>SMTZ1_10004519_pt1 | contig 13994 bp, 13 predicted proteins | sample DeeMarSWOR136_30_FD_25667 | JGI IMG/M metagenome (IMG submission 25667) | reverse complement strand
GCGGAGATTTTCGCAGCAGCCAAAGAATACGGTGGGGTGAAGGGACCCGCTTTTCCCGCCCCACAGCCATGATGAGTATGTAGCAGCAGTTAGAACCTAAGCAAACCGAAAGGAGCGCCAATGAAAGCTGAATTCGTTTCTGTTGCTCTTGACAGGATTACCGGTGGGTTACAGCGTGTCAGCACGGCGATCAGATATGTGAGCATAGTGTTTCTCCTGGGAATGGCGCTCCTTACGGTGGTTGATGCCATCGGGCGGTATCTTATTCGGTCGCCCCTCGTGGGGGCTGCTGAGATGGTGGGGCTAGAGCAGCTTTTTGTTATCTCCTTTGCCATCGTCTATACCTGGGTACTAAAGGGGCATATCACTATAGATATCGTTTGTTCCAAGTTCCCCCAAAAGGTTCAGGCGCTTCTTGATGGTATTACGCGCCTTGTTACTGTGGGTCTATTAGCCTACGTAGTACTGCAGATGGTTAATACTAGTTTTCGCTTCAAAGCCATGGGGCAGCACACTGGGGTAGCGGAAATCCCGTTGTGGCCTTTTGCACTCATAGCAAGTATTGGCTTTGCCCTGCTCGGTATCGTAATTTTGGTAGATTTTCTAAACCAGGTTTGGGGATCGAGAGGTCGGGGTGAGCGGTGGCTACGTGCCTTGCCCGCTGTTATTGTGCTTGTGCTGCTCGGCGTGTTGACTGTATGCTTTGGGCAGTTGCCACAAATTGGTCCCGTTGCCACGGGTATCGTTGGGTTACTTCTTCTCCTTTTCCTGTTTACCGTGGGAATGCCTGTTGCTTACAGTCTCGCACTCATCGGATTCCTGGGTATGAGCTATCTGCGTGGCGCAGAGCCTGCGGCTGCGTCGATAGGGGCGGAACCCTTTAGAGTCATCACCAGTTATGGTTGGTGTGCTGTTAGTCTTTTTGTACTTATGGGTTATATGGCCTTCGCTGCCGGGTTCGGTCGCAACATCTATTATACCGCCTATACGTGGCTGGGGAGCCTACCCGGGGGTCTGGCTATGGCGACTGTCGGGGGGTGCGCCGGGTTTGCTGCTGTTAGCGGTTCCACGACGGCCACTTCGGTTGCCATAGGCGCGGTGGGCTACCCAGAGATGAAGAGGTATAAGTACGCCCCTAGTTTGTCCACCGGGGCTATCGCCAGTGGGGGTACCCTGGGCATCCTCATACCCCCGAGCATAAGCATGATCGTTTATGGAGAGCTAACCGGTGAATCCATAGGTGCACTTTTTATTGCCGGCATTTTGCCCGGGATACTCCTGGCTGTCATGTTCATGGTGATGATCTACTTTCGAGCTTTGTTCAGTCCTCAGCTGGCCGCGAGGGGACCGAGAACAAGCTTTGTGGAGAAAGTGGTGTCACTCAAAGGTTCCTGGGCGATGTTGCTTTTGTTCTTCACAATCATCGGAGGCATTTACGGCGGGGTGTTTACCCCCACTGAGGCCGGCGGAATTGGCGCTGCAGTGGCTCTTGTCATTGGCCTGATTCAAAAGGGGTTTACTCGAAAGGGTTTCATCGAGGGCATTCAAGATGCGGTGCGGCTCCTCGGTATGATCTTTTTGATTTTAGTCGGGGCGGGGTTTTTTATTCGTTTCCTCGCACTGTCCAGACTCCCGATGGAAATTGCAGGCCTTGCTTCTGGCCTTCCCTGGCCGCCTCTGGCCATTCTCCTCATTGTCCTAGTAGTCTGGTTAATACTCGGTTGTTTCATGCCTTCGCTGCCAATGCTAGTACTTACCATCCCCATTTTCTACCCTCTGGTTCTGCAGCTGGGCTACGACCCCATATGGTTCGGGATAATCCTGGTACTCATGAATGAAATGGCGTTGCTTACGCCACCGGTTGGCATGAATCTCTATGCTACGGCAGGAGTGGCTAAAGATATTCCCCTCGGGACCATATGCTGGGGGGTATTCCCGTTCCTGATGGTCATGTCTGTTTGCGTTGTTATCTTAATAGCTTTTCCTCAAATCTCTCTCTTCCTGCCTGCTATGATGAGATGACCGTCAAGGCTAGATAGTGATCACCAAATGGCGGAAAAAGATCACGGTGTCTACTGGTGTTGAGAGTGTGTCAGGTCTCAGTTGAGCATCCAATCCATATCGAGGCCCTGCCTTGTCCCTCTTATTCGTCATAACACGGAGACAGTTCGAATCGTTACTCGACAGACTGCTTCAGATCAACGTAATCGTCGCTTAGGAGTGCCTCTCAGGCACTTGCTTTGGTGACCTGGCAGCGAAATCTTCGGTTGGGTGTTGAGCCAGAAATGGGGTCACGCTCTTCATCACTGGTCAAAATATTAACGTTGGCTCCGTTATCCCCGGGGTTACCCCAACCGAAATCTATTATTACCACCCCTGGAGATACTTCATCGGTTACCTTGGCCCTGATCCTAATACTTCCCTTTGCTGACTTCACAACGGTGAGGTCACCATGCTTAATCCCCCGACTTTGAGCGTCCTGAGGGCATAGCCTTATGAAAGGTTCCGGTTCCATCTGTCGCAACGCGGGTATATTGCGGAAGCGGGTGTGAACGTATGCCCCTGGTCTCCGGGTAGTGCCTATCAATGGATAGCTCTCTTGCAAACCGGGCTGACCAGCAGATGCTGCATCCAAGTCCCTATACTCAGGCAACGGTGGGTAGCCATAATCTCTTAGCCTTTGTGAGTAGAGCTCGACCTTGCCCGAGGGGGTATTGAACCCATTCTTCAGGTATTTCCTGTATTCCATTGGGGCTGTGGTGTAGATGACTGACTGTTTCTTCAACTCCTCGAGGCTAACCCCGCTCGCCTTGAGCCTGTGGTTGATCCACTCCTCGGTATTAGTCCAGGGGTATGCTGCCGCTAGCCCCATTCTCTTGGCTAGCTCATACTCTACCTCAAATACAGGGCGGGATTCACCCACCGGTTCTATAACCTTCCGTCTCAGCGCCACGAAGCCACCTTCGGCGCTGGCGTAGGACCAAAAACCATACCGTTCGAAATCAGACGCGCCAGGCAGAATTATATCGGCTAACTCAGCAGTCGCCGACTTGAAGATATCGCAGACAACGAGGAACTCAAGCTTCTCTAACGCTTGCCGAACCCTAGTGCTGTCAGCATTGATGAGCACCGGATTGGAATGGTAGGTTATCATTGCCCTCGGTGTATAAGGCTGCCCACTCAAAATAGCATCCACAACACAGGGGAAGGTTACCCTGGGGAAGATCGGGTGTATATCGGCACTCACGCTTTTTGCCAGCGGTGGATCGCTGACAAGAGGAGACACGATGGGGTGGGGAAAGAAAACATTGCCCCCCGCTATGTCCAGATTACCGGTAATGGCACAGAGGATGCCGATAGCCCGTGCTGTTTGTACCGCATTGGGATACTGGTCAATGGCATTGCCATCCCGGATGAGGGCTGGCATGGTAGTAGCGTATATCCTAGCGACCTCCCGAATATCATTTGCCTGGAGCTTCGTGATCTCCTGAGCCCACTCCGGGGTGAAACGTTCCACATGTTCTGCTAACTGGTCAAAGCCCACCGTCCACTGGGCTACAAACTCCTTATCGTAAAGCCCTTCGTTGATAACCACGTTGAGCATAGCCAAGGCTAGAGCGTCATCTCTACCTGGCTCAATAGCGAGCCACTTATCGGCAATGTCAACTAGGTCAATGCGCCGCGGGTCGATGACGATGAGCTTTGCTCCCCGGCGTTTGGCTTCAGGAATCAGGCGGGAAAACCTTCCGTAGGCGCTCTCGCCGGTTCCCTCCCCCAATCTTCTGGAGTCAGCTGGATTACAGCCCCATACCACAATGCATCTCGTATTTTTGTAATCTGGGTGTGTTGCCGCACCGTAGACTGTCCCGAAAGCGACCTTTCGCGGCACGCTGCAGACATGGCCGGGAGTGGTGAAATTCGTTGAGCCATAGGCGGCCAGAAACTGGAAGAAACCGTCACGGGCAGCCTCAGTCACCGGGGCACCGATGGATTGAAGCAGAGTCTCAGCGCCATATTTTGCCCTGATTTCCAGGAGACGAGTCGCTACGATGTCCAGTGCTTCATCCCAGGAGATTTGCTGGAAGCCATTTTTCGTCCTGCGTAGAGGATACTTTAGGCGGTCGGGAGAATAGACCACCTGCCTTGCCGCTGCACCCTTGGGGCACATGTCACCTCCGCTAGCAGGATGGGTTCGGTCTGCCTTTATCCGGCGCAGTACACCGTTCCTGACATAAGCGATGATGCCACAGTTTGTATGACAGAAGCCGCAGATAGTCGGAATAGCTCTCTCATCTACGGATGCCACGATGCCCCTCCTTCAGACTTTTTGGAAATCACTCATTCCTAAACAAACCGTCATTTTCGTCGCATAACTGTAGCTCAACTGGTCACGGTTTGCAAGCCATTGTACTCGTTCAGTACCTCGGTGACACATCGTCTCGTCTCTCTTGTGATATTTCCATTGCTTCATCCTGGTGCTGCCGACATTAACCAGTAGTGGGTTGCCCTGGTAAACCATCATCCGCCTGAGGTGTACCGCGTTGTTTCGTGCCTGCGCTACCAATGTTCGTACTCACCATGCCCTTTTTCCACCCTCTGGTTCTGCAGCTGGGCTACGACCCCATATGGTTCGGTATAATCCTGATACTCATGAATGGAATGGCGTTGCTTACGCCACCGGTTAGCATGAATCTTTATGCTACGGCAGGAGTGGCTAAAAATATTCCCCTCGGCACCATATGCTGGGGGGTATTCCCGTTCCTGGTGGTCATGTCTGTTTGCGTTGTTATCTTAATAGCTTTTCCTCAAATCTCTCTCTACCTGCCTGCTACGATGAGATGACCGTCAAGGCTAGATGGCGATCGTCAAATGTATAAATCGTCAGGGAAAATGGCACAGTTTAGGGTTAAAGATTAATTGGCACTTAAGGCAAAAAGTACGTACAATAGTGGCGTGAGGGAGCAGAGTTGTGGCACCTGAAGTATCCGTTGATCTCGAGCCCTTTCTGTCGCACTTTGGCTGACCATACACAGTAACTCAACAACTGACTAACTTTCGGACGAAGCCACCGTGTAACGGGATTCCGGGAATTAAAAGATAAACTTCTTGGGGGTTACGATGTCAGTTTCGCAGGGAGTACCGAGCGAAGTGGTGAATTCTGACATACTGATTCTTGGCGGTGGCATTGCTGGCTGCAATGCTGCTATTAAGGCCAAGGAGTCTGGGTTGGACGTAGTACTGGTTGACAAGGCGAATATTGGAAGAAGCGGTCTGAGCCCACAGATGTCGGGTGTGCTCACCTATTTTGATCCGGAGAAGGATAGTTCTGATGCATGGTACCAGGAATGTGTTGAGGCGGGCGAATGGATCAGCGACCAAAAACGCCTCGAGGGTATGATCTGTGAAACCACCGATCGAATAAGAAACTACGATAGCTGGGGCGTTAAGTTCCAAAAGGAGCAAGGAGAATTTATACGAAGAGCTGGTCTTGGGCAGGTCCATGCACGGAATGTCGTAATGACTGACGGGGCTTTCCAACTTATGTCAGTACTTCGGGGTGAGGTTTTGCGACGCGGGGTTCTTGTAGTTGAAAGGGTTATGGTCACGGAACTCCTTACTTCAGATGGAGAACTTCCAACTGGTGGCGCAATTGTTGGTGCTGTCGGCTTCAATACGAGAAATGGCAGGTCTTACATATTTAAGGCAAAGGCAACGGTAATTGCTACTGGTTCAACGGACTCGATTTGCTCAGTAATGCGTGTGCCGAGTCTTACCGGCGATGGTAAGGCTATGGCTTTCCGGGCCGGATGTGAAATGAGGAATGTTGAGCTCGCTTACTATAGTGAGTGGCCAAGAGATTTTAACTGTTCCTCAGGTGCCAATATCTTGCATGGAGAGGGTGCCTATTTAATCAACGCCAATGGCGAGAGATTTATGCACAAATATGATCCGGTGCGGGGAGAAAGGGCAACCAGGGTAGTCATTGCCCGGGCAATAGCTAGTGAGGAACTTGCGGGACGAGGACCAATTTGTTTGGATGCTACCCACCTTGACGAGGCGGCGCATCGTAGGATTGAAATGGCCATCCCTATAGTAGTACGGTCATTTGCCTTTGCAGGACTCAGCCTGCGGAAGGACAGAATCCCTTACACTAGTGGTCTGAGTGATTTAGGCCCGGGGGGAATCAGGGTAAACAGGAGCGGTGAAACGAGTGTACCTGGACTATGTGCCGCTGGTGCTACAACAGACCACGCCGAAGACGGTGTGGACAATATCATTGGTCACGGCATGGCATCAGGCATCGCGGGGTACCGTGCTGGTGAAGCTGCCGCCAAATACTCTATGGAAATCCAGGAGCCAACTATTGACGAGCGCCAGGTAAGGTCCCTGACGGAATGTATGTTTGACCACATGAAACGTCAATCAGGGCTGACGTACCAAGAAGTAATGGAACACTGTGTCAGCATATGGGAGCGGGGATTGCTGGGTCCTGTTAGAAATAAGAGGGGATTGGAAGAAGCTATTGGTGCTGCGCAAGAAATAAGGGATGAGGAGGTGCCAAGGCTGGTAGCCAGAGGTCATCACGAATTAGCCAGGAGCATTGGCTTGGGGAATGGATTACTCCTCTTGGAGCTTCTACCGAGGTGTGCTTTGTTGCGAACAGAAAGTAGAGGCAGTCATTATCGTGAGGATTACCCAACAAGAGACGATCAGAACTGGCTGAAGTGGGTGATTGCTAAGAAGGAAAACAATGGTATCAAGGTCTGGGCTGAGCCCATCCCTTATGATGAATATCGGCTAAAGCCAAAGCTTCCAAAATAGGCAAACGACAAATTGAAGTGACATTACCTTGCCGAAATGGTCGGGGGTAACACAACTGGGGTTCGGATGGGGATAGGTGTGACTCTTTAGTAGTAAATCGCAACGTATCGCAAAACAAGAGTTTATGGTCGGAGGCTCTTGTTTCAGTGTGACAACATCATGAACAGGACGCTTTGGTTTCACCCATAGTATCCATACGGAAAGACATGATCTTCAGTATGACCGGATGAGGACAAATGAGATGCTAACAAGAGGGAAGTTGGTTATAACAGAGATAGACCCCTATCGATGCATAGGTTGTGGCGTTTGCGTACAGTCTTGCACGAATGATGTAATCAGAATGAAAGGTGGCAAAGCGTACATAGCATACCAGGAGGACTGCTCACAATGTTTCGCTTGCGAGAAAGACTGCCCACGGGAAGCAATCTTCTTCGGCTGGATAAATATGGCTACGGATAACAGAAAGGATTAGGGTGGTATGGAGGGTTTGTTCTTCAAATAAATGCCATCGGGTATCCTGTGCCCGTGGATCTTACCATAAAGGAAATCGGCGATACTGTGAACGTCGCGCTGAGAATTTTATGAAAGCGATAAAAGGGCAGAAATGGGGGAACACATAAAACCAAGGACACTGAATGGACTAGTGAAGGCTAGCTGTGGCTTATGCTTTCATTTTCTGTGGCATGCTTGTTCACTTGCAGGACGGGGAAGGTCGCCCCAATTGAAGGGAATCGCAGGAGTCCTCAAAATGAAAGGTCATTATGTTGGCAGCAGAGCGGCTTTACCATCCAGATCGGTTAAAGCATCTACTGCGCCGACCCTCTTGCTTACGGAAAACCCCGCGGGTAACGACGCCTGCCGAGAAACTCCTCTACCTCCTGCTCCAAGGCTACCTGAAGCATATATCTTGCTCCCTACCTGACAAGGGTATTCAGCGGATGACCTACTTTCTCCCACGCGGAGAACATTTCCTCAATCTCTTGTCTGGAGGTATGTTACGCCATATATGTTTTTACAGGCAGCCTGAGACATCACCAGAGCTCCTCCGCCACTAAAACTATGATTAGCGACAACCTTACATAGGCAAACGCAGGAGTCTTCTGGCATTGTCCTCAAATACCGTTTGCTTTTCCTTATCACTGATGTCCATTTGCTCTATTCCATGTATGCTATGTTGGATGAAGTGACTACCAAGCTCAGGGCCATGAGGCATATCGGTCCCAAATAGTAGGTGGTCTGCACCAAAAAAGTGATAAGTGCACATCAAGGCGGGGACAGTCCGGATAACTGTATCAGCATAGAACATCTTAAAATACTCAATAGGGGATTTTGTTAGTTCTGCATATGCTGGCTTGTGCATTTGCTTGCGGTACTGCTGCTCACATATTCTTGACTCGAGGAACGGCACCATTGCACCATTGTGATGAGTAATGATCTTCAAGTTTGGGTATTTTTCAAGTACCCCACTGAATACTAACCGAGCCATTGCTGCTGATGTCTCGTACGGCCAACCAAATATGTGATAAACTAAGTATTTCGATTCTTCTTCGGTCTTATAATCTGCGGTAGTTTGATATCTGTAGGGGTGAAGCAATATAGGTAGATCATATTGGATCATCCTTTCATAGAGAGGCATGAACTCCGGTGAATCTAGGGACTTATCGTTTGTTGGGGTGTATAGCTGTACACCTCTAAACTTTAGGTCTTTTATGGCCCTATCTAGCTCTTTCAAAGCAGCGTCCATATTATTCATTGGCAGACAAGCTATAGCGGCTTTGAACCTTGCTGGATATTTGGAGACTAACTCAGCCATCTCATCATTTGCTAACTTTGCAAACTCTGCCGCCTTTTCTGGGTCTGCAATCGACTCAACAGGAGGTGACTGCAAGGTTAATACCAGCACTAGTCCCTCAAATCTATCCATAGTTCGGAACATAGTTTCTAAGTCGAATGCCGGGTCATGCCTTGCATGCTGCCAATACGAATCAGGAGGGAGCCAGTCCAAGAGAGCCTCTTTGTAATTTGGTGGTAAAATGTGAGCGAAAACATCGATCTTCACCGGATATAACCTTCCCATATCTTACCTAATCTCCTTTCACTGGATTTCTAAACTATCGATGATTGACTTATGGGCCTATACCCAACAGGAAGCGAAGTTGTTGCCTAGACTTTCCCCTATCCCATACAATGATGCAGACGTGGCTGATTTCGAGGGGATTGCCGGTGTAGACCCCGAAGGGTACGCTGCGCGTCCCGCAATAGAGCATTCCCCCGCAAAACGGTTTCACAGCCCTTGAATTGGTGATGTCCCCGCTTCGCATGAGATTCCTTTCGGCATATTATATCACAGTCTCTTAAGGGCTCTTGGGAAGATATGGAATGCAAAAGCAATAGAACCCTTCACTGAGGCCATAAAGCATAAAGATAGTGAAGTTCGGCAAGACTTTTTCGGAAGACCTTTGCCTGCCTGTATTCAGTCAGCAGCAATCTTAGACCTCCCTTGCTTTAATGGCCTGGCTATGACGAGCCCTCTGTTATGTCGAATTTAGCACTCTAACATCTGCTGCTATGAGGGTTAAAGGCACGGTCTGTCTATCGTCCGTCAATTTCTCTCCTTAAAAACCTGCAAAGTCGATCCTACGAAACCTGCTGCACGTTCTGCTTCTACGAAGACCAATCTGGAGCAAAAAACTAAAAAGAGCTTGCATTTCCCCGGGTCTTGTGGTAACGATCCTGCGGGTTCAGGATGGAGTTTCTTATCATCTCATCCATCTTTACTCAAAGATGCCCATCACGGCTCGGCTGCCTTCACCACCGATGAATCCCTGGCGGTGGTTAATCCTCAGCTCGCCATTCCCTCGTTAGGGAAAGGATAGCCCCTTTGGCCACCCGAGTGATGAAGTAGTGGACAGATTAGAGAAGAAAATAGGTCAAGAAAATATTTAGCGCACTGATGAACATGGTACAATAAAATTAGTCGCCGATGGCGGAAGGCTATGGTTGAAGATGGAGAGGTGACACGCATAAAAAGCGAAAGGGGCGTATTATATACAGAAAGAGGAGACCATGATGGAATATCGGAAACTTGGGAATTCAGGGCTTCAAGTCTCTGAGATTGGTTTGGGCACAAACACTTTTGGCGGGAAAGCTGACGAGCAGACTTCCATTGCTATCGTCAATGAGGCTGTCGATAGGGGCATCAACTATATTGATACTGCCGACATGTATGGCCAGGGGCAGTCCGAGGAATTTACGGGCAAAGCGATAAAGAACAAACGTTCCGAGGTTATTATTGGCACCAAGTTTGGTAAGCCGATGGGTGACGGCCCCAATGAAAGGGGTGGCTCACGATACTATATAATGAAAGCGGTCGAGGCAAGCTTGAAGCGCCTCCAAACTGATTATATTGACCTCTACCAAATGCATGCACCTGACCCATCGACTCCCATCGAAGAGACGCTACGTGCTCTTGATGATTTAGTTCGGGTCGGCAAGGTACGGTATATTGGCTGTTCCAACTTCGCTGCCTGGCAACTCTGTGAGGCCCTGTGGACATCGAGAGCCAACAATCTACATTCTTTCGTGACAATACAGCCGCGATACAACGCCCTTGATCGGCAAATCGAAGCAGAGCTAGTTCCCTGCTGCCAGGCTTATAATATCGGCGTTATACCCTGGGGGCCATTAGCCGGCGGCTTTCTTACCGGGAAATATCGTCAGGGGGAGGAAGCACCACCTGATGCTCGCCTATCCAGGCAAACATCACTTTACGGCAGCATCTTTACCGAGCGTAATTGGAACCAATTGGCCAAGCTGGAAGCCTTCGCCGCCGAGCATGGTCACACAGTGGGAGAACTGGCTATCGCCTGGCTGCTGGCAAAACCCTGGATAAGCACGGTCATCTTCGGAGCACGACAGGTAGAGCAAGTATCAGCCAATGCCGCCGCTGCCGAATGGAAACTGACCGCCGAGGAAATGGCGGCGCTGGAAGACATATCCTGAGGTGCATCGAATTAGTCACTGATAGAGGCAGGTTTTGGATCACAATAAGGACAGAGAAAGAATGTGACAAAAAATACTATTATGCTTATAGATCGTGACACTTTCTTTGTCCCGGTAGACCAGGTGCTCAATCCTGAGTTCGGAGGTAAACCGTTGGTGGTGGGCGGCAAACACGTTGGAATGCGCGGTGGTTGCTGCCGCCTCTTATGAAGCCTAGGCTTTTGGCTTGCATTCCGGCATGCCCTGAAGATCCTCAGCCGTCTTTGCTCCCAACCTATCTTCGTAGAGGGCAATTTCCACAAGTATGTTGATGCTTCAAAAAATTTATGGCTATCCTAGCTGACTTTAATCAATAAACTCATGAGTTGGATACATTCCGGCTTCAGCGTCCACAACGGGCTAAGAGTCACAAGAGATGATGAAGAAGGCAGAGAGGCTCTGGTCCAATATAGTATCCGCAAAAAGTGCTCTCTTGAGCAGTTGACCTATATCGAGGAGACCGGGCTGTTTACTCACCTGGGGCAGCCCTTCAGGCTGTCAAAAACAGCCGTTCAGCCCAAATTGCCAGCCCCCTGCCTGGGCGAGCATACGCAGTACGTGTGTCCCCGCAACTCCTGAACATGTCAGACGAGGAGTTCGTAAAATTGCTGCTTGACGGCGTGCTTCAATGAATGTTACCCCCGTGAAGGGCCTACTAGACCGGCTGCTGACGCTCAAATGGTTGCTTATACCTCAGAAGAATATGCTAACACCGATTATCGAATAGCTGGCTACGCTCATAAGCCCGCCTGCTCAAAGGGCTTCGTCTTGACCTGGTAAAAAAGTGCTTGAGTTTTAGATGTGGTTATGAGATAAGGAAGCAGCTTCTTTTCTTGCTATTCCTTGCGGGGCATCTGGTTTTTCCCTAGTAACCCCCGGATGTGACAATATAATATTATGTATATTGACCGGAGGTAAAGTAATAAGGAGGTGCTGAAATCTCTGAGTTACCCAAATTGAAAATCAAGCCCCCCTTTGGGCACGCCCCTGAGGATATTTGCGACCTGGAGCACGTTAAATATCGTTTCGACTACGGATCCCAGAACCTAGTTATGCTGGAGGGTTACGTGGTTAACTCCTATGAGGAACTTGTGCACCTGGCGAGCCGGGATTGTTACAAGGACAGGAAGTTTCTTGAGGTAGTGCTGCTACCTGTAATTGAAGGGGGCTAGCCTCCATAGATAAGTAACAGCAGAGCAGCAACCTGATAATGGGATTGCAATGTTAACCAGAACGCCCTTTTTCCATTGCGGGGAAAGGCGTTAGTATAACCGGTAGCCGCTGCCGAAGCTGACAAAAAGTGAATTGACCAAGGCTGGGCAGGAGATAGATAATACGCCAATTTTGAACTGACAGCGGCGATAAGAGTGGTTTCAGATGGACATGGTAGGGCAGGGGTGGCACAATAAGTGATCACGTTATGTAAAGCAAGATGGCGCCACGTCTCTCGTGGATGCTATTGTACCAGGAGGTTTTATGATGGTGAATGAACAGGTGGCAGTCGTTTTGACGGTTAATGGGGACAGATTTGAGCTCATGGTGGAGGCTGACTGGATTTTAGCCGATGTCTTGAGAGAAAAACTGGGGCTTACTGGAACCAAGATGATGTGTGGCGAGGGTGCTTGTGGCTCATGCACTGTCCTAATCGATGGGGAGCCAGTACCTTCATGCCTCACCTTGGCTGTCGAATGTCAGGGTAAGGATATCCTAACCATCGAAGGACTAGCAGATCCAGTAACGGGTGAACTCCACCCCCTCCAAAAGGCCTTCGTCGAGCGCAGTGGTATGCAGTGTGGTGTTTGCACGGCAGGAGTGATTCTTACTGCTAAGGCCCTGCTTGATGAGAATTCTAACCCCACAGAGGATGAGGTGAGGGAAGCCCTTGCCGGGAACCTTTGCCGGTGTGGTAACTATAAGCGGATAACTGAGTGCGTAATGGTTGCTGCTGAGATGATGAGAGGAGGTGTACGAAATGCCTGAAGAGTTCTCAGTGTTGGGAAAGAGTCTGCCTCGCAATGATGCACTTGAAAAGGTAACGGGGCAGGCAAAGCACGTAGCAGACATAGCATTGCCTGGTATGCTGTATGCGAAATTCCTGAGGAGTCCCCATGCCCACGCTAAGATCGTTAAGATAGACACTACGAGGGCGGAGGCACTATCGGGGGTACGAGGCGCGCTAACACATATGAATGTTCCCAAGGTTCACCCAAAGCGCAAGTTTGAGTATCTGCTCGACGAGACGGTGCACTACGCTGGAGAGGAAGTGGCAGTGGTGGCGGCTGAGACCAAGGAAATAGCCGAGGAGGCACTAACGCTGATAGAGGTGAAATACGAGGAACTCCCGGCGGTTTTTGATGCCGAGGAGGCAATGAAACCTGGTGCTCCTTTGGTGCATCCTGAATATGGCACCAATTTATTTCATGGTACTAGTGAGCAGCCGGTACCGAGATGTGGACCAGACGGTTGGCTGAGGTTAGAACACGGTGAAGTCGACAAGGGCTTTGCTGAAGCCGATTATATTATTGAAGGCACCTATGAGACGCCGATGCAGCATAACTGTTCTCCGATGCCTCGTGCGGTGGTGTGTCAGTGGAAGGGTGAGAAGCTGACCTGTTGGTGTGACACCCAGAATCCAATGTATGCGTGGCAGGATCTGGCCAAGTGTTTGGGCAAACCGCAGTCCAGTGTTCGGTTGATTGCTGACTATGTGGTTGGCAGCTATGGTGGAAAGGAGCCAGAGAAGGTGGCACCTTTGGTTGCGTTGCTTGCCAAGAAGACGGGCAGGCCGGTGAAGGCGGTATTCACTCGGGAGGAGGATTTTATTGCTACCCCTCACCGTCTCAGCTTTACATGTTATGAGAAGATCGGTGTCAAGAGGGATGGCACCATTACGGCGATGAGTCATCGAATTATAACCAATGCTGGGAGAGACTGCACTCGGTTTTTTCGGGTTCCTGCGTGTTCAGCTTCTGGCACCTGTGGTCTGCTTTACCGGTGGCAGCACTCCAAATGGGAGGGATGCCAGGTCATGACCAATATCCCGGATCATGGATCGTTCAATGGCTTTGGAGACTCTGAGGCCGGGTTCTGCCTCGAGCGGCTGATAGATGAAGCAGCCGAGGCAATCGGGA
>SMTZ1_10004518_pt1 | contig 13995 bp, 10 predicted proteins | sample DeeMarSWOR136_30_FD_25667 | JGI IMG/M metagenome (IMG submission 25667) | reverse complement strand
TATAGCCGGTTCTCAATTCTCCACTCCCTGTCGTGTAATACCCAGCGGAAGGAGAACCTCCATACACAACACTCACTTCGAACGTATCATTCTGTAGGAATGGCGTCTCGAACTGAATCGCTAACGCATCGTGCGCAAGATTCCAGGAGAATGGGACGCCGTCCACGAATACCGAATCGACCGCGAGGTTCCTGAGATGCAGGTGGATCGAACTCAGATTGTCTTCTTCACTGCGACACCGGATAAGAGCTTTTCCCTTAAGGGAATCGGCTGTGATAGGGAAGTAGAGATTCAGTCGATAGAAGAGAACATCGTATGCATGAGCAGAGTCAGCTTTTGACGGCAGCGGACGCATCATCAACTTGGCCTTTGCCCTCGCTTCAGCCCACTTCGAAATGGAAGACTCCATTCCCTTGGGGATGTCTTCGTCACCAAAGGTCGGCGGCGTGACAGCGATGAAGAAGAGAGATGAAAGAACCGAGATAAGTAGAAGTGTTCGTCTCATTCCACCCTCCTTTTCAAATGGCGATAGTCGTCCGCAGGCGAATCGTGTTGAGTTCATTACCATACCTTCACCATATCTGTACACGAATTGCCAATCCTGCGATACGCCAACGAATACAGCAGCCTGAACTATGGCTTCTCTCTTAATATATCGGATAGGCCATTTTTGTCAACAGATGATGGGCGGTTACTGCTTGACACCTTTTGCTACGGAGCTAAAATGGCGTGGTGCTTTTCTTGTACAATGTGCTGCTCTCAATTCTTCTCATTCTTGGGTGGCCCTATATTCTCATCAAGTATGCGCGGAACGAGGACGGTTGGAGGGAGAGGTTAGGTAACTATCCTGAGTTGGATGGGAGAATTCTCTGGATACACGCGGCCTCTGTTGGTGAAGTCAATGCAGTGTCTTCTCTCATCAATAGACTAAAAGAGGAATGTCCTCAGTTTGCTCTTTTCGTGACGACATTCACTCGAACGGGTAAGCTGAGAGCACGACAAGTATACGGAGAGCAGGTCTTCTATGCTCCACTCGATTTTCCTTTTTGCGTGAGCAAAACTCTTACGAGGATTGAACCTGAGGCGCTCATCTTGGTAGAATCTGAGTTGTGGCCGAATCTCATAACTAGGACCAAAAGCAAGGGCTATCCAGTCTTCTTGGTGAATGGGAGAGTTAGTCCCAAAACTCTAAGGAGACACAAGGCCTTCAATGGATTCATGGGGCCGGTGCTGAACAGTGTCAATCACTTCATGATGCAATCAGAAGAACATGCTGAACGGCTAAGGCAGCTGGGAGCCAATGGCGGGAGGATAAGTGTGATAGGCAATCTGAAATCGGATTTGAGAGAGAGAGAGACTTCGAGTAGATCCATAAGGGCTGAGCTGGGTTTGGAGCACTCCAGGGAGGTGATGGTTGCCGGGAGCACCAGAGAAGGTGAAGAAGAAATGATTTTGGAGGCCTTTGCGCCTCTTAAACATAGAATGACTCTCGTTCTGGTGCCGAGACACCCCGAGAGAATCGCTAAGATTGAGCAAATGATAGAGGAGAACGGATTTACCTACTGGAAGAGAAGCGAGGGGAATACGCGCAGAGGAGACATACTGCTCGTAGACACCATTGGAGAGCTCAGATCGATCTACGGAGCAGCAGACATCGCATTTGTTGGGGGGAGCTTCCGCCCATACGGTGGACACAATCCTCTTGAGGCTGCAGTTTATGGGATTCCTATTCTGTTCGGACCATATATGGAGAATGCCGGAGGCGCAAGTTTGAAAGATTGTGGTGGGGGAATCGAAGTACAAGATGCGGTTGAGCTGAGAGATGCAATTGATCATCTTCTTGCGGACCCTGAAGAGAGGTTAAGGAAAGGAATCTTGGCGAGAAGAGCTCTGGAGCAGGTGAGAGGCGCCTCAGAAAAAGCCTTTTCTCTCATTCTGAATGAACTGGATACGTACGAAGCTCGTTCAGGGACTTCTGAGTAACACCTACCTCACGTGTCCGCTCTACCCGTTTTCTCTGCTGTATGGGGGAGTGGTGCGGTTGTGGATTCTTGCGTATCAGACCGGAGTAAGAAGGAAGGAATTTCTGGGCGCACCGGTCATAAGCGTGGGGAACGTTGTGGCTGGGGGAACCGGAAAGACAGAATTTGTGCTCTACCTTGCTCGATTTCTGGAGACCTTGGGCAGAAGAGTCTGCGTGCTCACCCGTGGATATGGAGGTAGGCGACGTGGCATTGTGTCTTCTTCAAAGCTGCATTGGGGGGACGAAGCTCTGCTGTTAAGAGCGCGTCTTCCTGAAACGCCCATTCTCACCGGGAAGGACAGGGTCAAAACCGGTGAGCTCGCGATAGAGAGATTCAACAGCGACGTATTCATACTGGATGACGGTTTTCAGTATCTCAGGCTGAATCGAGACCTCAACATACTTCTCATAGATGCTACGAACCCGTTCGGAGGAAATCGCTTTCCACCCTGTGGACTCCTGCGGGAGCCGCTTTCCAGCCTCTCTCGGGCCGATGTTATCGTCTTCACACGTGTGGACCAGGTGGATGGTATGAGAGCACTCAGAAGAAAGGTGGAGAGACTTAATCCAGATGCGCCGCTGGTGAGCGCGGCATATAAACCCTTGTGGCTTGAGGACCACAGAACTCAAGAGCGGAGAAGTCTGGAAACACTCAAGGGAAGAGAAATCATCGTATTCTCGAGCATAGGCAATCCCGTCTCATTTGAAAGACAACTGGAGTCTTTGGGAGCTTCACTAATCAGAAATCTTCGTTTTCCCGACCACCACTTCTACAACAGGAAAGAACTAGGATATTTACGTGCTCAATCTCGTTCTTATCCTCTCGTTACTACGGAGAAGGATGGTATGAAACTGGGTCCGGACTTCCCCTGTTCGATGCTGAAGGTGGAGATGGTCGTTCTGGAGGGAAGAGAGATTCTTGAGCGAAGGGTACAATCAATCTTCGACTGAATGGACACCATTCTTGGACGAAAGGGTGTCCCGATTACTCTGCCGAGTAGCGGCAATGGTTAGCCCTTCGACGTCTATTGAACGGATGTGAAAAACAGTCAGGGGGGATGACAGGGTCTGTTGTATGTGAGGTTTGAAGAGATTCTATTGGAGTAATGCAAGGAGGAGATCATGGTACTCACAGCAAGTGTCCTTATGCTCGTACTTCCAGTTGCAGCAATGAACCTTGATAGTCTTCAGGGGAAGTGGACAGCGAGTGTGAGGATGGATAATCTGTTCCGTATGAATACACATTTCTCTGCATCAGTGCACGCTGACTACTACGGAGACCCGTACTACGGAGATGCGGACGTCAGCGCACACGTCTATTCTGAGCAGTCGGGTTCGTGGGGCATTCCTACGGAATATTCTGTCTTGTGGAGGATCAGAAAAGATTTGGCTGTGGGACTGGACGGCGAAGCGAGCTACCAGAAGTCGCCACGTGGGGAGTATAGGTACAGAGGAGAAGACTATGAGCAGAGAGGAGAGTACTCCGGCACTTCATGGACGGGGTCTTTGGGATTGGAAGTGTACAAGTATTTTTGCAGAAGTCTCTTCATATCCCCATTTGCCTCCATCTCTCCATTCATTGCTCGGTCACACGCAGAGAGCGTGGAGGAGACCACTCGCTTTCAAGATGGACAAATCAATGGTCGCTACTCCACCACCCGCAGAAATGATACCGGGAGGTATGGTGTGAGTTTGAACTGGGGTGCAGAGGTCTTCTTCCGTCTTTCTACCGCTCAAATGGGTTTAAGAATGAAATCGACGCTCGCGAAATTCTGGAGACACTACTACGAATACTCGAGAATCAGCGAAGAAGAGGGCAACATACGTTCAGACCGCGTGAGTGAGGAGAGCCCGCTGGGCTTGGAGCTTTATCTACCATTACAGGGGAATTTCAGTCTATGGCTATGTTTCTATTTCTGACCTGAACGCGGAAAGCTCTCATGGTGAAGAGTGACATATCTCTTGACACCATTCGGAAGTCTTTTGTATGCATCATGAAAGGAGGAGGAATTATGAGAAATGTGCTCTCTGTGCTCCTAATCTCGCTTCTCATTTCTGGCCTTGTGGGATGTGCAAAGAAAGTGGCGCGCGTTGACCCGACTGAGACGATAGACCTCTCTGGCCGCTGGAATGATACTGATTCAAGACTGGTTTCCGAGGAGATGACGGGCGACTGCCTTAATCATCCGTGGATAGCATTGTACACGACTGAGCATGGTGCGACGCCGGTGGTCATAGTGGGAGGCATTCGCAACAAATCGCATGAGCATATCGCGACAGGTACATTCATCAAGGATATCGAAAGGGCCTTCATCAATTCTGGTAAGGTGCAGGTTGTGGCTGGCGCCTCCGAGCGACTGGAAGTGAGAGCGGAGCGAGAGGAACAACAAGAGTGGGCTTCGGAAGAGACGATGAAAAGGTTGAGAGAAGAGACCGGAGCTGATTATATGATGATAGGTTCGATCGATTCGATAGTGGATCAGGAAGGAAAACAGAAGGTTGTCTACTACCAGGTGAATTTGGAGCTTATTGATCTGGAGACGAATGTGAAAGTCTGGATCGGACAGAAGAAGATAAAGAAGTTGATTGAGCGGGCAAGCGCCCGGTGGTAGGCACAAAGGGAATCTCCCTCGTCCCCCTTCTCGTTCTGGTCGGATGCGCACCATCCTATTTGAAGAGATCGACACCAGTCCTTGAACGGCTCTCACGGGACGAACATGAAGAAGCCTTGACAGCATTGGAAGGGCTCAAAAACGAGCCCTTCCTCTACTCTGTGGAAAGAGGTACGATCCTGCATTACGCAGGAAGGTACGAGGAGTCAAACGAAGCCTTTGAGGAAGCGGAACAGTTGAGGGAAGACCTGATTGTTCCATCTGTCACCGAGGGGACGGTGTCACTACTGACAAGCGATATTGTAAGATCCTATCCAGGAGAAGATTACGAGGATATATTCATAAATTACTTTAGAATTCTGAATTATCTCTTTTTGGATGAGTATGAAGAGGCTATGGTAGAGGCACGGAAGGTGGACGTGAAATTGAAGGTGTTGGAGAACCTGTATGAGGGGGAGTTGAGTCACAAGAGTGATGGGCTCATCCGATATCTGACCGGCGTACTTTACGAATTGGAGAGGAATTACAACGACGCGTTCATCGCGTATGAAAAGAGCTATAGTACCTACGAAGAATACACGAAGCTCTACTCACTCGATACTCCCTCCTCTCTCGCTTCTGAGCTTGTGCGCACAGCGCTATGGGCGAATCTGTACGAGGAAGCGGAGTACTATAGAGAGCTTTTTCCCGAACTCGAAGATCGTTCCTTTCCATCTGGGAGGCACGGAGAACTCCTTTTCATCTTCGAGAATGGCCTTCTTCCACATAAAGAAGAGAAGGTAGTTGAGACTGTAATCCCCCATGGTGAAGACGTCTACCTCCTCAAGATTGCATTCCCTACCATAAAGGAGAAAGAGCCCTTCATCTCCGAAGCCAGGCTTAGTGTCGACCATTTGGAGACGGAGAGCTGGGTGGGCGAGGATCTGCAGGCCATTGCGATCCGAAATTTGAAGGACAGGGAACTACGCGACATAGCGAGAGCCACTACAAGAGCGGTCCTCAAGTACGCTCTGACAGAGCAGAGCAAGAAAATGGGACAGAGACTCGGCAGGGGAGAGGCAGACACAATCTCCACTAAGAGATCCAACTATTTAGGCAGGATTTTCGGAGCTATTGCCAATCTGTTTGGATACGCAACAGAACATGCCGATCTTCGGAGCTGGCGGTCATTGCCACAGAACATCCAGCTGCTCCGAGCGGAACTCCCTCCAGGCATCCATGATGTTCACGTAACGTTTCTCAACGCGAACGGAAAGGCCGTCCGTTCCGTTGACTACAGAGATATCGAAGTGAAGGAAGACGAGATCACTGTTCTTCGCTACCGTTCGTACTAGTTCTTCCTCTGTTCCCGAGGTCCGTGGCAACGTGTGACAAGAATTGTGTCTCTATTTCGAGGCTGCCGGGCATCCTCAAATATGGCTTGGATAATCTTCTTGCTTCTTAACTCTGGATTCAACTCCTTGTGGGGGGCTCTAAGCAAGAAGCAGCTGCAGAGACATAGTTCTGTCTCGTTCAGTCTTGTCTTCCGAACGATGGTTCTCCTTCTCCTTGTCATCCCAGCAGCGATCCACTTCCAGGTACCTCAAAGACCACTCTTCTGGATATCGGCGTCGTGCTCCGGGATCCTGGGAGCAATGCTGACTATCGTTGTCTTTGAAGGCTTCAGGGAGGACTACTATTCTACCTACGCTTTGAGAAATGCGTCTCCTCTTTTCACTTGGGTCCTTGCGGTCATATTCCTTCAAGAGCCTATCAATGGGTGGGTGATTACAGCCACTCTCGGCGTGGTTGCGGGTTCTCTATTCTTCTACAGGTCACGCAGTTTTTCGCGGCACGGTCTGGTCGGGGCAGCACTGGTGGGTGCAAATACGATTTTCCACAAGACAGGTATAGGTGTGAGTTCTCCATACATCTATCCTCTCTTTTCGTATCTGTTCTCAGTGGGAACGTTGGGTATCTACAGCCTCCTGCATCCTCGTGAGAAGGAACGTTTGACAATGACAATCGAAGAATGGAGGAGTATTCTTCCGATTTCTGTCCTCGCCTTTCTTGCCGCTGTCTTCGGGTTTCTTGCGATATCACTTGCTCCCGTTACGTGGATAGCGCCCGTAGCACGTGTGCGGCTCTTTTTTGGATTTCTTCTGAGCTACTTCTATTTGAAGGAAAGGGAGAGGTGGAGTGACAAGCTGATAGGGGGGATGCTCATTCTCACTTCTGCAGCTCTGATAGCCTTTGTGGGGCGTTGAGAAAAGACGTAGAATATGGAATCAAGAGTGACGTGGCCAGTTCCCCGTGATTTACTATTCCGTTGCTGTCGTACGAGTCAAGGAGTTCATTGTGCGCTAAGGAGACGTTGTTCCGAGAAAAGGGGAGAGTAGTCAAGGTCTTGTGGCAAGAGGTTTTGGGGAGAATCCCCTTCCGGCCTTCTCTCCTGATTAACTCGATTCCCCAGCAACGCTGACATCATTCAGGAGCAGATAGGGCAGTCCCCTCCAGTTCAATTCTCGACTGACAGAATGGACATTCTGGAGGAGATCATATATGTTCCCCGAGACCATCGCGTCACCTGCCCTCCCCTGAATCACCCCATCTCTTACGTACAGACCAAATCCTACGTTGACTGAGAAGAACCCGGCAGGGATGTTTCCTGAATGGGCTCCATTGGCCAGGTCGAGAATGACCCCCTCATCGACCTCCTTCACCATTTCTGAGGCGGAAAGGCTACCGGGCTTGAATACCGGCTGACGAAGATACGCAGTCACCGGAGTGCTTATGTCTCCTCCCCAGAAGGTGGTTTTGTATCCATTCCCGGTAGACTGCTTCTTCAGTTTCTTCCCGATGTTCAAATCGAAGACGAAATTCTTGAAGACTCCATCTTCGATGAGTGGAAGATCTTGGGTGGTAACGCCTTCATCGTCGAAAGGCCTCGACCCCACGAGATTCCTCTTACGAGGGCTCTCAGTGATTGTGATCTGCTCATCGCAGATCTTCTCTCCTACTCGGTTCTCCAGTGGAGTGATGTGATCGAACAGGGAGCGGCCGGACACCGCGCTCTCGATTCTCCACATCACTACCTCTCCGATAGAGTGGGGAGTAAGAAGGATCTTCATCTTCTTAGTGGGAACTCTGCACTTCTTCTGGGAGAGTCTGTACAGGTCGCACAGCTTCTGGAGCTCTGCCCGGTCCAATTTCCTGTAAGTGTAGCGCACATCCTCCACAAGGGGGCCAACTCCTGAACCCTCCAAAATCAGCATGCAGTACTGAGAGACCGCAGATGCTCTGTGACTAACTTCTACACCCGACGTATTGAGTATGGTCAGTTCTTCTGTTTCCACAATGATTCCTGCTTCTATGGGGGCATCTACACCTTGCGTGTTCAACCACGCAATCTCATGGCTGAGTTCTTCAGCCAGTTCTTCCGCAGAGAGAGAAAGTGCTTCCGGATCGTAATTCCCCAAGGGTTCTTGGGAACTGTCGGATGGAAATTGGAAATCCACATGTGCACCATGTTCCGCGCTCCTCATTGCTTGCTTGAGCAATGTGTGAGGATCCTCCAGTGAGGTTCCAAAACTGAACCCCAGTCTGCCATTTCTGATGATCCTCAATGCAACCTCGAGGGTGGAACTGAGATTTATCTTCTGGAGTTTGCTGTTTTCGAATTGGAGAGGAGTCACCTTCTTTTTCGTCACATAGATCTCGGCGGCATCCGCATGGTCTTTGGCGATTTTCAAGAGTTCCTTCATAACGCCTCCTCCTTATCCAATGATCACATTATCTATCACGGTATGAGGTCCACCAGTCCCCGATTGAGGATTTGTCTGGCCGTCCTTCCCACAGCCTCCGCTTTCCTCAAACATCAGATCGTTTCCCACTTCCAATATATTCTTCATTGTCACGAACAGATTTCCAGACATGTTAATTCCCTTTATCAGTCTCCCCATTTTTCCATCTCGTATTTCATATCCATATTGAGCACCAAATGCGAATTCATCTCCCATAGTGGATCCTCCCTTCGCATCACAAATGTAAACACCAGTATGCACGAGTTCCACCAACTCGTTGAAGTCCGCATGACCCGGTTTGACGAATATGTTTGACATGCGTACGATGGGCGTGTATTTCCAGCCCACAGCAATACCATTCCCCGTGAGTTCCTCTCCCATGTCGTGAGCAGTCTCCATAGAGTGGAGCCTCCCCGAAAGTACCCCATCCCTTATGAGATAGGTCCTTCTTCCCCTGACACCCTCGTCGTCGTACACGTAATATCCCTGATTTCCGTACTCACAAGGATCGTCAATGACACTCAGGAAACCGGGAGCCAACTCTGCTCCTATTCTCAGTCTCTTGAGCAGCCCCGGGTTTTCATTCACCAGATCGGCTTCACTGAAATGGCCGAAAGCCTCATGTATGAAGACGCCTACCATGGATTGGTTTAAGAGCACACGGTATGTACCAGGGGTGACTTTGTCTACTTTCAGAAGATCTGCAGCAATCTTCGCCTTTTTCTCAAATACATCTTCGCGGTCTCGCAGCTTTCCGAAATTGTCACTGCCACCCACACCCACTCGCACATTCTCCATCACGTTACCGTCCCTTGCCACAATCTCGCCGCTGATTATGCAGAGGATTTGCTGCTGTTCTACTACGCTACCGGGTGTATTCACATAGAGCTTGGTCTTCACCCACTCTTTATAACTGAATGTGGTAGATTGGATCTTTGGCAAGCTCAAGACAATCTCATTGTAGTGTTGAAGTAACCCGAACTTCTCTTCAAGCGAAACTTTCCTCGGATCCTCCTTGGGACTCGGCGTGACCTTCTCGTTGACCGAATCACCCAACGTGAAGTCTATCTCTTTATCCCGGTACCTTCTTGCCACGCGTGCGGTAGAAGCAGTTTCCTTGAGTACCTGAGGAAAGCTCCCTATTTCATTGAAGCTGGAAGTACACAAGCCTCCTTCTGCAAGCACTCTCAGATGAAAACCACTCTCGGTGCTGTTGAAGAATGTCTCCAGCTCACTGCCCCGATAGGTTATTCTGGTCATTTCATCCACTTCATATCGCGCATCTGCGTACTTCTCGTCGCACAGCGAGAGTACCTTCTTCAATTCGTCAATCATGTGGACTCCTTTCACTAGGTCTGCGCATTTCCGAAAGCTCATCAAAACAGGTCAAATACACTGCATTATCGAAATCATAATCCTTCTTGTCAACCAACATATGTGAAGAAGATGTTTTCGGAACTGCTAGACACTCACGGTGCCCCATCCGAGTCTAGAGAGCAGGGCGGCTCGCAAGCAGCGGTCAGTGGCTAGCCGGAATCTGGCCCTCAGAAGTAGGCAGTGACGTCAATCTCGTACTTAGTTGCGTCCACTGACTTCAGTATCGCTCGCTTCACACCATCCAGTGGCGCACCCGATGAAGCGAGGTCTATGACCTCACCATCTGTTCTGCTGCCCGAGCTGTCTACGATTACCTTGATTTTGGGAGAACTCAGGTGCAGTGGGTTGTGATTGGTTTCCATCACCAGTGCCAATTCACCGGTGTTGAGGAGTACGACAGTACCTATTGGGTAGAGACCGAGCATATGGCTGAATGCTTTCAGCAGCAATGGGTCGAATTTCGTGCCCGATTCCTTCATCATTTCGGAAATAGCCTCGCTCCGTGTGAACGGTCTTTTTCTGTAAACCCGTGGCGTCGTCATAGCGTCGAAGACATCTGCTATTGAGATGATTTTGCTGAACAAATTGAGGTCCTTTCGCATCGATACATTCGGATACCCACAGAGATCCACGCCCATATGGTGCTCTATCGCGACAATGATAGCTCTCACGGGCAATTTGCCGAGTCCCTTGACACGGGTCAACATTTCGGCTCCGTGGTAAGGATGTTTCTTTACGAGTTCGAACTCCTCCTCAGTCAGTCGACTGGGTTTGCTCAATATCTCCTTCGGAACATTCACCTTACCGATATCATGGAACAGCGCAGAGATGCCTAGATCTGCCAGCCTGGTTCGCTCGATACCGAGCCTGTAGCCGAGTGCAACGGACAGAACGGAAACATTTACGGAGTGATTGAGGGTGTAGTCATAGTGATTCTTTATGTTCGTTAGAGCGAGCATGTACGCTTCGTCATTAGTCACCGCATCGACTATGGTTTGAACAAGCCTACGGACAACCTTCGCCTGAATTCTTCGTCTCGGCTCCAGGTTGTGCGTCATTTTCTTCAAGAGAAGAATACTGTTCAAGTACATCTGCTTGCCCACCTGTCGTATTGCTGAGATCTTCCGGAACGTTCCGCCCCCTTCTTGAGGCTTCTCGAGATGAATTCCGGTGATTCCCTCAGTCCGCAATTGAGTCTCTAGATCATCAAACGATTCCGACGAACGGCCCTTCGATTTTGAGAAAATGACAAGGAATTTCCTCACCTCCTCGTCGTTAAACTCTTCCTCAAACCAGATCTTTCCAACTCCAGATTCAATCAGATTGTTGATCAAGAAACGATATCCAGGATACGATGCGAAATTCGTGGGAAGCCGGAGCCCATTGAAAAAGAGGTGGTCAGCGGTAACTTCTATTGCCGCCTCATCTTCCATCCTGAATATATCCCTGAGCCTATCACACAGTGCAGTCGCATGATCCACGAAGACATGGTTGTTGGGATCGTACAGCTGGGCCGTTTTTAGAGCTGACACAAATGCGCTGAAGAAGTGCTGTCCCGCCTGGACTACCTTTCTGTCAGCGAACCATTGGGATGACGAATCCTCAGTGCTCCTCACATGGTTAAGAGGACGCTTCACGCTCGCTCCCTGGTTTCACCGTTGGAGGAATCTCTTTCCTCCTCGGCTTGCACTCTTTCCAGAACGTGTTGACACACATTTCTCACTCTTCGATTCCTCATATGGGTTGCCTCAAGGAGAACCCGTATCGCGGCTTCAGTCGCTACACTTCCCAAGGCTGAGGCAACATAGCTTCTGAATTGGTCGTTCTCCTTTCTCTTAAACCAGGTTCTATGATGAAGTAGATCTCTCAGCACAGGGACGACACCATCTGATCCAGCCTTTCTAAGGAGGTCAACCCAGGCCTTCCTTTCGAGCATCTCTGTCTTGAAGAACTGCTTCTCCGAAATGAGCTTGCATGCGAGCTCAATTGTCTCAGGATCTGAAATGTCGACAGAGCGGGCGGCGAGGACGCGGACCTGCGGATCTGGATCGGTGAAGAATTTGACCTGTATGCTATTTGCAGTCTTTCCACCAATCCTTGACAACGCTCGAATGACTTCCTTGCGTATATCTGCGTCGTGCCAGTAGACACACTTGTCGAGGTAAGGAATGGCTTCTTCCAGTCGAGGCTGGCCGAGTATGGAGATGAGCTGTTTCACAAGGTGAACTCGAGGATCGAAGAGCCATTCCTCAACACAGCGAGGGCTTTTGTGTACGAACTCCGCGAGAAGAGCACGAGCCTTCGAACGTATTGTAGGGTCCTCCATCTTTGTGAGGATATCGACGAGTATGGAGGCTGCGCCTGGACCAAGCAAAGAGAGATATTTGAAGAGATGCTCCAGGGATCCCGTGATTCCCCCTCGCAATAATAATCTGATTCTTTCAATCGCTCTCGGGCTCCGAGCATCTTCCAGAACGGTCTGAACAAGCGGACCGTATTCGGAATGGCGAGGAGGCGAAGACCGTTCAATCTCACTTAGTGCAAGGATAACATCACACGCCATTTCGAAGTTGGCACCGGAGACGAGTCCAGACAGATATTCCTTGAGAACCTTGAGAATGGAATCACATCGCCCCGGGTCACGCTCGAGATCGAGCATTTCGAAGAGTGCGTCCGCCAGCTCACGTGGAGGATTGAACGCCCTCTTGTCATCGGAGACAATTCTTTTGATCTCCTGAAGCTCCTGATCATTAAGCAATATGGATTGAGAGACTCCCACACCAGGGTCCGTCTGTTCCCCGTCTATTCGGCCTATTTTGGAACCCGTCTCTGTGACACACTTTCTGTCTTCGCTCGTCAATGCAATGGCTCCCGATGACGCTTTTTCGTCTCCTGAGGAAGATCGTGAACCCGTCTCTCCGCCGAAATGACTATCTGCAGGCTCTTCCGTGTTACTAAATATCTCATCAATGGCAACATAGAGTATATTGTTGAAGTCTTTCTCCCACAGCAAACTGACCACATCGGTTTCTTCGGGAGCCCCCATATTCTCAGTTAGTGCATCGAGGAATTGATCGAGTTCACGTGACGTCATTGGTTCGTAGAAAGAGATCTCCCTGAGTCCGTCTTTGTAGAGAAGGAATGCCAGACTCTTACTTCTTGTCTTCTCCTCGTAGATTACTTGGTCACCGAGCAAGACTGTGGACTCTGAGACTGTCACCGTGAGAATGTGATGGTTCGATAGGAAGGATTGGAATTCCTTATACAGGCGATCTTTGTGCTTCGCGATGACAGGGCTGTTGGAGGGGTATGTGTTCATAGATGTCAGCGTCTTCGCAGCTAGCAGTATCAGATTTCGCGCGTGCCTCAGGGTGTCTCGGTCCAACGACGAGTCAGAGGGTCTCGTTTCGACGTTCGCTGAGAATCTGCTCATCTATGAATGAATGAGCAAAAAACATACCATTTCCGTGCATATCGAGGGCACGCACTTCGGGAATTCTGCACGAAGGAGAGCAGGCTAAAGATAAGTACAGCAATTGGTTATGTGGCAAAATGAGAGACATTGTGCATTATGCCAAGGGGGTGTCGTCTCTCTTCAACTCCCTCAGAGACGATGTAGAACCATCGCCATCAGATTCTCCTCAACAACTGTTGGGACTTTGGGACCATCAGTTTGGCACACGCGCGACAGATCCTACAGTCCGGAGGTGCAAGAGATGAGTTCAGTTCTGGTGAGTACCCGGTTCGCTGCCTCAAGTGCGAAGGAAGGTTCTAAACATGACGGAAGAAGAGGATGGTTCATTCAAGATCTACAAGCACATCCCCGCCGGCCACCTTCACTCCTTGCTTCACCAAGACAGTTTTCACGACACCATCTCTTGGAGCTCTGAGCTCGTTCTGCATCTTCATTGCCTCGAGCACGATCATTCCCTGTCCAGCAGAAACCTTCTGACCGGCAGAGATTTCCACCGCCACAACCAGCCCTGGCATTGGAGCCTTGATTTCGGTTCGAGTTTCTTGCAGGGCAGATTTCTTCGGTGTTACGGCAAATCTCTTTTTCAATTCATCTTCTACGTCTACGGCAAAACTGACACCCTCCACCGATACGATATTCTCCTCGAATACTACATCGTAAGAACGATGGTCAATAATGACGGAAAGATGGCTCGGGTCCGCGACCTCGACTGCTGAAACTTGAACG
>SMTZ1_10004514_pt1 | contig 13999 bp, 8 predicted proteins | sample DeeMarSWOR136_30_FD_25667 | JGI IMG/M metagenome (IMG submission 25667) | reverse complement strand
CATTCCCTCCGAAAACCATGCTGGCAAGACGGTAACCCTGCATTGAGATTAATCAAAAATATCCAGTCATTGAAATTCGAGTATAAAATCAAACCAGTCTAGCGGAGATGATGGTTGAGATCCGCCTGCTTCACTCACTCTCCAGCTATGATTGACAGACCAAGGGAAGAAGTGGCGCCGCCAGTAGCAAAGGTTGATGCATGGACATCTGGACTTGGGACCAGTCGATAATTGTTCTAAGACGGTAACAGATGTGACGTTGCTGGTGACATCAATTGATACCTGCAAATGTATCTTTAATTTTCTCTAATCTCTTCACGTATTTTTTCTTACTAGGATTCTCAGTTTCAGGCTGGTCCGCGAGTTTTTGCAGCACATCACGAAACAAGGGGTCAGCTCTTGTTGCCTCCAAATCAACATTCTTCTTCCGTTGTTCTGTACTTCTGTACTTCAAAAAGCAGAGAGTGCCCAGAATAAGCGCGAGAAGATAGAACCATCCCTGATTCTGCACCATAAACCAAACCGGTGACGATGAATCCTGATGAAAAAAATACGCAAGTATTGAGCTAGCTACCGCCACTCCAAGAGACCCCATGGACAACCCAAGTAACACTGGTTCCACCCAGTTTGGGATTTGATTTTGTCTTCGTTGAACTTCGATGTATGTGATGAGCTCAGCACCACTCAATGCGTCGACTTCCCATCTCTCAAGCATAACAATCCCCTTTCCATTCTCATCCAATACATGAAACGGGTCAAAGTTCTCATCTCCGGAATATAGACGTTTCACCTCGCATTCCGCATATCTCGAGTCCCCCCGAAGGACTCTCTCTAATTCCTTGCATTTTTCATCAATGTAGTAAGTCCCCCATTCCAAATCAGATGGGTCGACCTCAATCTTCACACTCTTGTCCTCCCATACTTACTAGAACCTGAACCGATATTATAGTTTCCAGACAATAGTTCTAAAAAGATTGGCGCCGCCAGTAGTAAAACAAAGCTCAACAGCAATCTTAATATTGAAACCCACGACCTGAGCCGAACAGCCGCCGTGGCTCAGTAGGTAGAGCGACAGCCTGTTATCTCTCACCCACTGGTTGAGAGCCAGACAGTTGTTGGTCGGAGTGCGTCACAATTCGTGACGTACGGCTAAAGGTTCGAGCCCTCCCGGCGGCGCTTTTTAACAATAGCTAATTTTCCATAGGGTTAATCAGATTCCCGCATCATCCGTTCCTCACGTTTCCGCGACTTTTCAAGAGACTCTTCTTGAAGAGCTTTATACTCCTCAGAGAACTCATACTGGGGTATTATGTACACCCACATTTGCATGCCATCATCATCAGGAACACGGGTTTTACTTACAATTCCAGGAATGACATTAATATCCTCCAAACTAAAACCTAATTCACGAAGTTTCTTTATAGCTTCATCCTTCTTCATTGCCCCTGGTTGAAATCCCCCCTCAAAGTCAAAAAGGATTCTCAACAACATCTGGTCCACCTCAGACAGCTCTCGGAATCGCTTAGATTCCTCCTCGGTTAGATACTTCAAATACCAAGTAAGTTCTGAGCTAGCATCTTCATCTACAATTTTGATAGCTCGCCATTCATCCAACACATGTTTTATAGATGCTTCAATTGCTAAATCCTGTTCTTTCTTTGCCAGATTTCTCAGATGCTTACGCAAGTCCTTCTTCACCAATCCCAATTGAATACCCTTTTTCCCAGCTTTCTCCAGTATTTTCAGAAGTTCATCAGCACATTCATTCTCAAAGTCCTTCATGATCCATCCCACCATATCCTATATTCAATGTTATTGCTTTTTAAACACCTCACTGCTTCTTTCAATTCTTCACGATGTTCAGAAACCAGAATCTTTGCTTTTTGCTTATTCTTAATATCGTTTGGTGGAGCAACTATACAAAGTTCAATTGTATTTACTAACCCAACCGTTCTTGCTTGCCATGTAATTGTCACTCTCCCAGTCCCAGAATAATATCGAATGACTGATGGCTCAACTTTTACCTTGATACCCCAGCCTTGCATTATCTCTGCTTCATCATCCATGAGTCTGTTTGGATTATCAAAGCCAACACATTCTAGACTCCTAGCAATACGAGTTGTTGTTACATCTGGATGGTGTGTTAGTTCCTCCAGCTTCCCCCAAGAAAGAGCATATGCTTTTGCATTTCCTCGTTCTCTTCTTCCATATTCCATAATTAGGACCTTTTCCTCAATGCCGATCTTTGGTTCCAGCCCATATTTCTTAGACTTATCTCCGGCATCTAGAACGTTAGCTCGATGCCATATCACTTTGTTTTTTCCAACACACGCATCTTGAGGTATGAAGTCCTCGATGTATGCCCGTTTGACCTCATCAGTCCCCTCTCTGACACATGTACTGAGTCTTGGATTCTGAATAGTTCTATCGCCCGATGGAACTTCTCTATGCATCAGCAGTTTTCCGATGACAGAAGGAAAGTGTGTTCGATAGTAATTCTCCCTTTCAATGTGTTTTATTGATAGATTGATATCCCCAAAGACTCTCAAACTCTCTACGACTCTCTCAATTCGGCTCATCTCAGACTCTGCATATTGTACACCACCATTTGGTTGAACACTGCCATCTGAAAGCACAGCTGCCACGAGACGTGCCACTGCCACTTCAAGCTTTTCTCCATGGGGAAAGAGTGGTCTTTCAATCCCTCCCCTTCCACTAGGTCCTGTAACTTTCGAAATCTCGCCCTCCAAGCCCGAGAGTGTCTTACCTGAGATGTCATTCATCAGGTTAATGAAATCCCCGCGAATTCGACAAATTTGAGGGTTGATACAGTAATCCCTTGAGTCTTCCACGACCATCTGAAAAGCCAGCTCTCGTAGATACTTCAGAATATCGCCGTTTCTTTTTTCTTGAAACCCCAGAGATTCCCCAACATCATCAATATACCTGTCAAACGCTTCCTTATCGCGGAAGTAATAGTATAAACTATCATAGACCTTTTCTAAACTGGTTGAGTCGAAATCTGGTCTCCATACGTAGAGCCTCTCCCCAGCCAGCCCAAATCGAACCCTCTCGACCTCATCGAGACCTTCTCTCACCTGATGAAATGCCTGTTTGAATGAGTCGAGTTCCTCTGCTGATATACCCAGACTTTTTTCAACATCGATATAGAACGTTCTTGATGTATCCGGCAGATTATCACTGATCTCCATTAGCTGTGCAGCAAGATTCTCTTGGTTCCACTCTTTAGAATCAAACTCTGAAAGAACATCTTTCACCCAACTCTCATCCAACTCTTGAATTCGGGAGGGTGTTTCTCTCGATAGATCTTGGTTTTCGTTTCTCTCAAGGCTCTTCTCAATCTCTATAGTGGTTGTCTTCTCAACATCCTTAACACGCTCACCTCTCTCAATGTCCTCCGCTTCTTCGATAACGACGTTCTTTTTTTCCTGTTCATCAAGACTCTCCAGAGCATCCCTGATCTTCTCCTTGGCTGACTCGCTGGCTTGCTCCATCCTCTCCAGTTCCTCAAGAGCATCCTCCACCCTACGCGAAATATCGCCCTCTTCTACCTCATTCTCCCGCAGTTTCTCGATAGCGTGCCTCACCACCTCGCTGACTGAGACCTCTCCCACCTCATCAGACTCAGAACTCTCCGCTCTCGCCTCGCGTGCCCCAATCCTCCTCCGACCCTCCTCAGAAGCGCTCATGTCCTCGGCACGGGTGTCCTCCTCCTCACTATACTCTCTCCGTCGTCGCCTCATCTTCTCCCCAGACATGCCCTCCATCATACGCCCCCCTACGCATCCACACCCCTGATGGCCAACAAGATGTCCGCAAGCACAGCGGTCTCCCTGGGTTCCTGCAGCATTCCCGCAGCATGGAGCAGCAGCCGCTCAGCGAAGGGCACCCGCTCAAAATCCTTGGAACAGAACCTCCCTGCAACAGTATTCAACAGTCTAGCCACTGGACCTGGGTTCCCTCTCGAGGCTGACCCCATCCGTTTCTTGTACTCATTGACAAAGAGCGGCTCGTTGACGATCTCCGAGATGTCAACCTCATGCCGCCTCGAGATCTGAATGACCTGCATCTCAGGCTGCACTGAGAGCTTCGGAGGCGACCTGATGCCCCGAAGCAGGTCCCTCATCTCGGAAGTGAGGGGCCGACTCTCTGCAAGCTCAGGATGAGCAGCGAACACCTCCAGCATGGCATCTCTCACCATCTCATCGGTCCACTCCCTCTCCGGCAACGACCTTGTGAGCAGGTAGTTCAGGGGCGCAATCTGGACGTTCGCAGGCACTGTCTGAGTCTGGACCCGTGCGACAACCTCACCAATGCCCATCCCACCAATGTGGCTAATCTGCGCGTCACTGCACAGCGCCTGTCGACCCGCCAGCACACGTTCCTCAAGGTCTGTCAGCGTGTGGATGATGATATTGGAGGGAAGCTTGACTATCTCAGGAGGCAGGCTGCTCACAAGCTGGTCAATGATGACGAACCCCAACCCTGTACCTCTTTGAATCCGCATCATCTCGCAGATGTTGGAGATGGCCTTCTGCGTGGAGGTTGGCTCAGCGTACGCCCCCTGGTTCTGCGCTCTCTTGAGGAACTGATGCGCCTCCTCCAAGACAAGGAGATGACGCACCTCCTTCTTTGGATTCGCGATCAAATACTCACTTATCCCCACGGTAAGCGCACCAATTAGGAGTGCCCGGTCCTCTGGCGAGAGGTCCCGCATCTCGATGATGGTGGGTTCGGAGAGAAGGTCGGGAATCGTCAGTCCCGTGGTTGTGTTGAACATGTCCACCAGAATCTCGTTTCTGAGCATACTCCTGAGTCGTGCATCAAGCGCCCCGTAGAAGTCCTTCTTGAGGTCCTCACCGTATTCTAGGTGGGTCTGCACGACCTGCTGAAAGGCCTGATAGAGATCAGAGAGCAGGATAGAGCGTCCTCGAATATTCCCCATGCGCGACCATCCGCAGTTCTCATACATGGTGTTGAAGATGTCATCAAAGTGCATGGAGATGACACCATCTGTGGGAAGCGCAGCCACATGAACATCCACCATCCTGTCGATGTATTTTCCAACCGGGACCTTTGGTGGGACATTCCACATGTTGTATCGGAGAGGCGCGATGTCTGGGTTTCCAGCAGTGAAGATCCGAAACTCAGGATAGAGGTCTTTTAGAACTCGCCAATCTCCGACATTTCCAGGTGTAAGGATGATGGGAATGACATCATTTCTATACGCCTGCGCAACAAGACTGACGCAAGTCGTGGTCTTACCGTATCCTGTATTCCCATAGACTGCAATGTGTGACCCGAGCATCTTTGGAACCAGTCCATAGGGCTGATATTGTTGAGGCACACCATTCCGTATCACAAGACCAAGCTGGATGAGTTTCTTGTGTGGGGATCGCCAGTCTGGCTTAGAGTCTTGATGGTTCCACTGCTCATTTTCCAGAAACATGTTTTTCGGACTGTTCAATTCTTGTTTGGACTCTGGTTGAGGATTCGTTTCTCCTGTTCTCTCTGTTTCTGACAGGTCAACACTGGCAGCAGAGAAGTCTTCCCGTCGAGAAACCTTGATACCAAGGTCCACCTTTGGCAGTGCAAAATAGATTGCAGCCTCGTCTGGAGTGAGGATTGTGTGGTCACCAACGGGTTTGCCCGCCAGAGCCTTCTCGAAATCCTTACGTTTGGTCTTGATTTTTACACAAAGGTCCTCCTCCTTGTCAGCAGGTGTGACTCCACTCATGAGGACAGACATCACACGCTTGGCCTGCGTTTTGGCGAGTCTTAGGTTCGGATGCCAGTGAGTGATGGTCACTGAGACCTTCCCGAGATACCGACTGCTCATGCGCTTGACATGTCTGCTAAGACGTTCGGCTTCTCTAGAGGCGCTTGCATTCACAATAGTGGTTGATTGCTGTGATTTTTGGGAGAAATGTCTAGGTCCCGATACGACCTTTTGTGACCGTTCCACAGCATTCTCATACGCACGCTCGAGAGATCTGACATGTCCCCTTCCTGACTTTGTTGGTTCTACAAAGACCTGAACGATGACATTGTCAAGACTCTGAAGCACCTCACCAGCGGCATCCATCGGTTCTATCCGAACCGAGCTATGTTCAATCTCCTCTTGAGTTGCAGGTTCTCCCAGTAGACAGGCTATGACTCCGTTGACTTCTGGACCTGCTCTCAGTCCCTTGAATGTCTTGGCTGATGTTAAGATGAACTTCGGCAGGTATGCAGAAACTGATGTGGTGAGAGTGGTGAGGTTCCTGCTTAGCTCATCCTGTTTTCGAGTCCAAGTCAGAAAAAATACTCTAGTTCTTCCTTTAATACGCTCAAGTCGAAGTCCCACTGGCACCTCAGCATAAATCACTCCTCTGAGGATGTTCTTGAACGATTGTCTATAGTTGGCATCCTGATTCTCTTTGTCTAGTATCTTGAGATAGTCCTCTGGAATCTCGACCACTTCTACAGCTCCCACCTGGAACTCACCAAACAATGATGCAAACACGACCTCTACCTTCTTCAGACTGTGTCCAAGAAAAGTGAAAATATATCCAAAACCCTTTGTAGAGATAGTGAGATTGAATTCTGTCTTCTATATGATTGAGATTCGGGACCATAACCTGTGCGATTGGATTATTGGGCTTCTTAAGGGAATAGCGTTATTTTAAGGAATTATAGAACCCCTTTTACCAATTGTAGGGTCCATTTATGCAATTCAAACTGGTCTTTTCCAATGATTAAGGCTTACAAAAATGAAGTAATGTTATAAAAAAAGAAGAGGGAACCCATTTTTAGGGTTCCTACCTTTTCTGCATCACGATATAGACCCCTACCGCGAGGACACCAATGATGCTAATCGCTGCTATCGTAAGAAAGACCCATGGAGGACCTGGTTGTGCTGGAAGTTCTCCCACAGTGACTACAAATGTAGCGACGCAGTAGTTGTTATAGGGATCGTAGACTCTGACCTCTATTCCGTAGGTTCCAGGTAGCAATGTCGTACTGTTGGTTATTCGTCCTGCGCTCGATATGGCAAAATTCGTTGTGTCATTTAACCACCAATGATCGATACCTGACAAATCACTAGCCTGTAATTGATAATCCAAGGACTCGTTATATTCAAGACTCTGGTCCGTGGGTGTTTGAATCCATACAGGGTCGATTGTATCTTGAACACTTATCGATAATGTGGTGGTGAGGATGTGATTGAGTGAGTCATTGACCCATACTTGTAGCCCATAATCACCCACTGACAATGTTGTCGTGTCTGTAATTACACCAAAACCATCTATTGAGAAGTGCGTTGTATCATTAAGCCACCAACTGTCGATGCCCGATGGATCAGAGGCATCTAAGTCATATGAAAAGACATCTCCGTATTCGACAAGCTGATTCGTCGGTGCCTGGTCCCATGTGGGTGGAGAGATGTCTATGGTGAAACTACGGATAGTGGAGAACTCGCTCAGATCACCACCTGAATCGTTTGCAGCCACTCGCCAGTACCATGTCGTTTCAGCCAATGGGGCCAAGGGTGTGTAATTAAGCAGAGTTGTCGTGTCAGACCACTTATTCAGTGAGTCAAATGTCGATACTGTATCGAACTCAATGACATATTCCACAGTCCCAGGAACTATCTCCCAGTGCAATGTGGGGGTGGCAGTAGGCAGCAATACTGCATCACTGGGTTCTAGGAGCGAGGGTGACTGTAGAATGGTCTTGTATGAAATACTTAAGGTGTCAATCTCTGGTGTTGTGAGATTATCAGTTGTTGAGAGAATTGCCCGCCATTTGAGGTCTTGACCTGGATCGGAGAAGTCATGTGCCACTCCTAGATTGACCTGTTCCCAGTGTAATCCATTATCGGCTGATAGGTAGAAATCGATTGAGGTGCCTGAAGGTTGAATGTAAGTGGAGTTCAGAGTTGCCTGAACAATTGTGGTGGTACTCGGAAACGAATCAATGGTAGTGGATTGGCCAACTCCAAGGTATCCGTAGACCTGAGGATCGGAGATGTTCCAAATTTGTAACGACGCCCGATTACCAAGATACGCAAAATCACCCCAAACATCCATACCGTTCCAAGTCGCATAATTCCAACCTGCTGGTCCAACACCAGCAACAGTGGGATTGGTAGGTATTGTGATATTATAGGCTACAAGACCGTAGTCATTATTCCACACATAGGAATAGTTTCCTTGGACAGCTACTGCTCGTGCCTCTCCGCTTAACGGATGGGTAGTAACAATGGAGGGCGAATCAGGATTGGTAATGTCTGATACTTGGAATCCGCCCTCAGTCGCGAGGAATGCATACCCTCCACTAATTGCGATACCCCCAGACACCGAACCCGCTAAAGTACAGGAGCCGCGCGGGGTGGGATTGTTTGGTGCACTCAAATCAAAAATGCGTAGGGTCGGGGAACCAGCGCTGTAAACATACCCACCAGATACTGCAATTCGTGCAAGACTTACCCCTAAGTAGTAGTCAACAGCAGTAGGATTGGATTTTACACTCACATCAATGGTAATAAGACCTCCGGGCTCCGGACCCGCAATATAGACATAGTTGCCTGATACTGCAAGATCATGGGCTGGAATAGTGTAAGTTGGATAGGTGTCACCCACCTTTATCGGATTACTTTTATTACTGACATCAACGACTTTGAGTCCTTCTTCAAGCGCTGCAACGTATGCATAATCGCCGTCAACATCCACTTTCACAGGATGTCCTCCAACGTTGACATACCCTATAATATACGGGTTAAGAGGATTACTGACATTGACTATATCGAGGGTTCCTGAGTAGAAATCTGCACAATAGACTAGGTCCCCAACAGCTTGGAATCCAACATACCCGCCAGACAAACCACTTACATAAGGCATTCCCCCAGGCAATTTAATATCATATTTGCCCCAGCCTGTAACATTTGAGTTCGTAGTGTCCATATAGGCTGTTGTTGTAAAGTCTTCATAGTAGAGATAGGTTGTGGCTGCTGTCGGTGGTGCAGTCCAAAACATCATTAATGTCATTAGGACTACGAGCAATAGTGCCCTGAACTGCAAAATCTCTCTATTTGATTTGCTCTCCCTCATGATTAAATTGTTCCTCCATATTATCTACAATTGTGAATAACTGAATGAAGCAAACTGAAAAAACACGTAATTTGATGCTCAAGTCATCTTTCGATTAAATGATTTTGAAGGCACTCCCGAAACCGCAAGTCTGCTTCTTTCGATTAGTAATTGATTAGGTTTTATATAAACAATATCATTCAATTTATTATTTAGTTATTCATATGAATAATATATTAGCTTTTCATATATGCTATTCTGCACTCAACCTTAATATTCAACTTTGATATAATAATAATCTAAGCTAAGGTGTCAAAGAGCCTTAGCAATACTTGGAGGTGATTGATGATGGCGGGATCCGGAGCTGCTCGTAAATGGGTGCTTGCTGGGGCAGTTCTTCAATTTTTCGTCGGCAGCTTTCGAACTCTCTTGGGTATTATTTTCATGCTGGACTACGGGATTAGGATGAATCTCGACCCCAACGACCCCAGTCTCCCCCTGTTGGGAGGAATAACATCCTACCTCTTTCTTGGTGCCTTAATTGGGTTGATTCTGCTGCTTCTCTGGTTCATCCTTGCGACCAATCCTGGCAGATTCCAAAAGGCGATATCGGTCACAGGGATTATCGGGATGTTGATGAGTGGTATTTTACCAGGGCTGTTAGTCTTCAATGGAGGAAGAAAAGCTAGAAGCCAACCAGAACCCTCACTGCTCACAACCATTGACAACGAGTCTTCACGATATTACAAATATTCTGTTCAAAAGTTTCTCGAGGTTTCCAAAATCAAGTTCTTGCAACACTCGTTATACTATCGCTCCTTTGTTTGTTAATCCAAATGGATACTTCTTTAGGATGGCTTCTCGTTTCTCACTATTTCTTCCTTAGGATTACTAGTACAACGACGACCACTGAAACACCTCCGATTCCTGCTCCCAGAACAAGCATCATCACTGAATCTACTTCTTCAAGAATGGCACTAATGGTTGGTGGTGTTGTGGTGGAGGTTGTTGATTTGGTCATTGGAGCTTCGAGAACTGTCACGACCAGGCCAGCAGAACAATAGTTATCATATGGATCGTATGCTCTCACCTCAAGTCTGTAAATGCCTGGATTGAGGACTGTAGCATTCCTGATGACGCCCTGTCCATCTAGCATGAAGTGTGTTGTGTCATTGAGCCACCAGTGATCTATACCCTCGTAATCCCAAGCCTCAAGTTGCATCTGTAATGGTTCACCAACTTCAATAGTCTGGTAAATACGAAGGGTCACCCATTCAGGTGGTATGGTGTCTAGTTCAGATGGCTCCACAGTTATGGTGATGATAGTCGAGAGCATATTGCCATATGTATCAAAGACATCTATGATTAATACATATTGGCCTATTGCTAAGTCTGAGCTGCTTGTAATACGAGCTGTACTCCCTTCTACGTAATAACTCTCAGTAATGGCGAAATGAGCTGTGTCATTGAGTTCCCAGTGATCAATACCTGAGGGGTCCACAACCATGACCTGATAGTCAAACATTTCACCATATACTATCACTTGATCAATGGGGATTGTCAGCCATCCAGGCGGATTACTGGCATCAACTGTAACTCTGACAGTAAATGCTGCTCTGAGACTACACCCGTAGAAGTTTGTGACATCCACTTCCAATGCGTAATCACCTTTGGGCAGAATTGTGTTCGATTCAACTACACCCTGATTGCAACTGAAATGTATAGAGTCGCTAATAGACCATGTAAGTGGTCCAAGTGGTCCATGTTGGACAAGGACCATATCATATTGGAATAGATACTCAAACTCAATAGATTGGTCCATTGGCGGCTTAATCCATCTAAGATTGGATTGATACATCAATGGATAAAAATCAGAATTCCCTGTAAATGCATAGGGAGTATCACCAATACCGTCACCATTTGTGTCAGTTCCCGAATAATCTGACCAGTAATTGTAACTGAAATCACTAGTTCCTGTATCATCTCTTCCATCAAGATTGTTATCTGCTAAGACATTCCAATGGAGTTCATGGCTGTCAGAATTTGTGTGGATATAAATGCCTACATCGTTGTTGTTACATATGTTATTGACAAAAGTATTGAAATTGGAATGATAGCGAATCCAGATGCCATATCTGTTGCTAGTGCAGGTATTGTTAGCTATCATATTGGAGCTCGATACGTAGAGAAAGATGCCGTCGCTACTGTTACTAGCGCAGATGTTGTCTTCCAATGTGTTGGAATCTGATTGAGTGAGATATATGCCAATACTGTTGCTAGTGCAGATGTTTTCTGATATTTTGTTAGAATTTGAGAGATAGATGTAAATGCCATATCGGTTGTTAGTGCATATGTTATTAGTTAATGTGTTAGAAGACGATTCATGGAGATATATTCCTTCATCAAGATTCTCATCACAGGTATTATTTTTGATAGTATTATTGTGGGACCAGGCTACAACGATTCCATGATCCTTGTTTCTATTGAAGGTGTTATTGACGATAATTACGTAGTTTGAGTATGACACGTAGACACCCAACTGATTATTCAAGCAGTTATTGTTTACCACTGTGACATAGGTAGAGCTTACATCAATGCGGATTCCTTGATAGACATTATCGGAGATATTGTTGCTGGAGATAGTGACTCTAGTGCTCCCACTGTGAACGAAAATTCCGTGGGTGTTGTCATGAATGTGGTTGTTTATTATGATCCCATCTGTCACGTTCTCTAGCTGAATTCCTACAGTCAAATAGATGTCTGCTGCTTGGACTTCACAGTTACGAATGACGAAATGGGACCGTGTGTTATTAATCAATATACAGGTGCCTTCGCTCCCGCCAAGGTCAATATCTAGATTCTCTATTATAAAAGGGTCACTGGGAGAACCAATACCATCCCATCCCTCTGCTGAGGCTATTGCTGTAAAGTTTGCATCGCCATCAATGACTATAGGGGCATGAGGCATACTAGCTACAGTAACATCCACTTTCTCAATTTCTGAAACATTCACTGGGGTTAGTTGGTAACTATCATCTGAATCAGTGGCTGCCGTGACAATTCCTATCACCAAGATGAATACCAGTGACAAGACAACATAGAAGACTCCACTCTTCCTTGGCATGAACTCTACTCTCCTCCGCTGCGACGAACGCGGTCGAGGTAGTTCATGCTAGTTAAAATCCAGAAGTCAATGTCATGATGCTTCTTTCAATCTCCCTCGCAACACTCCAGAGGATATAACAGAGGTTGTTTATTAACTCTAACACTTCCACACCTTTTCCTGAGTTAACATTAGCAGCAGCGGGAATATTATGAAGAGATTATTTTCTCAAACACGAGTACCTACTGAGCCACGGCGGCATGTACTGGGGTCACCCCTCGGATTCGAATAGTAACATTGCTGTTTGTAACCACCCAAGTCCCAACTGTATCCAACTACCTTCGCCGTCGGAATACTTCAAGAACGATAACGACAATAACGGCTGCACCCGCAACTAGACCTATTATCCGCATATCTATTGGCGGGGGTGAAATTGGAGTCGTCGGTGTTGGAGTTGAAAGTATAGCCGGAATAATGTACCACGGAATCAACGACAAATACATTCCCTCGCTAGCAGTGAACACTACAATCAAGTCGTTCTTAGGTTGTACCCAAATATACTGACCATCTCTTCCAAATGCATAATAGGCATCTCTTTCTGGGTCTATCCACCATTGAAAACCATAGTCCTCATCAGGAGCCTGCACTTGTGTGGATGCGGAAACCCACGTCGAAGGCACAATCTGCTCGCCATCCCATGTACCATTGTTGAGATAGAGGAATCCAAACTTCGCCATGTCTCTGGGCGTTATATTTAGACCGGCGTGTCCAGAAGCAACCCCTTGAGGGTCAATTATCCATTCATAATCTGAGATGCCAAGTGGTTGAAACAAGTAAGTATCTGCATATGACTGAGTTGGAATTCCTGTTGTACGGTTGACGATTGCGGACAGAAGATGAGAGGCTCCACTGTTGTAGTTAAACGTTTCACCTGGTACATCTGCCATTGGTTTATCCAACACATATTGAATCCAATCAGGACTATCCATCATGTCGGAAGGGTCGGTGGCGCTGGACCATTCGAATCCAGCTGTCATTGTAAGCAAATGCTCCACTGTTATGGATTGCTTGTCCTCATCGAGATTAGCTATTGTTTTATCAGGGAAGAAATCGACAACCAACTCATCAAGACTTGTGAGATCTCCCGCCCCAAGTGCCATTCCTACAAGAGCAGACGTGAAACTTTTTGTGACCGACCAGACATGTTTTAGCGTGCTCTCATTGTAGTCTGGATCTGGATAGCCTTCAAGGATAATGTATCCATTTCTAATTACAAGATAGGAAAGCAACGGCAAAGAAACATCTTCTATCGCATCCACAAACTCATCAAGAAGACTGGAGTTCATTCCCTGTTCTTCAGGTGTCGAAGTGAGCCATCCAGTCGTTGGCCAATAATCGGGAGCACTCGTAGACACATTTTGCACAGAGCTGTCCGGATGTACATTAGGCATGAATCCGAAAAGCCCAATAATGACTAAGATAATCAGCGATTTTCCTCTTCCTTTTATCAAGACAATCATATCCCGCGATAAGATATCAGCCTTGACTGTAGATGGACTGATATTATTAATCTCATATGAATAATTGAGCTATGTATTAAATTTTCCTTTCATCGAAAAATGAAGATTAATTTATCAAGCTGAGGTTTTCAAAAATCTTGGGAGCTTCATAGGACGGCCGCTCTAATTCCTCAATCAACCGCCAAAGAGAAAATGGAAGACATTGTCAAGTGTCATCATGATCACAAATCCGATTATGATGCCCCATGTAGCCACACGTGCATGTCCACTTGAGTGACTCTCTG
>SMTZ1_10004509_pt1 | contig 14001 bp, 13 predicted proteins | sample DeeMarSWOR136_30_FD_25667 | JGI IMG/M metagenome (IMG submission 25667) | reverse complement strand
AGAGTTTTTTTGTAAAGCAATTTATTCGTGTTTTTGTCAAAGATAAACAATTTGTAATCAGGTGAGCTCCATCCAGGCGTGTTCCATATATGAAGAACGCCTTCTAACCAACCGCTTTTTTCGTCTTGTTCATTTATACTCATTCCACCAATATATCCTTTACCAATTATGAGATAAGAATAAGGGAATTTTAAATTGTTTTCATGTTCTAATTGATTGGTTTCTGTCATTGCTTGTACATTTACTGCAATTATCAAAATAACAAGCAAGATTGCTGCTGCCTTAAATATTATTATATTCATTTTTTGGTTTTTCATATTTTAATCACCATACAATAAAACAAACAAAAAATATTTAACTCAAATAGGAAAATTTATTACATAATAAGACATCAACGCTCTATATGAGTCAAAATAATATATCAATTTCAAAACAGGTAAATAATTATCTAAAAAGAAAACCATATATTCAAGAAGCAATTGAACAAGAGATAACAAACTACAGCGCTCTATCAAGAAAAATAGCAAAAGATCTAGGAAATATCAGCTTTGAAGCTGTAAAGTCTACGCTCATTCGTTTAGCAAATAAGAATAAAAAAAATAAGATGAACCGCGAACAAAAAATTATTAACTTACTTAAAAAAGCAAATTTTTCAATAAACAATAAAGTTGCTGCGATTCATCATACATCACCATTAAATATTGAATCAATAGCTTTTTCAAAGACACCAAGTGGATACATGTATTTTTTAAAAGAAGACATTGCAGAAAAATCAACTTTTAAAAAAATTGATTATGGCTATGCCATTATACATATAAAAAATCAAAAAGAAATTGAAAATACACCGGGAGTGGCAGCTTTTCTGCTTTCAGCACTTTCTTCTGAGGACATTAATGTTGTCCATTTAATGGATTGTAGAGAAGATACTTTTTTGGTAATAAAGGAATACGACGCACCACTAGCATTTAAAACTTTATCTGAGGCACTTAGAGTGTAAGATAAAAATTATTAAAAATATAAAAATAATAGTTATAAATATAGTTGTCTTGATATAATATAACCGTAAAAAAATTAAAACTTTTAGTAGTTTAAACTTTTGTTTATATACCCTTCATCGGCTCTACTAAAATGATTATTTTATTTCCATTAAATTTTATATTAGGATTTTAAAATCACTTTATCGGCTTTTTTCTTTTCCACAATAAAATCATAGCTATTACAGATATTACTAAAACTAATTCAAATCCTGGTGAGCCATTATCAGTTGCAGATTGAATAGTAACTTGTGTAGTTGTACTGTTTTTTCCACCAAAATTATCAGTAACTGTCAAAGTAACAATAAACGTTCCTGAAGAAGTAAATAAGTGAGTCGTAATTTGACCGTAACTAGTTGTTCCATCAGCATAACTCCAAGTGTAGTTTTGAATAGTTCCATCCTCATCAAAACTTTTAGAAGCATCAAATACAACCAACTCAGATACTTTTCCAGTATATGGACCACCCGCATTAGGAGTTGGTATTGTATTAAAACTAGTACCATAGATTGTAACTGTTGTAGTGTTAGTAGTACAAGTTCTATTATTATCAACGACAGTCAAAATCACATTATGAGTACCTGGTTCTATATATGCATGTGACGGGGAATCTGAAAGAATTTCACTGGTACCATCTCCAAAATTCCATCTATAAAAGACAATTTCACCGTCAGGATCATAACTTTCTGAACCATCAAATTTAACTGGATAATTATTAACCCCTACATATGGACCACCAGGTATAACAACTGGAGGGACATTATCAGGTGGTGCTGATCTTGTTGTAAAAATCCATGTTTCTGATTTATTTTCTAGTTTACTATCATTAATAATTACATACCAAGTAAATGCTGTATCAAAACCTTGAACAAAAGTAAAACTAGCTTTCTCACCGCTTTTTATATTTTTAACAATTGCATCTGGTTTAATTAAAGTATTTGTATCACCTCGATAGAAATAAGCAGTTAGCTCATCTCCATCAGGATCAGATACAGTTACTTCCAATGTAATTTCTAAACCTACATTTTCTTTTAAATCAGCAGGTGATGGATTTGACGGTTTATTTGGTGGGCTTGTAAAAAATCCAATGGGAAATTTATCTAAAACTCCTGCCTTTGTATAATATATATCGCCTATACCATCTCCTTTATCATCCGGTATTAAATCAACTCCTTCATAATCGCTCCAATAATTTCCTTTTTCAAGTAAAGAGTTAAACCATAAATTATTTCCATACTCTTGTGCATTTTTACTATTATTAATAAATTTGTTTAGATATATAGTATGTGAGTGACTAGAAGGAATTGTATAAATTCCAGTACCTGTAGAATTTGAAATAAAATTTTCATATATTTTACAATTAGATCCAGCTAAAGTAATACCACGGCTGTTGTTATCAAAATTATTTTCAAAAACTTCACCATCAAATAAATTAAGATACATTCCATAACCTATATTATTGTAAATAAAATTATTATGCAATAAATCAAGTCTATCATTATCTATAAAAATGCCATATAAACTAGATTCAGTAATTGTATTGTCTGAAATATTTATATTTGTAGAATCAGTAACTTTTATACCAATTAAACTATCAAATATTATATTTCCATATATTCTATTATTATTACAGGAATATAAGTATATTGCACTATCACTACAATTTGAAAGAGTATTATCAACAATATCATTATTATAGGTTGAAGAAACAACAATACCATTTTTTGTATCATTTACAATATTACCACTGATAAAATTTCCATTTGATATTGGATCAACGTATATACCATAAGCACTGGAATGATTAATGTAGTTACTTTGAACAACTACATCAGATGCTTTTATAGAAAGTAATGCACCAATTGGAGAAGTTAATATATCCCTGTTATCGACAATTGTGAAATTTTGAAACTCTACTTGTTCAGCTGTAATTTGAACAAAATATCTTACATCAAAACGACTATCAATTATAGTATTTCCTCGTTCAACACTTCCCCAAAGTTTAAGTTTTTTATTAATAATTAAATTTTCAGTATAAATCCCACCAAAAACATATATTGTATCTCCATCATTTGCTTTGTCTATTGCCTCTTGTATACTTGCTAGAGGATACTCTGCTGATCCATCTCTTTTTGAATAAAAAGCATTATCAACATAAATAAATCTTTTTTCAGCTGCATTAGATTTTTTTACTATATACACATTTATAAAAATATTTAGTATTAATATAATAAAAATAATTGTTACAATAGTTTTTCCTTTCATTTGATTATTCTCCTCAACAAAAAATCAGATAGATTAATCTGATTTATAGTTTTCTAACTTTTTTTATGAAATTAAAAAAAATAGTTATTAAAAAGTAAAAAGAATATACTCGGTTGATAAATTATGAATGTTTGTGTAGGTGGAACATTTGATCTGCTACATAAAGGTCATAAAAAACTAATAAACAAAGCATTTGAAATAGCTGGGAAAAATGGATTTGTTTTTATTGGATTAACAATAAATAAAATTACGACCAGAAAAAAATTTGTTAAATCATTTGAAGAAAGACAGAAAAAATTACAGGAATTTCTATCTGAAAAATGTTTCATTGATCGTGCTTTAATCATACCAATTACTGATAAATATGGTCCATCAACTAAAGGTGATTTTGATGCAATAATTGTATCACCCGAAACATTTGAAACTGCTAAAGAAATTAATCTTAAACGAGTTGAAAACAAAAAAAAACCTTTAAAAATAATTAAGATTCCCTTTGTTTTAGCAGAGGATGGTAAACCAATCAGTTCCACTAGAATTTATAAAAAAGAAATTGATTTAAATGGCTATATTCTAAAAGATGATTAGTTTTATATATTATCTATTATTACACGCAAGAAAAAGGTGATAAAAAGTGACATATATTATCTTTGAAGTCAAATCTGATGAAACTGGAAAGATAGATAAAATTATTAAAGATGACCTTGTAAGTAGACAAAGTATATTAACAAGAGACTCAAGTTCTCTTAATGTTAAAGGACAGTTTTCTTATTTGAAAATAGAAGGTAGTGCTGAGGGTTTAAAAAAAGCCGAAGAACTTGCAAAAGAGTTAGGACTAAAAAAACTTGATAAAAAGAAATCAAAACAAATTAATGATAAAATCGTGGAACAAGAAGACTCTGCTGCATCTGGTATGGGAATGATTTTTGACTAAATATCCCAATATTTATTTAATTGATTTTTTAATTTATTAATTACTTCATTTACGTTTTCTTCTTCTATTGTTTTGTCTTCAAATTTCACTATGCTACCTGTCATTTGTCCTAGTTGAGTCACAATGCATTTTCCGATCCAATTAAGATTATATCCTCCCTCAAGGGTGCATGCAATTTTTGGTTGAATTTCTTGAAATTTTTTTATTATTTTTCCATAAAAATTACTTGTTAGCTTTAATCCACCAAGTTGATCTTGGTGATGTGAGTCATAACCACAGGACATAATAATAATATCTGGTTTGAATTGCTTGGCAATGGGTAAAAATATCTCATTTAAAAGTTTGGTTACAGCATTATTACCATTACCATAATATAAAGGTGTATTTATTGTGTAACCTAATCCTTTTCCAGTTCCAATTTCATCTATTTGACCTGTACCTGGATAGTGTGGTGATAGATGTAGTGATTGATACATAACGTCATTTCTATCATAGAATATATCTTGTGTTCCATTACCATGATGAACATCAAAATCAAAAATCAACACTTTTTTTCCTTCTTTTGTAAGTTCATTTGCGGCAATTGCAGCATTGTTGAAAAGACAAAAACCCATTGATCTATTTTTGCTTGCATGATGCCCAGGTGGTCTTATTAATGCAAAAGCATTAGTTGCTTTTTTAGAAATTAGATTTTTACAAACAATTAAAAGTCCTCCTGCTGCAAGTCTTGCTGTTTCATAATCATGCTTACAAATATAGGTATCTAAATCAAGCCAAGAATCTCCTATTGAGCTTAATTCTTTTATTTGTTGAATCATATCATCCGAATGCACCTCATAAAGTAATTTTTCAGATAAAATCTCAGGTTTAATAAATTCAAGATTATTGTAAAAACTTGTTTTTTTTATTTCTTCTAAAATAACATTTAGTCTTTGAGCATTTTCAGGATGTCCTATACTATTGTGTTTATTAAATTCGTCCGAATAAACAATTTGTGTAATCATAAATATCAAAGAAGTAAAATACAACTATAAATATAAGGTTAATTCTAAAATCGGGGGTTAATAGTTGTGAACGATATGTTACTTGGTATTTCACCAGATTATATTTATTTACATGAAAAACAACCTAAAGCAATTTCAGATATACATAGACCTTACTTTCTTGTATTTTGTCCAAAAGATAGAAATATTGATACTGCAAGAAATGAAATTATTAATAAATTGAAAGAAAATAAATCAGCAGAGGATATTTTTTCTAAAATAGAGGAAATTGGAGAAATTGAGAAATACCATAGTTTTTGGGATTTTGAATCAAATAAAAAAGTTTTTAAGGTTTATACAAAAAAATCCTATTTTGTACCTGAAGTAAGTGATTATCTATTTTTTAATTATAATTTGTATACAGCTGAACATGATATTCCGTATCAACAAAGAGCACTTGTTGATTTAGCAGCCTCAGATAAAGTATGGCTGTTTGATACAAATAGTAAAAAAAAGAGCCTTAAAGTTTTTGTTTATGATATTGAAACCGCGGAGTTTGAACAAGGAAAAAATAATATTCCCATTGACATTATTGGTTACTCAGATTTTGAAATTGTTTTTGAGTCACATAAAAACCTTGAAAATGAGGATTTTGGTTTTGAAATAATAGATTGTCCAACTGACTGGAAAAATTTTGATATTAAGCAACTTGTTTCACGAAATATAAATGAAGAAATTGATAATTTAGCTAAATTCTGTGAAATTATATTAAAATATGATATTATATCTGGACATAATATAATAGGTTTTGACAATTTTCAAATATATAATAGAATAAATTGGATGCTAAAAAGTTGTCAAGAACAATTATCAAGTAATGAGAAAAAAATTTTTCAAAATTTTGTTGGTAAATACAGCCGACCTGATAAATCGTTTTATTTTGGTATTCATTCAGAAGCTGTTCAGTTTTATCCTTGTAGTTTTGATACTTATTTAGGTGTTAGGAAATTTTATTCATTTTTAAATGATTTTAGTTTAAAATCTGTTGCCCCATTTTTAGGTATTAACATTAAAGATCGTATATATCTTACTCCTGGACAAATAAAGATAGATGAAAAAACTCTGAAATATAATAAACAGGATATTCAAGAACAAATTGGTGTAACTCTTAATTTAATTCAACAAGCTTTACCACTTTCATTTACAACTTGCATGCCTTTTGATATGTTGCTTTCATCAGGTGCTGTTAGTATGTGGGACCATATGTCTTTGATTAGGGGCGCAGTGCATAAAAAAATTATGCCTCCTATTTCTAGAGTTTTATCAATTTCACAAACTTTATTTAGAGATTTCAAAGGTTGTAATACTAAAGAAGAAATAATAAAGAGGGCTAGAGGAAAAAAAGAGCAGCTTTCAAAGGATTTTGTTCGTGTAATAAAATATGGGGATGAAATGCCTGATTGGATGGAATATCCTTATGTTATTTACAATGCTAATTCAAAAGATGCTGATGATGTACTAAATTATCATATGCCTGGTGGTATGACTATTAAGCCGGATAAAGAGGCTTTTTCTCATTTTATTCCATGGTTTTATGTTATTGTTGCTGATGTTGGTGCAATGTATCCTACGATTTTAAAAGCAATGAATATTGGTGCAGATACAGTTAGACTTGCTAAAAAAAATGAAAGCCCTGATGATTGGATTTGGCTTAAAAGAATTCCTAAGGAGTTTTTAATAAATAAAGATGTTAAATATAGGGAGATAACAAAAGAGGATTCCTTTGCCGATACTGGAGTTATGCTTGGTATTAAAATTGATAAAAAGCCGGGAGTTGTAAACTGTGCAATGACTGGTATTATGCATATGATTTCTAAGACAAAAAAGGAACTACAAAAAGCAATAAAAACTGGTAATAAAGCTGAGATCGAAAGATTAAAGATGATGTATCAAAGTGTTAAAGGAGCTCGTAATGCAGGAACTCATGGGATTCTCGCTGCTCCAACAGTTTCAGGAAGACAATTTAATTTATGGGGTGCTGCTGAGATTACAACAAAGGGTCAAGCTATTCTTGCAGATACCTTAAATTATCTTAAGAAAAAAAACATGCGTGTAGTTTACGGAGACACAGATGGATTGTATTTAGGATGCTCTAAATCAGTTGAAAATGTTCCTGTATTTTCAAAATGCCTTGGGATAAATAAATATATAGATGAAAAGAGCTGGATTACAAAACCCGAAATTGCATTATCTGCTATAAAAGATTGTGACTCAAAATGGCAGACGGATTTGAATTACCCAGATTTTGAGTTAGAACCTGAAATACATGATTGTATGATATTTGTTAAACACAAAAATTATTTAATTTTTGATACAAAAGATGGTAAAATCGATGTGATTACAAAGGGAAACAATTTCAAAGGTTCTGATAAAGCAGATATTGCAAGGAAAGCCCTTTATGATATTATGATAGAAGTTCTAAAGGAAAATCATACTTGGAAAGACGAAGAAGAAGCAAGAAAATCAGTAAAAAATAGTATAACAACTAAAACAAATGAAGTTGTATCTAAAATAGATTTAACCAAGGTAGACATAGATGATTTAACACTTGTTCAATCTGTTCAACCAGCAAAAAGATACAAACCAATTCAAAACGGTTCAGCATCTGTTTTTAGTAAACGTGCAGCAGCATTGGAAAATCTAATAGGTCAGTCTATTAAAAGTCGTATTAAACTTAAGTTTGTTGTTACAAAAAAGCCTTTACCTGGAATTACTAATCCCTCTAAAAGTGGAGTAAAACCTATAGATTATATGTATCCAATTGATTTTTTAAAAAGTAGAGATGAAATTGATCTAAATTGGTATAAAAAAATGATTGAAAATTATATTCAAGGAGCCTTTGGTTTATCTGATTTAGCAGCAACAGAACAAACAGGTCTTGATGCTTGGATGTAACAAAAAAATTATCTTTTTATAATGAAAAATACAAATCTAGATTTGCATTTTTTTATGTAAATAATCTCATGAATTAATAAAAGAAGGAAAAGTATTTATTCAATTAAATTATTTAAAAATGGGGGACCTTGTTATATTGGGGAGGTTTACTGTACCTGCTTTCCGCTAAGAGGCGCATTCCTCCTATCAATGCATCCCGTCCCCCATCTTTCTCAGATAATATAGAATCAAAATCTTTATTCTGATTTAATTAAAATATTAAAAAAAGTTAGGTTTCGACAATAAGATGATTATTTATCTTTTTTAAACTCATTTTACTTATTTGTCGAAATTACAATTTGTTTTTGTTTAACCAAATAATGCGCTAAGACCAGCTGCTGCTTCTTCCTGAGAGACTTCTTCTTTTTCCTTTTCTTTCTTTTCTTTCTTTTCTTCTTTCTTCTCCTCAGTTTTTGCTCCAGCTGGTGCCGCGGGTGCAGCAGCTACTGGAACAGCAGCGGTTTTTATTGCTTCATCAATGTTTACACCATCAAGTGATGCAACAAGTGCTTTAATTCTTGCTTCATCAGGTTTTACGCCTGCTGCAGTAAGAACTTTTTTTACATGTTCCTCTGTAATTTTTTGTCCTGCGGAATGAAGAAGCATTGCGCTATATATGTATTCCATTTTTTCTTACCTCCTTAGGTTGTTTTATTTTTTAACGCAAGCATATTAGCTTGAGCTTTTGAAAGTAAAAATTTAACTGTTTCTTTATTAGTAAATTTACACTCCATAGCAAGATTAAAAGAATTAAAGTAAGCCTTCATAATTAATGGTTTAATTGTAGATTTATTTGCCCAACCAGTTTCAATTGCTAGGTTAAATGAATTAGATGATGCTTGTTTTATTTTTCCCAAAAATTCATCAATATCAATATCTAAAACATCAGGTTGATATATACTTCCATCTTCAAATACTGCATGAAGAGACATTCTAATTTCAACTGGAAAAATTTCCAATCTTGTAAGCATTAATGCAACATCAGCAGGGATTTTTTCTCCTGCTTTAACAATAAGTTTATCAGATTTAATTACAACTTTACCTTCTTGGATAGCTGCTGGAATACCGACTTTTTGTAGTTCTCCAACAATAGGTCCTGGTTTAAAAGGAGTATCTCCTGCTTTTATCTCAATATCATGAGTTGCAGTCTCCCCACCTTTTGCCGGAGCCATTGTTCTAGTTGCTTTAATTTTTGCAAATAATTTAAAAGGATTAGTATCTGTTGTTATAACAGCTGATTGCCCAGTTATAGAGTTTTTTAAACTAGATATTCCTTTTACCTTTTTTTCTGCTTCATCTAATGCTCTAGAAATTAATCTATTTCTTGCAGATCTAATAGAACCAACTTCACGAAGGTTTTTTCTCATTTTCTGCATCTGTGGTGCAGGAATACCTCCAACCTCTACTATTCCAACTACTTTATTTTTAGTAATAAAATCAACAAGTTCCTTTATTTCCTCATTTTTCCATTCAGCAACGTGAGCATTCATAGTATTTCACCTAGATAATTCTTCCAGGAGGCCCCATAGTTGTTTTAACATAAATTGAGCCAATGTTCATTCGTCCTCTTTCAAGTACACTTTCTACTCTTTTTATTATTGCATCAATGTTTTCAGCTATTTTTTCCTTAGGCATGTCAATATTCCCTGCAATTGTTTGTACTGTTTTACTTCCTTTAGAACGTACTTTAACAGAGTTTCTCATATTTTTAGCAATATTTGTTAAATCCGCATTAGGCGGTACTGGTTTTGGCATTTTACCTCTTGGACCAAGAATAGTACCAAGACTTTTACCAATAGTTGGCATAAGTGGAGCTTCAGCTATGAAGAAATCATGTTCATTAGCTATTTTTTTAAACTTCTTTTTATTTTTTGAAAGATCCTCGATTTCTTCAGGTTTAATTAAAAGATCAACAAGTTTTTTTGATTTAACAGCAAGTTCACCACTTGCAAAAAGAGCAATTTTTGCTTCGATACCCCTACCATGAGGAAGTATAACTTCTTGTTCAATACGATTTTTTGGATTATTTAAATCAATATTTTTTAGATTAATCACTAAATCAATGTTTTGTTTGAATTTACGATTTAATTTCTTAGATTCCTCTAAGATTTTTTCAACTACATCTGTAGTTTTTTTATCTGTCATAGATATGCCTTGAGTGTTTTGTATGACATTTTCTCCATATAATATAGAAAATGTAGTTCTCGGAAATAACAATCCTATTTATAAAAGTTTGGTTAATTAAATATTCAATCTTTTCTATAAAGTCTTTCAAGAACAAGCTCAAGTATTTCTTCAGGACCCCTAATTTTCTTTAACTCTTTTTTTACAATAACTGGTGTTCCTTCAATATTTGTTTTTTTAACATCTTTATCAGTAATAAGAACTGCATGTCTTTCGGTTATCTTTGATATACTGTTTACAACATGTGCTTTTTTAAGTAATTTTTTATTATATTCATCAACACATGTAAGTAGTATTTTCTTTTTATCTTCACTAACAGCTTCAAAAGGACAACGCTCCAGAGGTATAACTCTATAACCAACTTGTTCTAAAATAGAAAATATTTCCCTTTGAAATTGTCTAAAACCCTCGGTCTCAAAAGGTAATGATTTTATTTCTTCTTTTACAGGATTACTTTTTAATATATCTATAGGAACTGTAACATCAGTTCCAAGAAGCTCTTCAATTCTAAGAGCAACCTCTATACTTGTATTCATACCCTCTTCATACATTTGAACAGTTCTTCTAGAAACCCTTAATGATCGAGCAAAAGATCCCAAAGAAATATTTTGTTCTATCCTAAGTTTTTTTATTTTTTCTCTGTCAAGGTTAATATATAGACCACCTGGAGCAGCATAGACCTCAAGAGGCAATCCCTTTAATAGATGAGTTTTAAGAGTCCCTGATGTTATTGTTTGTATACCAAATCTGTCATATGCTACATCATCTTTTAGTTTATCAGCTCCACTTCTCTCTCCAATAATTAATGGGCAACCTTTTAAAAGTATAGAAAGTGTTCTTAATTCTCTAGAAACATCTTCCGAAATTGCATCAATATTTGTTAAAACTTTAATTATTAGTAATGAATTGTCTCTTCTTGCAACTAAATCAAAACTCGCTGGTCTTATTGAATACAACTCAGATACATAAAACCCTGCTTTCACTAGGGTCTCTCGGATTACATCTAAAATCTCCGTTCGTTTCATCTGTAGATAATGCTTAAACATAATAGGATATATAATAATATCGGGAGTGAAACTATCTGGATAGGGATTGATGATACAGATTCTATTTCAGGAGGATGCACAACTTATATAGCTTGTACTATAATAAAAAAATTAATTGATGAAAAGTACAATATTATTGGTTATCCCAGATTAGTTAGATTAAATCCTAATATTCCTTGGAAAACACGAGGTAATGGAGCAGTATCAATTCAAGTTGGTATTGGTAAAGGTATTAAAACAAAAATAGGTGAGATTAACAAAAAAGATATATTTTGTTATCAAGAATTACTTGAAAATCACAATGATTCAAAAATTAAAGAAATTGTTGAAAAAAGCGTAGGTGAATATGCTAGATTAGAAGATAAAAATACAAATTCTGGATTTGTTATATTAAAAGAACGGCCATCTTTTGAAATATATGAAAAAACTGTTAAAGATATAACTTGCTTAAAAGAAATTTTTAGTATTTTAAATGAATCTAAAGCATTTTACAAAGGTTATAAAAACAAGCGAGGACTAATTGGAGCTACAGCATCTATTGCATGGTTTCCAAAAAAGGACAAAACCTACGAATTAATAACATATAGAAAAAAAATAAAATGGGGCAAGAAAAGATCAGTAGATTCTAGTTCAACAAAAAAAATGGATAAAACATATAAGACCACCTTTGACAACTATGATTATGATAATAGACACAACAGACTTGTGCCTAATTCCCCTTGTCCGATCTTATATGGAATTAGAGGAGAAAATCAAAATGATTTAGTAAAAGCAAAATCTATGATTAAATCCGAAGAAGTGGATAGTTGGATTATATTTCAGACAAATCAAGCAACAGATGATCATTTACATAAAGGTTTGATTAGTCAAATAAAACCTTATCAATCTGTTATAACTAATGGAAGTGTTTGTATCTCACCATATACTATCAGAGGTGGACATGTTTTTTTTAATATAAAAGATTCCTCAGGAAATATTGATTGTGCAGCATATGAACCCACAAAAGAATTTAGAAATGTAGTAAGAAATTTAGTAGTTGGTGATGTTGTTGAAGTTTTTGGTGGTGTAAGAAAAAAACCTCTAACAATAAACTTAGAGAAAATAAATGTAAAAAAACTTAATAATCAAGTTAAAAAAATTGAAAATCCAGTTTGTCCTGTTTGTGGTAAACACATGAAATCAAAGGGTAAAAATCAAGGATATAAATGTATAAAATGTGGAATTAAAAGCCCAAAACCATTATTTAAAAAAGTAAAACGTGACATTTCTTTAGGCTTTTATGAAGTACCAGTTTGTGCCAGAAGACATTTAAGTAAACCATTAAAAAGAATAAAGAGTTAATCGTAATGCTTTTTAAGGAATTGCTGCTTCTTGTTTTAAAAATTTGGTTTGCGGGTGTGGTGTAGTCTGGTATCACTTAAGCTTGCCAAGCTTATAACTCGGGTTCAAATCCCGGCACCCGCATTTTATAAATAAAAAATTTTAACGTAAGTTTCTAATACTTTAGAAAACTACCTTTTCAAAAAGTTGGAATAATATAATGATAAAATTAGATTTACATATTCATTCACAGTATTCTGAAGATGGTATAGGTTCACCAAAAGAGATAATAAAAATTCTTCAAAAAAAAGGACTTCAGGGCATGGCCATTACCGATCATAATAATGTAGAAGGTGGTTTAAAAGCCAAAAAAATCGCACCAAAAGATTTCATTGTAATTCCAGGTGTGGAAATATCAACTAATAAAGGACATATAATAGCATTAGATATCAAAGAAAATATAAAAAAAAATCTTTCTTTAGAAGAAACCATTGAAAAAATTATTGATTTTGGTGGAATACCCATAGTTCCTCATCTTTTTAGAAGCATGTCTGGTATTAAAATCAATAAACTTAAAGAAATTCAAGAAAAAATCTCTGCAATAGAAGTTTTTAATTCTTGTAGCAATCTTAGAACAAACTTAAAAACAATGAAAATTGCTAAAAGATTTAATTTGGGAGGAATAGGTGGATCCGATTCACATATTCCGGAATACGTTGGATATGCTTATACAACAATTAATTTAACTGATTATAGTATTGACAATATTTTATCAGAAATAAAAAATAAAAAAACATGGGGGGAAGGAATTGCTCTACCTTTAAATTATCGTTCACAAAGGATGACTAAGTCTATTAAACAATATTTCAAAAGAGGTTTTAAACGAATTTAATATTTTTAATAAAAATGTTTAAAGCAGATTAATTTATTCAACATTTTATGAGTAACAAAGAGTTTATTACACAGCTAGAAGAAAAAATAAAAAATATTGACGACAGACTAAAAGCATTAGAAAAAGAACAAAGATTGATACGAGAAGATATATTATCAGGTGTACCAAGTGAACGGATGCGACATAGATTACTGGAAAATACACAAAAAAGAAAGGAAGAATTAAAGAAAAAAATAGAAAATGATATTAATTTTGAAATTTAGAGTCGTATATTCCTTCATCTATTGCTTTTTGGATTTCCTGTGGTTTTTTTCCTTCAACGGTTATTCCCATTGAAATACAGGTTCCAATT
>SMTZ1_10020172_pt1 | contig 14002 bp, 10 predicted proteins | sample DeeMarSWOR136_30_FD_25667 | JGI IMG/M metagenome (IMG submission 25667) | reverse complement strand
TCCTCCCAGGATATGGGAAAAGGAATGTAAGATTTATTGCGATATTCTTCGGCAAAGACCCAGTATCTTCCCAGAATATATCCCTGATTTTTCACACCTTTGGCGTGATAACGAGTTATCGGTCTCCAGATGTATTGAGACACTGGAAAATGGCGGGGCAGCGCCATAATATCAGGCCCCACCAAAAAGGCACGATATTGGATATCACCTTTGCTGTCCATGATGAAATGTGCCTTGCGATCACTCAGATGGGGAAAGACGATGTACTCCATCCCGCTATCCTTATAGGCAGCCAACTTAGCCGTATCCACAGACCCCTCGGTGGGAAATGCACCCCTATGCCTTGGCTCAGGAACGCCCATCACGTTGTGGAGTAGCTCTACATTGAGACGGAGTTCATCGGCTATCTCATCGGAAGTAAGCAGGGCAGCGTGGGTATGATGGGCATGTGTGTACAAAGGATATATGGTGCCGTTTTTGTATGCCATGGCCAAGTTCTGGAATGTCTCCGGTATGTACCAGGCTATTTGTACCAGGAGTTCATTAGTGACATCCAGGGCTACCGGAGCCCCTAGTGATTCCGCCGTTTGTACTAAGTGTGCGTATATGTCGCGTTCCTCCCGCGCCCTTTTCAGAACATAGTTCTCTCCCCGAATGGCATCATGGATTTCAGGGTCATCCACCAGAGCAATGAGCTCGTTGGGTAGGTCCCATAGCGGCTCATGGGCGTGGAAGGCAAGTATGACGTAAACACGCTTCATAATACTCCCTAACCCCCAAATGTAAGTTCGGTGGAAACCTCGGGATGTTCCTTTCTATATTTCAGTTTCAGACGCTGGGCCTCGCCTGATTCCTGCCATTCCCTTGCCTTGCCTGCCACTGCTTGGAACTGCTTGCTGGCCTCTTCTTTCTGTTTATTATCTATGGCCTCCCCCAGCGACTCCATAGCCTGGTATAGTCTCTGGGCACCCCACTCAACCATCTCCACACTCCACCAGGGTCGGCAACTGGCCCACCAGTACTGGCAGCTATGCAGTCCTTCATCCAGAAACCTGCGTGCCTCGGCGAATCCGGGTGACTCTGCTGGGGCTCCCTTAACCGTGTGCAATACAAAATCGGTGAACTGCCATTGCAGCCTGTGCAGCTCATGCCCCGGATATTGCCACTGAGGATAAGGTATGCCCTGTGCCATCTCATCTTCCCAGGTGCTCCAGGAAGAAGGAAGAGGATTCACAGTATCCACCTGAACGAAGTGTTTGATGAGCTCCGAGATGGTGCAGGTCTTGGGGGTTCCCCGGGCAAATACCTCGGAGAGCAGCTTCTCCTGCCCCGGGCGATGGTGTCCATAGACTTCACCATCGGTGCCTGTGAGAAGATAGTTATGTTTCTGTAACCTGCCTTTTAGAGCTGCCAGAAAAGGTTCTGTTGAGGGATATGTGCCATAGGTAATGCCAGCGCTGAAAGGTCGTTCCTTGAAGAACACCATAAAATCTCGGAGCCCTTCTAACTTGTAAAGGCGGTCGTATTTAACGGAGCCGATCTTCCCCTTAAAGGAAAGTTCGTCCACGATTATCCAGCGAAAGCCAAGCTCGGCCACCGTTTGGGCTACTTCATAACTGTAGCACATCTCTGGGGGGAAAAAGCCTATGGGCTTGTACACTTCGCCAAAGTAACGCTGATTGACATCAGTATTGAGCTTGATCTGCCTGATGACCTCGTCCTTCGGAATAAGAGGCAAAATAGGATGATGCATGGCGCTGCCGGTGAACTCAATCTGTCCCCGCTCGGCTAATTCACGAAGACCTTGAATCACATCATCAAGCCCGTATCTGGCAAGCTGTTCGGTGAGGATTGCACTTATGTTGAGGGTGAGTTTGCCCCCAGGTGCCTCCCTCAAGACACGCACCAGCTTCCGATAGCTCTCATCGGTGACCTTACGGACTATTTCCTCGGTCTGGGTTGGTGGTTGATATATGTGAAGGAAATTGCTCCAGTACATAGTTATGCTCTTTCGCTACTATTGCACAAATAGCCTGTCTTCGAGTTTATTTCTAAGATTCCTGGCAGCAACAGTACGGTAATAATATTCTCGTTTTGTCTCCTCACTGGCCCCGCTCTTGTTTATAGCCCGGTAGGCGTTAACCACGGTTCGCAATTGGTCGAGCAGGCCCATGTGGATGAGATTGATGTCCCACATAGGGCAATTACTGGCCCACCACATCTGGCAACTATGTTCAGCCCGATCCAGAAGCCCCCGGGCAATAGTGGCAGAGTGCCGGCTTTCCTCATTATCAGCACACTCCAGTGCCTTATTCACCAATTCAATGCATATACCCAGGTGTTCCCACTGGAGACGGTGCACTTCGTTCTTCTTGTCTTGCCACAAAGGATAATAGTTACCGGCTTTCATATCATCGGCCGTGGTGCTCCAGGAGGATGGCCTGGGCTCTATTGTTTGACCTCGGCGAAAGAGGTCGAGAAGCTGGCTGATGTTGACCATGTGAATCTTGGCGGCAGCTTCGTTATTGGTCAAAAGAGCGGCATGTTGCCCAGCTAGTGTCTTGGCTTGCTTAACCTCTTCAAGGGGCTCCGCAGGTGATTCTAACTCTTCGTAAACCCTGGCCAGGAATGTTCTCTCCCAACCCTGGATGTGATGACCATAAGTTTCGGCGTCCATAGCTGTGACTACGTAAATATTCTCTCTTTTACCCTGCCATTCCTCCAAGTGAGCAATGAAACTCTTGGCTTCCAATTCTTGAAAGCTTATTCTATTACTGAGCACGTCGTCACGGAAGAAAATCGCTATCTCTTGTCCATCACACTCCGCTCCGTAAATAATATCCAGGGGCCATTCGGCGGGGCAAGCAATGCCGCTCAGAATAATCCAGCGGTACCCTGACTTGATAATAGGTTGTAGAATGTCTTGGCTGTAGCACATCTCCGGTGGAAAGAATCCTCGGGGTTCGTATGCCTTTCCAAAAGAGCGGCGATTAGTCTGTGTGTTCAGGTCTATCTGCCTCTTTACTTCCTCTTTGGGTATCAAAGGGAGAATGGGATGATACTTACCGGTTCCGGTAAATTCAAGTTGACCAATCTCAGCAAGGCTTCTCAAGCCATCAATTATATCTTTATGGCCGCAATCTATCAGCATATCAGTCAGGACGCCATTGAAGTTTATGGTCACCCGAGCGTTGGGATATTCCTCGAAGACTTGGAGTAGAGGGCGGTATGATTCGTCGCATATTTTTTTTAACATAGACGGCACTTGGGTGGGCGGCTGATAGAAATGCAGCAATTGAGCCCAGTAAATCATATGTACCTCCGAGTGAAAATCTTATCCAGGTAGTTCAAAGAAGTTGACGAATCTTGCCTATTCTAACACATACTCAGGTCGCAAAGTAACTTTTGATTTGAGCTTAATGCCTAATCAAAGAACTCCAAACATACGGAGGATATACAAAGCAGCTTTCAAAATGCGGCAAAACCTAAATTCATTATCCTCGATAGGGCCACGGGGCTAGTTTATTCTGCCAAATTCCTTTTCTAGTTGGTGAGAACTTAGATGAATCATAATTGGCCGGCCGTGGGGACAGGCGCGTGGTTGCTTGGTTTCCTCTAGTTGCTTTATTAGTTTGTTTGCTGGCAAGGCTATCAAGCAGCGCACTTATTATCTCAATAATATTCGCCTTGGCCATTAGTGCCGGTATGGCGCGTATCACATAGCTTCTATTTCCAAAAGGCTCAATGGTGAAGCCGAATTCAGCCAGAAACTCTTTACTGGCTCTCAGGGTCTCTTCTTCTCTGGGACTAAGCTCTATGGTTATTGGCTGGAGTAATCCTTGGACTTCAACTTCTCTTTGTGACCATTGCGCTAAGATTTGGTCATAAAGTATGCGCTCATGAGCAGCGTGCTGGTCGATGAGATAGAGTCCATCGGGTCCCTCGGCGATAATATAAGTGTTGGCTAGCTGTCCCAGCACTCGCAGAAGCGGTAATTCCAGGGTCGGCAACTGAGAAACAGCAAAAACTGGCTCGTTATCCATTATCATGCGAGGGCTCTGCCACTGCCCTGAGTTAACTGAGAAGGGCATGGCCTTCGAGCTGGCTATAGGCGTCTTTGCTAATGTCTCCTCTACGGCTTTCTGTATGCTGCTAAAGACGGCTTGCTCGTGGCAAAACTTTATTTGAGCTTTGGCAGGATGAACGTTGACATCAAGCTCTTGAGCCAGCAGTGAAATATTGATTACCGCGATGGGATGCTGGCCATCCATAAGTAAGCCATGATAGGCTTCCTCGGTCGCCCGGCTTAGCAAGGGACTGCGCACCCACCTTCGATTGACGAAGAAGCTGAGATAGTTGCGATTAGAACGGGCTAATGTAGGTGGGCTTATTAAGCCGCTGACTTTCGCAAGACCGTCCTTTTGTTTCACCTTTAGCATCCTTTGCGCTAACTCGGAGCCATATATCGCGCTTACCACTTCGCGCAGGTCGCCATTGCCCGTAGTACGCAGGCTGGGACGTTTGTCAAGAACCAGGCTGAACTTAACCTCGGGGAAAGCCAGGGCGTACTGGCTTATCAAATTGGCGATGTGGCTATTTTCGGTATTTGCTGATTTGAGAAACTTAAGTCGTGCCGGGAAATAGCGAAACAAGCGGCGCACGGTCATGGTAGTGCCTTGGGGCCTGGCCCGGCTCTCCGTACGGAGCACCTCGCCCTTTCTCAAATACATGTAGCTGCCTACGGTCTGCGAAGATGTTTGGGTGAGGATTTCGACTTCGGCGACAGCCGCGATGCTGGGCAGAGCTTCGCCCCGAAAGCCGAGGCTGGAGATTTTCTCCAAGTCGTCTAAGTTGCCGATCTTGCTCGTTGCATACCTATGGAAGGCAAGCTCTAGCTCCGATGCCAGAATACCCGCCCCGTTGTCACTCACTTTGATCAGCTCTACTCCACCGCTTTGGGCCTCTACGGCAATCTGAGTGGCTCCAGCATCCAGCGAATTCTCTATCAGCTCCTTGACCACCGAGGCCGGCCTCTCAATCACCTCCCCGGCGGCTATCTTGGCGACAACCTCCGACTCTAAAACCTTAATAGGCATCTACAATTTACTTTACACGGTTTCGTGTATTTTGTCAATAGTCTATGAGGAAAAATCGAAATCTTTCTCGATTTTTTCCAAGGGTGCCAGGCTAGCCAGGAGCTTCTTAACCCCTGCCTCTTCAAAGGCTACGGTCAGTTCCTGGTCATCCCTGGTAGGATTACAATTCATCACTATGCCAGGGCCAAATTTGCTGTGGTGGACATGGTCACCGACCTTTAGCGTTAGAGTACCAATAGGCCGAAGTGAAGGCTGGGAGTCCAGATTAAGATCAGGACTAGCTATAGGAGTCAGCCTCTCTTCCCATAGTCCTCTCTGGCTTATTAGGTTGGATGATATGTCTTGGAGAAAACGGGACGGTGGGTTTGCCGTGCTGCCGCCAAATAAACTTCGACGGTAACTGCGTAAAAGGTAGAGTCGCTTCTTGGCTCTAGTTATTCCCACATAGCAAAGGCGACGCTCCTCTTCCATTTCTTCGGGGTCGTCAAAGGATTTCCTGTGCGGGAGAATCCCTTCCTCCAGACCAACAATAAAAACCGCAGGAAATTCCAATCCCTTGGCTTGATGCAAGGTGATCAGAGTCACAGCATCGGCTTTGTCATCCAGTTCATCTATGTCTGATACCAGGCTTACTTTTTCCAAAAACGCGGCTAAAGCCTCTTCAGGGGCGAGTTCATCATATTCGCTAGCGACACTTTTCAGCTCCGTTACGTTCTCCCATCTATCCTCCCCACCTTCCTTGGCTAAAGTATATTCTCTATATCCGGTATGCTCCAATATCTTATCCAGTAAACCGGAAAGACTGAGCTCGCGGCTTTGGGCAATGATCTCAGCCATAAGAGCATCAAATCCGGCCAAGGCTTGAGTAATGCGCAGAGGAAGAGATTGCTTCGCTTCGCTCGCGGCCGGATTGTGACTCACTTGTTTTAAAGCCTCAAAGAGGGAGGCATCATGAGCTTTTGCCCAACCCTGAAGCTGGCTGAGGGTGCGTTGCCCGATGCCTCTTACAGGAACATTTATTATCCGAGTCAAGCTGACATTGTCCTGGGGGTTGTGAATGAGTCTGAGGTAAGCGATAATGTCCTTAACCTCTCTCCTCTGGTAGAAGCGCGTGCCACCAACAAGCTTATAAGGCACACCATACCTCAAGAGAGCCTCCTCCAATGCCCGTGATTGGGCATTGACTCGATACATGACGGCGCAATCTTTGAGGGATATTTGTTCCTGGTCAGTCAGCTTCTCTATCTCGTTGACCACAGATTGAGCTTCTTCCTCGGCATTATAACTCTCGATAACAGTTACCGAAGCTCCGTCTTCATTTTCCGTCCATAGATTTTTAGGCTTGCGTTGCATATTAACTGAGATGACGTCTGAGGCTACTGCTAGAATTGTCTTGGTAGAGCGGTAGTTCTGCTCTAAGAACACCACTTTGGCTTCGGGGTAATCCTGCTCGAAGCTCAGGATATTACGCAAATCAGCAAATCTCCAGGAATAAATAGATTGGTCGGGGTCACCGACCACGCACAGATTCCGGTATTTTTCTGCTAACTGCTTCATCAACATATACTGGACTATGTTGGTGTCCTGAAATTCGTCAACCAGAATATGAACATACCTTGACTGGTATCTGTTAAGAATTTGAGGATGGTCTTGGAACAACTGCACTGTCTTCATGAGCAAGTCGTCGAAGTCCACTGCCCGGCCCTGGTTGAGCAATTGCTGATAGCGTTGATAAATCCTGTGAACTATCTCCTCAAAATAGCTGCTAACGCGCTGGGCGTAGTCATTAGGGCCAATGAGACGGCTCTTGGCAGCGCTGATGGCTGAACGAAGAGCCCGGGGAGCATATTGCTTGGGGTCTAGATTCATTTCTTCCAGGGCTTGTTTTATCAGGCTTAGTTGGTCTTCTTCATCGTAGATAACAAAGCTTGAGTCAAGCCCGACGGCTTTGCCCTCACGACGGAGAATGCGGGCACAAATGGCGTGAAAGGTGCCCAAAGTTAAGGCTTCTACTGCCTGCCCCAAGAGTTGTTCAAGTCTCTCTCTCATTTCTCGGGCAGCTTTATTGGTAAAGGTAACCGCCATGATGTGGTGAGGGCTAACGCCGCAGGATTTAATCAGATAGGCGATGCGATGAGTAATCACTCTGGTCTTGCCACTGCCAGGTCCAGCTAGGATAAGTACAGGCCCTGCGATGGCTTCTGCAGCTTTTCTCTGGGCTGGATTAAGCGCGGCTAGGATATCCATGAAGAATCAGGAACTATTATAGCATTGAGGGGAGAAAGCCCCAAGGGTAATAGAGGCTGGACCTTGTGGAACAACACAGGGTCTAATTTAGTGAGAATATACTAAGTAAAAGTGATGGTAATTTTCCCTTCTCAAAGGCGAACGTCAGTTCTTCATTATGTAATTAAAGTCTCTATAACTAGTGATTGTCAGGGCGCAGTTCGAAAGAATATAATGTTACTATAAATTCTTGTAGTTGCTCCGACAAAAGTCGGAGCTAAATCGCTGCACTGCCTCTGCGAAAGTAAACAAGGAGGGTTATGATGAGTGGCTTTAGTGACTATGATAAATACGATGGCCTCGGCCTGGCTGAGCTCGTTCGCAAGAAAGAGGTCAAGCCGAACGAGCTGGTCGAAGAGGCAATAAGTCGTATCGAGAAACTGAATCCACAGCTTAACGCTGTAATCTACAAGATGTATGAAATAGCTCGAAAGACTGCCGATGGAGACCTGCCAGATGGTCCCTTCAAGGGCGTTCCCTTCCTGATGAAAGACATCGTGATGGCTTACGCTGGAGTCCCCCTAACGAATGGCAGTCGGTTCTTTAAGGACTATATACCAGACCATGATAGTGAGCTGGTCAAGCGGTTTAAGGCAGCTGGCATCATTGTCGTTGGCAAGACTAATACACCGGAGTTTGGGCTGGTGCCAATAACCGAGCCAGAGTTGTTTGGTCCTACCAACAACCCCTGGGACTTGAACCGTACTCCAGGTGGTTCCAGCGGTGGCTCGGCTGCAGCTGTAGCGGCACGGATGGTACCCTTGGCTCATGCCAGCGATGGTGGCGGTTCGATTCGAATGCCAGCCTCTTGCTGCGGTGTGTTCGGTCTCAAGCCGACCCGGGGTCGCAATCCAATAGGCCCTGATTTTGGTGAGGCCTGGCGCGGTTTACATTGTGACCACGTTTTAACCCGTTCGGTTCGTGATAGTGCTGCCATGCTGGATGCCAGCGCCGGACCAGATATCGGGGCTCCTTACTATGCTGCGCCACCAGCTCGTCCCTTTCTTACTGAAGTTGGCACTGACCCGGGAAAGTTGCGGATTGCCTTTACCTCAGAGCCTTTTCTTGGTGCCCTTGTTGACAAAGATTGCGTCAAGGGGCTAGAGACGACGGCTAGACTATGTCAGGACCTCGGCCATGACGTGGTAGAAGCAGAACCTCAAATAGACGGCAAAGCCTTTGCTAAGGCCTTTCTGACGATAGTCTGCGTTGAAACTAGAGCTGCAATTGAAGAAGCCCAGGTGCTATTGAACCGCAAAGCTTCGTTTAAGGACTTTGAACCCAGCACATGGGCACTTGGCTTGCTTGGCAGGCAGTGCCGGGCCCCCGAGTTCTCCAGGTCTCTTAACTTGGTTCAACGTACGGCACGGCAAATTGGTGATTTTTTCGAAAAATTCGATGTCTTGCTGACACCAACGCTGGCCTTGCCACCTGTGGCCACAGGTGCGCTCCAACCGAAAGGAATGCGAGCTATGGCAATGAAATTGCTGGGTAGTCTTAATGCTGGCACGTTGATTAGCATGCTGAGCGGAATAGAAATTCTCTCCCAACACATCTTCGAGTTCATGCCTTACACGCCGTTGTTTAATGTTACAGGTCAGCCGGCCATGTCAGTCCCACTCTACTGGAATGATGAGGGACTGCCTATTGGCATGCAGTTTGTGGGCCGATATGGTGACGAAGCGACGTTATTCCGTTTGGCCGGTCAACTGGAAAAGGCAAGGCCATGGTCTGAGCGTATTCCCCCAATCTGCGCCAAGACCAATTAGTGGGCAATCAGATCCTTCAAGTCCGTATCTAAGAGATAGGGATCGAGTAACATGAGCCGGTTTCGTCTACCTGCGCTTTCCAGGGTTGAACGATGCTGGCACAAACCAGAGTGACAGGTTGAGCTAGCTAAGCCCTGTTGCTATAATTGATTCTAAAGATGATCGATTGGAATGATTGCCAGAAGAACTTAGGAATAAGTTTCCACCAAAAGTCTTTGCTAGAGCAAGCTTTCGTGCATTCATCTTATCTTAACGAAAATCCCGACTTCGCCTGGCCTAGCAACGAGCGCTTAGAATTTCTTGGCGATGCCATCCTCAACTTCATTGTAACGGAAAAGCTGTATGAAGAGTTTCCCAAACTACCTGAAGGAGAGCTAACTGGGATTCGTGCCTCTCTAGTTTGCCGTGATACTCTGGCTGGACTAGCTTCTTCGCTCAAGCTTGGTGACTGGCTCTTGTTAGGACGGGGTGAAGAAGCAAGCGAAGGAAGGGCGAAGGCGAGCAACTTAGCAAATACTATGGAAGCACTGATCGGAGCCTTATATTTAGACCAGGGGCTAGCTAAAGCCAGGAGATTTATTCTCAGGCAACTCAAGCCAGAGTTGGTAAAAATAAAGGACGGGAAGACAACCCCAAACTACAAGGCATTAGTGCAGGAGTTCATTCAGGGACAAAAGAGGCCAACGCCAGTTTATCGTTTGGTGGAAGCTATTGGTCCTGACCACAGTAAACAATTTACCGCTGAAATTCTGGTCGAGGGGGAGGCAACCGATTTCGGAATTCGTGCCACAGGTAGAGACAGAGGTAATCAAGAAAAAGAGGAAGCCCGCTGAGGAATACGAGGAATAGATAGTTGGCAGCTTACCTGGAGCTTTACCGTAGTGGCAAGCTAGGGGAACGGATAGATGCGGCTGTATCTTTGCTGGAGAGTTGCTCCGTATGCCCTCGCAGTTGTGGTGTGAATCGCCTGGCTGGCCATGTGGGCAAGTGCCGCACACCCCGAGAAGCAATTGTATCTAGCTATGGGCCTCACTTCGGCGAGGAAGCCCCATTAGTGGGCAAACATGGTTCGGGTACCATATTCTTCACTAACTGCAACCTTAGATGTCTTTTCTGCCAGAATTATTCCATTAGCCAGCTGGGCGAGGGTCAGCGAGTGAGTAAAAAAGAGTTGGCTCGTATAATGCTCTCTCTTCAAGCCAAAGGATGCCACAACATAAACTTGGTATCCCCAACCCACGTAGTTCCTCAAATTCTGGAAGCACTGGAGCTAGCAGTGGAGTCAGGCTTGCATCTCCCCTTAGTATACAACAGCGGTGGCTATGACTCAGTGGAGACCTTGGGGATACTCGACGGCATTGTAGATATTTATATGCCCGACATGAAGTATGACGATGAGGAGAATGCTAAAGAATTGTCTGGCATTGAAAACTATCCTGAGATAAATAAAGCGGCAATCAAGGAAATGCATCGGCAGACAGGTGACCTGGAAATAAACGAGGAGGGAGTGGCCCAACGAGGACTTTTGGTTCGCCATCTAGTTTTACCTCATAGGTTAGCAGGAACAAAAGGGATAGTGAATTTTCTCAGCAAGGAAATTTCACGCAGCACCTATGTCAATATCATGGCTCAATACCATCCATGCCACGAGGCTTTTCAAATTCCAAGTTTAGGGCGACGGATATCATCTGTAGAATTCCACGAGGCGGTATCCTTAGCCCAGGAAGCAGGGCTAAGGCGGCTGGATAAGATTGATCCTGTAAAGATTCTTCGTATCCGCGCAGAATGACAAGAAATGGTTCAGGACGATAAAAAGCGGTTGAGAATGAAGAGGATAGCAGAGGATGACGAAGATAGCTGAGAATGAAGAGGGTAACTCAAGGTAACGAAATGGCTGATATGGCGTGTCTTTCCGCTACAGTTTACGGGCGGGTGCAAGGTGTTTATTTTCGCTATTTTGTCCGTAATATAGCCAGGGGGTTAGGTTTGAAAGGCTGTGTCCGCAACCTTGCCAGTGGTGATGCTGTGCAAGTTCAAGCTGAAGGAGGGAAGCGGCAGCTAAATGAACTACTGGGACAGCTCAAAATAGGTCCACCAAAAGCTCGGGTTGAGAGAGTGGAAGTAAAGTGGGCAGACTATTCAGGGCGGTTCGATGATTTTAGCGTAAGATACTAGCAGGAATCCTAAGCACTAAATCCGAAATCCTAAATAATGTCAAAATTCAAAACTCCAATGACCAAACAACAAGGTTCTGCATTTTGAAATTAGGATTTGGAATTTGTTTAGTGTTTAGAAATTAGAATTTAGGATTTAGATTAGCGGGGGGACTCATTTAGTCCTCAAGTTGAACCCGGCCCTCGCTAATCAATCCTAAGTGCTCACAGTCAACTCCAGCTATTTGAGAAGCCTCAAGATCAATTTCATAAGGCTCGCCAACTAGGATTTTCCCATAATCCTCTGTTTCCCCTTTCGTGGGGTCATCAGTGAAGAAGAACTTTTGATGGGCTTCGATAATGCCCAAATCGAAGGGCAAGGTGAAGTAAAGGTCAGCAAGGACTTTCTCGATGCCTAACTCATGCAGAGCTCCCCAACCACCCGATTTGCCCTTTTGATACCTGCTCACCGGCAGCAGACCTAAAAGGTTTGCTACACTGAAATGACCAGAGCTACCACAAACCTTGAAGGGAGTGACGCTGATCAAGAAATCGCTGCGCAACACTACATTGGGAACCCAGAGACTCTCCACAGCATAGAATTCAGATAGAGGATTCTGCACCTCTATAAAGATGGAATCCCTGATATCGAGCATAAGAACGTGATGAAAGTTATATCCTAAAGCTTGATATATTGGATAGATCGATTCACCGCTAGGAGTCCCATCCGCAATGAGGATATCAGCATTACTAACTTTCCTGATACCTCTAATAATAGTGTTCAGTAGTTTGGGACTTGTAGTTACAGGGTATGGCAAGGGATGGCCGGCATATGGTTTGATTAAAACTCGTCTTGCCCGGCATATGGTTTGATTAAAACTCGTCTTGCCCAGGCAAGCTGTGGAGGAGGAGTAAACGCAAAATCAGAATCTTTGACAATCATGGACTTCATATCAGCGACTAAATTTCAATAACTACAAAGCTGGTTGTAATAGCATGATTGCACTGACAGCCGGCAGCTTTTCTCGCTGGAATTCCGCTTCACTAACTCCCTCTCTTCTCACGTTTTTCTTCCCCTTGAGAAAATCTTCAACATCAGCTATAGGATAGGCACACTTGGGCGTCTTAAAATGCATGGGAAAGCCACCTACAGGAACAAATATTATATCTACGGCGCCAATTTCAGTGACTTGCTCTGGACTAAGCACATGTCCTAAATCACCCAAGTGGCAAAGCTTTATGTCGTCTATGGTGAAGCAGAAGACGGTATTAGCCCCTCTTTGTTGGCCCTGAGAGGCATCATGGGAAGTGGTAATGCCCCTAAACCGGATACCCTTAACAGTTTTTGTACAGCTACCCTTAACTACTTCGGGTTTCCCTTGTACTGCAGATACGTTACTATGGTCGCCATGGTCATGGCTCACCACAACGACGTCAGCAGTTTCGGTGATGGGAGAATAATTGATACCTCCACCCACAGTATATGGATCCGTAATTACTCTCGTTCCATCCTTAGAAGTAATTAAAAAGCAAGCATGACCTAACCACTTTATTTTCATATAACCTCCTGACCTTTCGTTTCATTCAAAGCTAATTCAACTAAAGTTCTGACGCCGACTCCGGTAGCCCCTTTTACTATATAGCCACTCTCTTTGTTGGAAAGAGCAGTGCCGGCTATATCGATATGGACCCAAGGGGTACTATCAACAAATTCAGCTAAGAAGAGGGCAGCGGTGATAGCCCCGCCATACCTGTTGCCAGTATTCTTAACATTGGCGATTTCGCTTTTAATTTGCTCTTTATACTCTTCGGGCATGGGCATTTGCCACATTCTCTCGCCAGTTCTTTCAGCGGCTCTGAGAACTTTATTTGCCAGATCTTGGTCATTGCTGAAGAGGCCGCTATAAAGGGTGCCTAACGCAACACGGCAGGCTCCGGTCAAAGTAGCTAAATCTATTAAGGGCGATAGCCCGAGCTTCTGGGCATAACTCAGGGCATCAGCCAGAATAAGCCTTCCTTCGGCATCGGTGCTTATGATTTCTATACTCTTGCCATTCATTGCCTTTAATACATCCCCTGGTTTCAAGGCGGTGCCGCTGGGTAAATTCTCGGTAGCTGGGATAATAGCAGTGACATTAATCTTTGGTTTCAACTGAGCAATAGCCCCAACTGCTGCCATAGCTGCTGCAGCACCAGCCATGTCATCCTTCATCTCACCCATTCCCTCCGAGGGTTTAATGGAGATTCCTCCAGAGTCAAAAGTTATGCCCTTGCCAAGAAGTCCAAGGGATTTTTCAGAACGCGCATTTCCTTTATAACTGAGAGTTATTAGCTTTGGCGGCTGGTTGCTGCCTTTCGCCACACCCAGAAGAGCTCCCATGCCCATTGCCTCTATGTCCTCTCGGTTAAAGACTTTGAACTCTAAATCATGTTTGCCAGCTATTTCTTTAGCTGCTTCAGCCATCTGACTAGGCGTCATGTAGTTAGCTGGTTCATTGACCATATCCCGAGCCAAGTTAGTAGCCAAAGCTATTGTCTTCCCCTTGTCAATGGCTGGCTCCACAATTAAGACCTTTTCCTTTTCTGTTAACACTATCAGCATTTCCTTGATATCTTCATATTCAGGCTTCTTATATTTAGTGAAGCTATAAAGCCCGAGAAGAGCGCCCTCAGCTATTGCTTCCGCTGAGGTTTCAAG
>SMTZ1_10016600_pt1 | contig 14007 bp, 14 predicted proteins | sample DeeMarSWOR136_30_FD_25667 | JGI IMG/M metagenome (IMG submission 25667) | reverse complement strand
TCTAACCGTGAATATCCGTCCCTTTAGGCTGGCGGGCATGGAGCAACCTCCGTAGGGAGGCTGTTAACCGCGTTTACCAGGCGAACCTGGCCAGGCCCGGGAGGGAGCAACCTAAGCTTGGACGTTCAGCGCTTAGGGGATCGCGGATACGAGTTCAGAGATTGGGGAAACTGGTGAAAACTGGGCGACGAACCAGGGCGACCCGCCACTTCTATTAGGAGACTAATAATACTTCTATGTTGAAAACAGTACTTTTTCTGCACATTTATGCGGATAAACAAAAAGATGGAATGTCCCTTGCAAATGACGACTGCCTGATTATCAAGGATGTAGCTCTGCTGATTGTTAATGTTATTCCGATCGTTAGTCCAATTACTAATGAATGTTTTTTGATGCCTAGAGGGGTGTCTGAAACTTTAAAACTATCAGTGAAAAGCATTCTTAAACAGTGGAGAGAGATCAATCAAACTATTTTTCTGTACCCGCTGAGTATGGACGGCGATGTATGTAGAGCCCAATCACGATGAGACCAATTATTAACAATGAAATACCTATCAGCAAGAGTTGACCGCGAATAAACCCGTAATATTCTTTAACAATCCATGTTTCCGTTTTAAAGTTCCAGGTTAGTGGGGAGTCTATTAAGAAACGACTTGGTAGCACCATTAAGCAACCTCCGAGGATTGTTAACGTTATCCCAATGGGTAATGTGTAATTCTTGATTTTCTTGATTGGACCGAATCGCCTCTTAAGAAATCCAGCAAATCTGTCCAACTGGTCTTCTGCTTCTTCAATGCTTTGCCCTTCTTCCTTCAAATCTTCGAGTTGTTTATTTGGGTGATCGTCTAAAATTCCTAACTCATTAATGACGAAGGGCAGGATAAGGATACCGAATGAAAGGATAGTAACAAAAAAAGCGTTGTAGCTCGATATAGTGAATGTGCCAAAAAAAGCGAATATTTGATCAAAATCTTCTATAATAAACGCCCTGACCGTCCATTCATAATCGTAATCGAGATAATTGAGATATATTAAGTATCCAATCAAAATCAGGAAAAGGATAGTGACCGAGGTTAACGCGATTCTTATTTTGGTCCTGTTATTCATTTTTTTTACCTCCGAACACGTACGCGCGAATAAAACTTAATCCAATTATTAACGACAGAAATCCTACGGACATAAAAACGAAATAGCGAGTGTTGAAATACGCGGAATGTAATATGAGAATATACGGTGGAACGGTAGAGTTCCATACGTAGCCTAGCGGAATTAGTTCGGGCGCTGGTGGAAAATTATAATCTACTCTTTCTGATTTATACCGAAATATGCTTTCAGAACCGTTTAGAATTGGAATCCAAAGCGCCAATCCGACAATTATGAAAACCACGCCAAACACTAACGAATATTTATCGATAAATGCGACAATATTACTTGGGTTTATGTTTTCCTCTTTACTTTCGAGCCTCATGAAAAATAATATCACAAAAAAAGAAAATACAATCATGCCTAAAGTTATCGCGCTGTTTATCCAAAGACTTTCTGGAATCAAGATTTTTTCTTCCTATTTTTCTTCAATATGTAATCCGACAAGCCAACTAACAGCAATTTCCGTAACTCCAACCGAAGCGGAAACTACGAGGCTCAAAAATATTGATGTCCCGATTCCTTCGCCTAAATCATTCCACGGTATTTCAAAGCCAGTCCATGCGGTTAAAATCAGAATTAGTACACCCATAAAATAGAATAAGCGTGCTCCTCTTTTCAAAATTACACCCCCACTTTGTTATAATCATTTAACTCTGCATATTTAAATTTCAGGTCAATATTTCAAAAAAGTTAAAGCACACAAAATAATGAGTTAAACACTTAAGAGAAAGAAATGAACTTCACGTAACAAGACCTACGAGGTTACTTGGTTGAATTGTAACAAAGATTAAAAGTATTCACAGCCATAAAACTAGTCTAGAACAGAACCGTTTGGTGAAACAAAGAAATGGATTTCAGCATCTTAGTTGATTACACCCCCTACATTCTAATCTTAGGAGGAGTCATCGCAATCTCTTGGTTCCTAGAAAAGATAGTGAGACCCGTGCCGGTGGTGGGAACACCCGCAAGCATAGTAACAAAAATCATGTCTTTCTTCGGATTCTTCGCGGGAATCCTCCTGATCATAACAGGCGCGACAGCATGGCAAACACACGCCCCCCAAATTGACATATACACCATATACCTGCTCATCATCGCAGGATTGGCTCTGATGCTGAAACCAATCAAAGACTTCCCATGGGCAGCCCTACTAGGACTAATCGCAGGCGGCTTAAGCGCAGGAGCAGTCTACTTCTTCTTTCCCCTACCAGAAACCGTTTTCGGATTCGCCTCAATATGGGTCTACCTCATAATCTTCCTAATTCCCGCAGTAATCGTCTACATGGTCTTCAAGTTCATAGAAGACGTTTTGAAGCTCCTCGGAACGCTGCTAGCCTCAAAACCTGTCACCCTCATCGTAGGCTTCATATGCATAGCTCAAGGAGTGCTTTTGATTCTCGACAAAAACCTATTCACAATACTGCTTGGTTAACAAAACAAAAAAACGAAAAAGAAAAGAGAAGAAAAAAGTGTCTCTTTCTAGCCCTTAACAGTAACTTCTTTGATTACACCAGCGGCAATCGTGGTGCCCATGTCCCGTATCGCAAACCGTCCGAGCTCAGGAAAATCACTGTATGTTTCAACAGAGATGGGCTGAATAGGCTCAAACCTTACAATCGCACCGTCTCCAGTCTTCAGAAAGGACGGATTTTGTTCTACAGTTTGCCCAGTTCTCGGATCCAGTTTCGCGATAAGCTCCTTGAATCTGCATGAAATCTGACCAGTGTTAGAATGCAATACTGGAGAGTATCCAGCGGCGATGGCTGTTGGATGATGGATTATGATTATTTGTCCGATGAACTCTTTTGCGACGGTTGGTGGGTTGTCAGGATGACCAGCTACATCTCCTCTGTGAACATCCTTCTTTGAGATTCCTCTAACGTTGAATCCAATGTTGTCGCCTGGAAGAGCTTGGGGAACTTTCACGTGGTGAGTCTCTATGGATTTAACCAATCCTTGAACTTTTGAAGGCATGAAAACAAGAGTGTCGCCTTCTTTTAGAACACCGGTTTCAACCCTTCCCACAGGAACTGATCCGATTCCGGTTATTGTGTAAACGTCCTGAATTGGAAGCCTTAAAGGTTTTTTGATTGGTTTGGGGGGAACCGTCATTTCGTCAAGAGCTTCAAATAGAGTTGGACCTTTATACCAAGGCATCTTCTCGCTTTTTTTGGCAAGATTGTCGCCTGTCCATCCTGAAGTGGGAACGAAATGTATATTCTCTGGATTGAATCCGGACATTTTCAGCATGCGGGAAATCTCGTTTTTTATTTCGTTATATCTTTCTTGTTTCCAGTCTACTGAGGCATCATCCATTTTGTTGATGGCAACAACCAGTTGATTCACTCCCAGAGTGTAAGCTAGGAAAGCATGTTCGCGAGTTTGTCCGCCGGGTCCAATACCTGCTTCGAATTCTCCTCGTTTGGCAGAGATGAGGAGGATGGCAGCATCTGATTGGCTGGCTCCAGTGATCATGTTTTTGATGAAGTCTCTGTGTCCTGGAGCGTCGATAATTGTGAAGAAGTATTTTGGGGTCTCAAATTTCAGGTATGCGACGTCTATTGTTAGACCTCTCTCTCTTTCTTCTTTCAGCCTGTCCAAGACCCATGCGAACTTGAAGGTTTCCTTTCCTAGTTTCTTAGCTTCTTCCTCGTAGGTTTTTGCAGTTCTCTCGTCAATCGCTCCTGTTAGGGAGAAGAGGTGACCTACAGTTGTTGATTTTCCGTGGTCTACGTGTCCGATTACTACCAAGTTTAAATGGGGTTTTTCCGATTTACTCAATCTCTTTGTCTCCATTACTTTTTTTGTTCGAGCTTACTCCTTATAGTGTAGTGTAATATGTAGAGAAAACAGTTGGTTCAGTTATTTTAACTTTTTGAAGGAATCCCAAGATATTGCTGCACCTTTTCCTAATTCCGGATACATGTAAAAGGGTTACTAGCGTGAAGAGCGCGCTATTCTCTCCATCTCGTTGCGTTTTTTCACAGCATAGCTTTTTACGTCGTTTTTGGCTGCCAAGATCAGCTCTTCGGCAAGGTACTCATCCAAAGCTTTGGGGTTACCGAAAGATAACTTTCTTGTGCCCTCAGAGAGAAAACGTAGAGCAAGGTCAACTCGTCTCTGAGGTGATATGTCCACAGCCATATGATAAGCGATACCTCCGTAACTGATGCGAGTAGTATCCTCGCCAGGGGAGGTGTTTTCTACTGCAGTGACAAGGACTTGTATAGGGTTCTTTCCCGTACGAATATGGATGATTTCAAAGGCGTTCTTAACCAAGTTTATGGCTCGCGTCTTCTTTCCGGCGCTACTTCCAGGACGCATAAGATTGTTTATGAGCCTCTCAACTATGCTGACCTTAGCCTTGTGAAACTTCCCATGTTCGTGTCTCCCCATGCTGTGAGGAACATATACTGGTTTAAGAGATATGTATTGCTTGAGCCCAGGATCATCTACCTGAATCCCGTCGAAGCTCCACTTTCCGAACAGCTTTATCTCTTGTACCTTACTCAAACGAGTCACCTTGACAAAGGTTCTGGGTTTAGAAACCTATATTTAAGGGTTGTTTAGAGAGCAAACCCGTTTTTACCGCATGGGCTTCTCTTTTCTACCGAGAACCAACTCATTAAGAGAGACCCCATTGATCGTTGAAACTTTCCATCTGACTCCGGGGAGGTCACCCATGGCTCCACCGCGGGAGCCACCGATTCCTTCCACCACAACCTCATCGTGTTCATCAACTACGTTGAGCGCGCCGTCACCGGGGAGAAAAGCGGTTATAACCCTGCCATTCTTGATGAGTTGTGTTCTGACACATTTCCTGATGGCACTGTTGGGCTGCTTGCTTTCAACACCAACTTTCTCTAAGACGATTCCCCGGGCCATAGGAGCCCCCTTTAACGGGTCGGATTTAACATCCAGCTTAAGCATTCGTCGTTTGTAGTAAACGTCTTTCCATCTGAAATTTTTTCTCTTCGCAAGGAGTTTTCTTGCGGCGAGTTCGCCTTTCGGTGCCTTGGAACCCATGCTTTTCTGTCCTCTAACCAATCTATTTTAGAGTTCTGATATTTAAACAGTCCAGATTAGTGAACTCCCATAAATATGATTCGCGAATAGTTTATTTGGTGGTTGTTTTTCGCTTCAGATTGAACTGGAGCTTGAAACTTGTTAAGGGATGATTTGACCCAAAAACTGTTTGTGCGCTAGAGGATGTGCTTTAATTCTAGGGGAAGCCTTTGGATTTTCAGGGATTAGATTGTTTCGATAGTGATCTCTTCCTCGAACAAGATTTCGTATGGAGATTTCTTGTAGCCGATTACTGGTTTGGTTTTGATTATGATTTTTTCCCATCTTTTGCGGGCTATATTGTATCTGAAATTGTGCGTGTTCGGTTTTAGGAGACAGCGGTAACCTAGAAACCGTTCATTTTGGAACACAAGCCTCATTTTGTCTTTGCATTGAGGGTCTGCGCAGGGAAGTGTTGTTCTCAACATTGTTATCTCGTATAGTAAGATTTGCTAAACATATTAATAAATTTACCGAATTGAGCAACCAAATCCAGAAACACAAAAAAGAAGCAAATAACCACAGTTAATTTCCTGAAAGTATTGTTCTTGCTTTACCAAGTATTGATTCAAGTTTTTCTTTGGAGATTCCTGTTTGCCTTCTGAGTTCTTTTGGATTTTTCTCAGCTAACTGCTTTAACAGAATTACTCCATTATGCGCCAATTTATTTCTAGTCTCAGCGTTTAATCCCTTAAGAAAAGTTATGGGGTAAAGTTTCTTTTCTTCAATCATTGTTTGCAGGTCATGGTTTGTAGGCGAACTCCATCCTATGTGACGGATTCCTCTGCACTCCGCGTAACGTTTAGCGTGCTCCGACAATTTCGTGTTGCAAACTATCAGTGCATAATCGATTTTTAGGTTATTCAAGCCAAGTTCGTACCCTTCTGTTACATCTTCGAATACAGCTCTCGAAATGCGGCTCACATCGAGATTTGTTAGAGTGTGATGTTTGAAGTGGTGCTTGACTTCCACGATACATGTTTTGCCGTTTTTTCTGGCAACAGCATCGGCTTCATGCTCTACACATCTGCCTCTCACGATTTGGTTTGGGGTAACTTCATAGTTGTGTTCGGTTAACAAAAGCTGAATGAACCGTTCAAAGTCGGGCGCTGGATTCAGCAGGCTCAAAGCCTTTCGCAGGTCAATTTGATTCCTGATTACGGGTTTATGTTTTCTCAAATACCTGAAGATCATCTGAAGAATTTTCTTTGTTTCTATGCCATCGTATATTCTGGTTTCGATTTCTTCAGCGATTAACTCAGCAACAGCCAATGTTGCGCCCATCCGTAAGCAAGTCCGCATAATTTTCGTTTTATCAAACAGTTGTTTCGTTCCATCAAATTTAGTAACAAAAACAGTCAACGTGCTCCACCACAAGCTTATAGTCTATTTTAGCCGCTAAAAAGATAACCATCCTTCACTGACTGCAGTAAGATGTTTTCATTTCTTATATTTGCTTAGGATTTCTAAAAATTCTGTCACTCGGTTGTCCTTTTCTTGCTTAGGCTTTAAGGGGATAGATCTTTTTCTATTCTGCACTGAAGAAGCTCTTCTTTGTCCAGATTTGATGTTTCAAAGGAAGTCAATTTTTTGAGCGCTGTTAACCAAGCTGCTGCTTTAACATCTGAGTGAAATATCCAATCTCTATTTACCTTGACGGCTTCTTTTGGACAGACTTTTTGGCATGCAGAACAGAAGATGCAAAACTCAGGAAAGACACTAAGGCGGTCGTTTTCCAACTTAATCGCGTGAGTGGGACATATGTCAACACAAACCGTGCACTCGCTAGGGCATAGCTCGCTATTTATTTCAATGGTTCCCTGAAAGGGTTTTTTCACATCTATTGCATCCAGAGGACATGCTGATTGGCAGCGTTTGCAGTAAAAGCAAGAGTCCTCGATGATTTGAACGTCGGTTATCACTGTTTTCCCATTTTCTGATTTTGTTGTTAACACTTTAATTGCTTCTGTAGGACATTCTTCTTGGCATCTGAGATTGCATATTGGATCACATTTTTCCGTTGCAACAGTAATTTCCTTTAATAAGACTGGAAATGCCTCGTTTTTCACAAGGGTAGAAACTTCTTTTCCATCAATCTCCATCCTCAGCGCGTTCAGAGGACACAAAACTACACACTCACCACATAGATTACAAGAGTTTACGTCAAAATCGATTGTTGGCTTTCTTTCCAAATGTCCTTCAGTTATTTTTGCTGGAGTTACCTTTATGGCTTCTTTTGGACAAATTTCAGCACATAAGCCACATCCGTTACAAAAATTTTTGTCCAAGGATAGAAGATAATTCCTTGTAAGAAAAATTCTCTTGAGCGTAATTTCTCTCGGATTTTCGATTTTAATGATTTTTCCGCGCACTGTATTCCCCAACATATGGAATTATTCTTCGTTAAGTATGGTCATCAGGTCTCAGCCCCTTTAGGTGACAACCTTTTTCTCGGCGGTTAGACTCTTGACCGTTTTTTCTATCTCTTCTTTGGTGATGCCGTCAACGATTTCTTGCATCTCCTTTATTTTTGAAGCAAACTTCTCCCCCTCAGCTGCACTGATCCACGCCAATTGAAGCCGATTTTTGTCCAATCCCAACCTTTCCAGTTTCTTCCACAATTTCTCAACCCGTCTCTTAGTCTGATAATTGGCATCTATGTAATGGCAATCATTCAAGTGACAGCCTGCAACCAGCACTGCTGCAACGCCTCTAGCGAAAGCTCGCTCAACAAACTTTGGGGATACCCTGCCTGAACACATGGTTCGGATGATTCGCACGCTGGTGGGGTATTGCATTCTGCTTATTCCCGCAAAATCTGCTCCTGCGTAAGAGCACCAGTTGCAACAGAAAGCAAGAATCTTCTTGTTTGCATTCTCCTCAGTGGCTGCGTCTATCTGCGCATATATTTGCGCATCACTGAAATGTCTCATCTGGATAGCGTCGAATTGACATTCTGCACCACAAGTGCCACATCCAGCGCAGGCTGCTTCAATTACTTCTGATCTTTTCTGCTCTTTGTTGACGATAATTGCGTTGTAGGGGCATACTCGGGCGCATAAGCCGCATCCTACACATTTTTCTGGGGATATCATAGGTGTAATTGCTTCGACGGTGACACTGCCTTTAGCCATGAGAATGCCTGCATGGGATGCTGCGGCGCTCGCTTGTGTCACGCTGTCTTTGATGTCTTTGGGGCCTTCGGCGCAACCAGCAAGAAAGACTGCTGCAGTTGGGGTGTCTACTGGCTTCAATTTTGGGTGGGCTTCCATAAAGAAGCCGTCTGAAGTCTTTGACAATCTTAAGAGCTGCTGAATCTTATCGCTGTCATCGCTGGGTCTAAGACCGACGGCTAGAACCGCCATATCCACTTTTACTTTGTAGATTTTTTTCTCGAGAGTGTTTTCTCCGATTAGCCACAAGTTGTTGGATTTTTTGTCCTCGATTATTTCAGCTGGCAATCCACGTATGAAGATGACGCCTTCTTCTTTTGCTCTTCTGAATAGGTCTTCGAAGCCTTTTCCAAATGCACGTATGTCTATGTAAAAAACGTAGATTTTGGTGTCTGGCCAATGCTCCTTAATGAGTAATGCATCCTTTATAGTATTCATACAGCATACGTTGCTACAGTATGGGTTGCCTTTTTTCTTAGAACGCGAACCTATACACTGGATAAATGCAACAGTCTTTGGAATACGCATATCACTAGGCCGGACTAGACGACCTCCAGTAGGTCCTCCAGCATTTATAAGCCGCTCAAACTCCAACGAGGTTATTGTATTAGGAGCCCTCAGGTATCCATATTCTGTCAAGGCAACAGGATCGTATACATCCATGCCAGTGGCTACAATGATTGTTCCAACATCCAGCTCAACTTCTTCGGGCTTGGCATTGAAATTTATGGCATCAGGACCACAAACGTCTTTACACCTTGTACAAGTATTCTCGCCGAGACCAATGCAACTGTTCTCATCAATTAGATAAAGAGCTGGAACGGCTTGGGCGAAAGGGGTATAGACTGCTTTTCGCCAAGTAAGCCCCACATCAAACTCGTTAGGTACTTCTACTGGGCAAACGTCAACGCAATCACCACAGGCTGTGCATTCCTTTGTAACGTATCTTGGCTTCTTTTGCACTTTAACTTTGAAGTTACCGATGTACCCACCAATTTCTACAACCTCGCTGTTTGTCAACAGTTCGATGTTCGGATGTCTACCTACATCTGACATTTTTGGAGCAAGAATACATATAGAACAATCCATAGTTGGAAAGGTCTTATCGAGTTGCGCCATTTTCCCGCCAATACTGGGATTCTTCTCTACAAGATAGACCTTGTATCCTGTATCGGCTAAATCTAGGGCTGCTTGAATACCTGCAATTCCTCCGCCTATTATCAACGCTTCCCTTGCCACTGGTACAACAAGTTCTTCTTGGGGTTTTAGAAGTGCCGCCCTAGCGACGGCCATGTGAACTAAATCCTTAGCCTTTTCTGTGGCTTTTTCTGGTTGGTGTAGGTGTACCCAGCTGCAGTGTTCCCTTATGTTAGCCATCTCGAATAGGTACTTGTTTAATCCTGCTTCCTCGCAGGTTTTTCTGAAAGTTGGTTCGTGGAGGCGGGGGGTGCACGAAGCTACGACAACTCTGTTGAGGTTATGCTCTATAATGCCTTTCTTTATTGTTTCTTGTCCGGGATCCGAGCAACTGTATAGGTTATGCTCAGAAAGAACAACATGGGGGAGAGTGGAAGCGTATTCAGCTACTTCTTTACAGTTGACGGAGCCAGCAATGTTTAAGCCACAATGACAAACAAAAACTCCAATACGGATTTCTTCGTTGTTTTTAGAGTCAACTTTAGAAGCTTCCATTTACACTCCCCAAAACGTTTTCAACAAGATTATTGGGCTCCAGCGAGATGCCCCTCAGATAAAGGTCTATAGAAATTGTCGCTCGTTTTCCAGCTATTATTGCTTCCATCAAGGTTGCTGATCCAGATACTGCGTCGCCTCCAGCGAAAATGCCAGGCGAACTTGTCTCTAAGGTAAATGGGTCTACAGCTATTGTTCTTTTTTCTGTGATTTCAACCGTTTCCGGAAGAAAGCCTATGTTGGGAAATTGACCTATTGCCCTTATTACGGTTCCAGTTTTTATTACGAATTCGGAGCCTTGAATTGGAACTGGGCTTCTACGACCAGTTTCGTCTGGCTCGCCTAACTCCATTCGCACACATTCAATCGCAGTTACTTTCCCATTTTCGCCTAGAATTCTTTTAGGAGCAACCAAGAATTCGATTTTTACTCCTTCTTCTTCAGCTTCTTTTATTTCCCAAGGATTTCCGGGCATCTCCTCTTTAGATCTTCTGTATAAAATGGTGACTTCTTTGGCTCCAAGTCTTAAAGCAGTTCCAGCAGAATCAACAGCAACGTTGCCTCCGCCAATTATCGAAACCTTATCTGACAACTCGGCTTCTTTCTTATTCGCCTTTTCCAGAAAATCAATAGCATGGAAGACGCCCTTTAGTTCTTCGCCTTCGATGCCGAGTGACCGCTCTTTATGAGCGCCTATGGCTACAAAAACGGCTTTATAGCCCTGTTCTAAAAGCTTTTTTACCTTTAGGCTTTTGCCAATCGATATATTGGTCTTAATTTTGACTCCTAAATCTTTTATGTGCTTAACATCGGAATCAACGATTTTCTTAGGAAGTCGATATTCTGGAATGCATCTTCTCAGCATTCCACCAGGTGAGCGTAAAGCCTCAAAAATCGTCACAGAATATCCTTTTTTGGCTAAATCTTGGGCTGCTGAAAGCCCAGCAGGACCTGAGCCGATGATGGCTACTTTCTCTCCATACAGAGGGGTTGGAGATTTTTCTTTCGGTTTTTCAGCTTCATAATCAAGAATAGTGTGTTGAATAGCGTCTGTAACTGATTGTTTGTTGTCTATGGCACGTTCTGGATGAAAACAAACATAACAGCATGAAGCTGGGAGCGGAATGTTTTCTCTAATTATTTCCAAAGCTTTACTGAATCCTTCAATGTAGCCACTTTCAACAGCAAATCTTCTAATGGCTTGAAAAATTTCTGGAAGCTTCAGTTCTTGCGGGCACCGTCTATGACAACGGTAACACCAAGCACACAGCCATAATTCGGCTGATTTTAGGAGTTTATCATCGGCTAAGGGTAGACTGTGAAGCAGTATTCTTGGATTATAATGTTCTGGAAGTAATTCTGCAATTGGACAACTTGCAGTGCAAATTCCGCATTCGAAGCAGTATTTCAGCTTTTCAAAGTCAAGAATGCGTTCCACAGCCTTCTCTAGGTTTGCTTTTGTCACTTTCTTTCAACTCGTTTGCTGTTATTTTCAGATTCTTGATTCGTCTTTTTGGCGGAAAACAAGCAAGCTAAAGTGTGATGTTTCGGGCAGAAACTTGGCATTTTTGTCTAAACTCCCATTCAAAAAGGTTACCCGCTTATCTGCGTCCAGATTCTTCGACAAATTTAATGGCCTCGCTTAGCCATTCCAATGTTTTTTCGATTTTTTCTCTGCTTGCCCCCGGCACTATGAAGGCAAGATGTTTTTTGACGTACATTCCGTAGATGAGAATGTCTATTGGATTCTGTTCAGAAAATGCCTCAAGCAGAAGATTCAATGATTCTCTTTTGGCTTTGTTTTCTTCAACTTTTTGGAGGAAGCTAGTTTTCCCGCTTTCTTTCTGGTTTATCTGGTTTTTCGTTTGCTTATTTTCAAGTTTATCACTGTTAGATTCTGACAGTCTCAAAGTTTCGTTAATTAGTTTGTTTGCTGTGGCTTCTCGTACGTTTTCGTCAAACTCTTTCTGTGTTACCAAGTTCAATGCTTCTTCGGGACACCATTCAACACAGGGTGGCTCACCATCACAGAGATCGCATATCATTATCGTTTCCTTTTCTGGATTCAAAACAATGGCACCGTAAGGGCAGGCTTTTATGCACCATCCACAACCGTCGCACTTGTCTTCATCCACCATTATGACGCCAGTTTTCTCAGATTGAATGAGGCAGTCTATTGGGCAAGCAATTATGCATGGGGGATTTTTGCATAGCCTACACACTGTGGACATGTTGACAAGTCTATACAATCGAAGGATCTTTATTCTGGAACGCTGAGGATTGTATACTTTTTCTCTTTTTAATGCGCATACAAGTTCGCAGACTCCGCAACCTGTGCATTTCTCAAGATCAGCGGCAATAAATTTTCTTTCAGTTACTTTTTGTTCTTTTATAACCTGCATTTTTAATCTCCTTTCAGTAAGCCATCAAGTTGAAGGAATTCTGCGAATAGGTCTTTTTTTGTGTCCTCGTTTATTCTTATGATTCCTGTAAGTTTCAGCATTTTTGGCATGCAAATTCTTTTTGTCGTGAACATCTACTAATTTAGATCCGCAATAGGGACAAAAGTTGAAGTGATCAGGAAACGTATGGTGACTGCAAATAAATGGGCATTCCATCAATCTACTTCATCTCATTTTGATATTTCTGGATTTTCAATTGCACTGATAGCGGGGGCTTGTACATCACGCGGTCGCATCTCCAGAAGTACATTTTACATCATCTGTTAGTATCATTGCTCTGTTGTGTAAGATTTGGGTTAGATATTAAGGATAGATTGAAGATTTAGTCACAGCAAAAGTTACCATTTAATATAGTAAAGAACAATGTTTTTCGATAACAGATGCCAGTCACCCAAAATGTAACTCATTTCTACAGAAAAGGAACATAATGAGGGCATGCCCACCATGCACCTAAACCATTCCATACTCCTTTAGAAAAACAGCTTGTTAGTATACAATATACGCATGTACATCATTAAGAAAATGTAGGCATTCTAGATGGCTCTAAAGCTGCAGAAGCCAAGACCGCTGAAACTTTCCTTCAATACCACACCTTCCACAATTACAAAACCGCATCGCTCCATCACCAAACAAAAGACCCATACTACGTCAAAAAGTTCCTCGACCACAAGAGCACGGAAATCTACATAACCATCGAAAGAACAATATTTGAGCCAAGCAGCGACGACTACACAGTGAAAGTAGCCAAAAACCTGAAGAAATCAAAAGACTGCTAGAAATAGGCTTTGAATACGTCTGCGAGAAAGAGGAACTGGCATTCCTAAGGAAACGTAAATAAACATGGCGCTTCAAAAAGTGGTCGAGAACCTACAAAAAGTGGCCGGGATGAGGTAGCCTGGTAGCCTATAGGCCTGTGGAGCCTAGCGCCCGGGTTCAAATCCCGGTCCCGGCCCTTCTATAATACAAGTCTAGAAATATTGCAGATGTGATGTTTGCTGTGTCAGGGTTGGGCGTAAAACAGAAAGGTTTAGTTTGATGTATTTCATATTTCATGCGGGCCGATAGTTCAGTCTGGAATGAATGCCTGACTTGCACGGTCTCTTTAGATGATTTTGAGAGTTGGTTGTTGAGTAATCATTGTAGGCATTATTCTAGAGAGTGTATGAGGTATGTTAGGAGGTTTTCTGATGTTCTTAGGGATCCTCGTAAGCTTTCTCAGTTTAGTGTTTTGAGTAAGGATCAGAAGCGTATGGCTATGTCGGCACTTGCCAATTTATCAAAGTATTTGGGCTGTTATGAGTATTGGCAGAGGTTGGTTAAGAATGCTGGTCTCAGGTGGGAGAAGAAGGTTAGTTTGGATATAGTGTTGGATATAATGAACACTAATCTTCAAGATTGCTGGACTTGGCTTAAGCAGATGTTGGTGAAGTTACCTGAAGAATACGGATGTGTGTTGGTTTTTGCTGCTT
>SMTZ1_10019724_pt1 | contig 14008 bp, 18 predicted proteins | sample DeeMarSWOR136_30_FD_25667 | JGI IMG/M metagenome (IMG submission 25667) | reverse complement strand
TAACAATTGCCTTCAAGGCTAACGTCCTCAAGAAAGGAGTTAAGGAGTGGCGACGATTTTAGCTTTTCGTCTTGAAAAGGGGGCTTCGGGTCTGAAGAAGGCGGACAACACGCACTAGTACAAAGAGCCACAGGAAGCCGCGGATTACTCCATAGGGGGCAGGCTGTATCGACCGAAGGCCGGGTGTAGGGGAGACGAAGAGCAAGACTGAAGAATCAACGGTCGGGGGGAGGTGAGGAAGGTTGTTGGACTGTGGGGATCTGTAACAAGGAAAAAGCATAACTCTCCGGAACTCCATTATTTCCGTATACGACCGGGGGTGCGGTCGAGGAAAGGATGGGTGAATAAGGGCTGGGTGATTTAAAGGACGTAGTGGACGGGTCGCAAGACGTGGATGAGACCCTTCTGAGGGCGAGCCTCCCCCCCGAGTACCCAAGGGACCTGACCCAGCGAATATTTAGAGGATGATTCAACGGGGGTTCAAAAATCCCACGACGTCTACCTCCTGACCGACTACGCGGAGACGAGTATCCGCTCGGGCATACGGGCAGCCCGAGGAGCAGGCCACCGCCTTGTCTTCATCCTCACCAACTCCCGTGCTCTCTCGACGGGTCAGGCTGAGGCCGTGAACAGGAGCATCGCCTTGATCTTAGCAAGGATAGCGAAAGAGGAGGCGCTGGTATTCCGGATTGGAAGCCGGAGTGACTCAACGCTGAGAGGGCACTTCCCGCTGGAGCCGCTCGTGTTGATGGAGGCCTTGGAGCCCGCTATGGGGCAATACGATGGCGTAATTGTCTCCCATGTCTTCCTCACGGAGATGAGCAGGATAACCGTGAACAGAATTCACCTGTTACGGATAAAAGAGGTCGATGGATCCTTCGGGTATCGGCCGGTGCACCTGACCCGGTTCGCAGAGGACCGGCGTTTTGGATATCCGACCTCGGACATGGCGGAGTACGTGGAGTACAAGTTCGCGGCTTCAGGGCTGGGAGAGATCAAGGCCAGCGACGTGCTTCACATTGGCATCAATACCATAAGACGCGGCGGCCCGGAGGCAGTGATGCAGCGGCTGATGCGGGCGACGAAGGGCCGAATCATCACGGTAGATGTCGTCACCCACCGCGACCTTCAGGTCTTCGTCCTGGGTCTGCTCATGGCTGAGAGCAGGGGAAAGCGGTTTATCTACCGCTCCGCTGCCTCCCTTCCTCCCGCCCGAGTCAACATGACGGACATCCCCGTCCTCGGTAAGACCGGCATCCTTGGCAGTAGACGGCTGACGGGCAACATCCTGTGCCTTTGGGGCTCCATAGTCGAGCTGTCGAACATCCAGCTCGAGACCGCGCTCCACCGCATTTCCGCCCTGACCGCTGTGTCCTTCGATGTGCGGCAGGTCTTAGAGAGCGATGAGGCGAGGGACGCCGAGGTTAACCACGCCCTGGAGAAGACCGAGGTGGCTCTCCGGAGAGGAAAGCACGCTGTGGTCTACACGGTGCCCAGAACAGAGTATCCGCCGGGAAGGCTTTCCGACGAAGCCAGAGCAGCCAACCAGCAGCGAATCGCCGCCGCCCTCCAAGCGGTATACAACCGTATCCAGATCCGCCCCGCCGCCGTCGTTTTTAAGGGCGGCATAACCGCCAGCACTGGCCTTTTCAGCTCAGGAGCGCAGAGGGTCTACGTCTTGGGACAGATCGCCCCTGGAACCCCCATCGTCAAGATCCTGCCCCAAGACAACGAGAGATTCCCCGGCGAGGAGCTTCTCATGATCCTGGGCCCCGGTAACGTGGGCGTCCCTGAAACCTACGTGGAAATAATTGGGAAGTTGACCGCGAAGTGACCTAGGAGCGGCCCCAACATGGTACCTCCAGACCGAGTAAATGAAGGACCCATCCTCCTCCCGGCATCAGTCCTCCCTGACGACCTCCGATTTACCACGGTCGGACGATATACTCGACAATACTTCTTCACCCCCATGGACTTACTGAGGCCGGTGGTGAACCGGCCGCTGGCCCTACTGCAGGCCAACGTCCGACATCGCAGCCAGATTGCGCCCTATCTCGAAGCCTTCCTCGACTCCACTGCCACGGGTCTCATCCTGGCCCTCGCGGAAGGTGTACAGCAGAACTTCGGGGTCTGCGTCGAGGAGGCGACGTACTTCGCTGCGAGGTACATTGAAGAAGCGAACCAATCGGGATCGAGGCAGCGCGGCGTCGCGAAGCGGGTGGCCTTCCTCTTCGACCACGCCGTAACCTATGAGGCAGCGGAGCGCGCGCTTCAAGCCGGGGTGAGCGGAGTCATGTATGACGCCTCTGAGGGGGGACGGCGGGCCATATCCATCGAGGAGAACATCCTCCGTTCACAGCGATTCGTCAGGCTGGCTGAGAAGTATGGGGCGAGCACCGAGTTGGAGGTGGGCGTCATCCCTGGCATGGAGGGGGCCGTGGAGACGGAGTTCACCGACCCCGCGGCCGTCGCCACCCTCATTCAAGCCTACCCCGACGTGGCGGTAGCGGTGAGTGTGGGAAATGAACACTACAGGCTCTCCCCCAAGGGCCGAGGCCTCCAGCTGGGGCTCTTCCGCAGGATCCGAAACGCCGTGCCCAAGACGCCCCTCGTCCTCCACGGCGGAACCGGAGTCAGCGAGAGAGACCTCAAGGCCGCCATAGCCCACCGCCTCCTCGATAAACTGAATGTGGGCACAGCGTTCCTACACCAGACATTACAAACAGTAGCTGACGTCCAGGGAACGCCGCGACTCACCCGAGAACAACTGCGAGATCCCCGCCTCTATCGGAGGCTCCTCTTCTACCTAGATGCCTCTCCCCAGACCTATTTAGAGGAGGCCCACAGAGCGGTGTACCAGGCTGCCCTCGCCACGTTCGCCAGCCTAACAGGAGCACAATAACAGTCCTCGGGGCCTAATCCACGTCAGAGAGGAGGCCTCGACGACCTCCACGTCTTGTTCTTGTGCCATGAAAACAGATGCGGTATCAAGGACGATCGAGTCCGTGGGTTCAGAAGATAACGACTTTTCGAGGGACCCGAGCGAGAGGCTGGTCGATAAAGCGTTGAGGCTGACCCGAAGTCCTGGAGAAGGTGGATACAAATGCTGGTTAGATGACCACAGATCAAGCGTAGATATCGGCTTAGAAGACGGCGCGCTTGAGCAAATGCTTTGATCAACGGTTGCAGGAAAGAGGGAATCGCGCGACGCGGTCCGATACTGCTTCTGCGGGATCCCTCGATTAATCATGGTGCTTTCTGCCACATGCATGGGCTCTACGCTCATAACGCTGCGTGGATTTCATCCGTGAGAGGCGTCATCGTTAACAAAGACCATTGGATGGGGGACTACCTATCGTTGCGTATATGGCAGGAGTGAGCTACCGCTATCAGGCTTCACCGTCGGTCTCCGCGGCGGCTTCGTCGGCGGGGGCCAGAATTTGTCCGCCAGCCTGCTCAATCTTCTGCGCCGCGGCCTTACTCCAGGATTGGGCGTACACGACCAGTGGGCGAGTGACCTGCCCCGAGCCGAGGAGCTTGTCGACACCCAGATCCGTAAGGTTTATGGCGACGCCGTTCGCAACTTTCTCCGCCACGCCCGTGCCGAGGAACAGTTCAACATGTTCATCGAGGTCCCCGACGTTCATCGTCTTTGACTGAGGAACCCAGGCCCGTTTAAAGCCGTGCTTCCCGAAGTAGTTAGGCTCGTGTTTGAGGACGTAGGTCCACTTATGCTTCTTTCGTCCAGCCTTGCCGTGGCCTCCTCGCATCCCAACGCCCCTGTGCTGCCCCACCTGCCCCCAGCCGTGGGTCCTAGAGCCCCGCTGCTTCCGGACTTTCCGTAATCTATGGGGCATGTTGACGCGCCTCCAACGGGTTGTTCCAGCCAAAGATGCACATGAGTTCGCCCACGGTCATCGAGGGACGGACATCCTTTACAGCGTCGGGAAAGGTTTGAGTAGCCGCGTCTTTCAACTCCCGTGGCACACCAAGGTAAACCTTCAGTCGCCTGTACGCTTGCTTACCCTTCGGCGTCTTCCAAGGAAGCATGCCGCGCACCACTCGACGTACGTAGGTTTCTGGTCTTCGCGGGTGCTTCGGTGCCTTCGTCTGCGAGCCTAAGGTCCGTGTCCCCAACTTGGCTTTGAACGCTTCGACGACGCTCTTCTTTCGCCCGGTTATCACGGCTTTTTCGGCGTTGACCACGACAATCTCCTCACCCTCCAGGATGCTCTTGGCAACATAACTGGCCAATCTCCCGACGATCACGCCCGCAGCGTCCACCACCGTCCTGCGGGCTCCGTGAAAAGGCGTCGTTGAATTTTTCGGTCTCTTTGAGCGTGGGGCCACCACAACCGTCTCCTACGAATACTTCTTGAAGCCCAGCGTCTCAGCCACTTCCCTGAAGCACTGGCGGCACAGGTTGAGGCCATAGGACCGGATGACGGACCCGTAAGAGCCACATCGACGGCATGGCCTGCTTCCCTTCCCATACCGTTTCTTCGCTTCGCTTCGAGCCAAGTCGTCACCTACTTGTCATTGAGATGGAACGCATCGTGGGCGTAAGGACGCAGCACAAAGCCTTCCTGTCTAAAGACTGGCTGAGCCCGGTTACATCCCACATGCAGTGAAATTTAGTCTTGCTGTCGTGCCCCCCTCTTATAAATATAATGGACTAAAATCGTTTGGAACGCGGTCTGCTCCGGCCGAGTAGAAGAGAATGCGGAAAGCGCGTCCCTCAGGGATCATTCGTCGAGTTACGGTGGGCATCTGCGTGCTTCGTATTTATGAGGGCGGTTTTCGCCTGGTGGGTTAACCGCTTAATTTCCCGTTCCCGCCTCATGGCTTCGGAACGGGTGGGAAACTGCTCCATATAGACTATGCGTTTGGGCTTCTTCCGTCGTGTGTACCTAGAACCCGTCCCCTTCCAATGCTGCTCCAGTCGAGTCTTCAAGTCCTGCGTGTACCCCGTGTAGTAACTGTCATCTTGACACAGAAGAAGGTAAACGTAGTAGGCCACCCGTCATCAGTCCCTAGAAGCCTCTGAACCGTCGTCTCCCGTGTTCATCCGGACCCATGTTGAAAAGGACGTTCTTAGGCACTTGAGAGAGGTGGGCGGTTACGATCTCGCCCGCGAAGACGGTGTGATCCCCGGTTCGCAGCGCGCCTACGACCTTGCACTCCATGTTGACGACGCCTTCCGCGATGAGCGGGGGCTGCACGTATTTGGCTGGAACCGGCGTTAACCCGGTCTCCTTGAACTTGTCCACGTCTCGTCCAGAATGCGTTCCGCAGTACCGTGCCGCTGCTTCCAACTCTATACTGGGAAAGACGAGGACGAATTCCTTACTCGCCTGGATAAGCTCGTGGCTGTGCCGCGTCACGCCGACCGAGATGAGGGCCATGGGCGGCGTATGGGATGTGGGCATATTCCACCCCAAGGTAATGATGTTAGGTCGATGCGTCTCGTCTACGGAGACGACGAGAACCGTTCGCTCAGGATACTTTCGCAGCCAAGCCTCACCGGCCGTGGCTTCTCGTAACAATGAGTTCTTCATGGGGTAATAGATGGGCCTCGACGTATATATGTCGTTGTTAAGAAGGAGCCAGAGCGAGGTAGGGGGTACGGGAGGCGTCAGCAGATGATCAGTAGCCCAGCGTAGGAGGGGTCTCCTCAGTCCAGGGAGAGCCCCGTGAAGAGGTTGGTCTTTTCAAGCTCAAAGATGGGAATGTAGGCGCTCTGTCCGCTTGAACTGAATTGGTCGCTGAAGGAGATCTCTCCCCGAAACCGGTTGAAGACAACGTATTTTTCCTGAATTCGCTCCGCAAGCTCAGTATAATATATCATGCGGCCTCCACCAAAACTGGTCATTTGAATGAAATACAGGTGCTTTCCCTCAAGTTCGACGTGAAAAAGGAAGGGGTTGGGAGACATGCCCACAAACCGTACCAAATCGTTGAACGCCGCGAGTTTAGCGTAACTCAACTGTTCCGGCATGAACATCATCATCTCTCCAATTAGCTGTTCTAGGTCATAAACCTATCTCCATACGAATCATCAAGGACGAGCAGGTCGTCATGAAGATGAAAAGAATGCCCGCTCTGAGGCCAACCGGGAGCCCCGACGAACCAGCTGCTGAGAAGAGTGAACCACAGCCCTGTCCTCGACGCAGCAGGACGTGATCCCACGGGGCCTAAGAAAAGCGGAGGCGGCCATCTGCAACAAGGGCCATGGGTCTCCGGGCTACCGTTTATTCGGTTTAGACCGTAACCCGAGCGCAAGGATCTTATCCAGTTCCTTGTATCGGTTTCGAACGGTGACTTCCGTCACATCCGCGGCCTTAGCAAGCTCCCGCTGCGTCAGACTTATGTCATTCATGATGGCAGCAATATATAACGCTGCAGCTGCCATGCCAGTAGGACCTTTTCCGACCACGCCCTTCTTTTTCTTCGCCTCGATAAGCAGCGTTATCGCGGTGTTCTGCGTTTTCTGGTCAAGCTTGACGCGTGACGCAATCTTTGAGACGTATTTAGCCGGGTCGTCCACCGGCATCCTGATGTTAAGGTTTTGTTGAAGCAGTCGATAGCATCTTGCAATCTCTTTTCGGCTTCGAGTACTGGCCTCGGCGATCTCTTTGAGGCTTCGGGGCGTTCGATTTAACCGGCACGCCGAATAGAGGGCAGCGGCCGCGATGCTCTTGATGCTGCGTCCTCGAATCAACCCTTTATCCAAGGCTTTTCGATAGATCAGGGCCGCGTGCTCCTCGATGTCGCTGGGGATGTGGAGCTTATCGGTCAATCGGGTCAGCTCGTTCATGGCCTGGGAGAGATTCCGCTCGGCGGAGGAGTGGATTCTGGCCCGAATGTTCCACTTGCGCAGCCGCATCATCTTGAGGCGGTCTTTGATGGCAAGCGCTCGCCCATATGTGTCTTTATAGGGTTGAAAGGTCGTGGAGAGGCCTTTATCGAATTGCTTCAGGGACGTGGGAGCATTGCTTCAGGGACGTGGGAGCGCCGGCGCGGGCCTTCGCCCGCCGCTCTTCGGGGGTAAAGGCACGCCACTCGGGTTTTTGGTCGAGAACCTCCTCTTGGAGCACGAGTCCACATTGATTACAGGTTATTTCACCCGTCTCCGGGTCTGTAATGAACTCCTCGCTTCCGCACTCTGGACAGCGTCCGTGCTGGAACATCCTTCGTCTTAAGAGTTCCTTAGAGCTCAGTATGTGCACTCACCTTCCCCTAAACGCGTTTGGTGGAACTGAAAGCAACGTGAAGAGAAGAAGAGGACGCTGGTCTCTGGTTCCTTGATCGGATTCTTCCCCTTGAAAGCGTCTCGTTCCATTAATACCCCTCTCGTTGGTCAAGACCTTTACGGTTTCTTCGTTCTCGGCTACTGGAAAAGACTGGAAATGCATGCGTCTTCCAAGCAGACTAGTTGGCCGCGTAGGCAGTTTTCTGCGAGACCCCTTCGGTCTAAATCCAGAAGGCGATGTTCAACGGTTTTTCGTTGGGAATCCCTTTTAGTAGAAGGGAATTAGTGCCTCGATAGTTTAAACCTAAGCAATCTTGTAACTTTTTTTTACTCGTTATTGACGTAATCATTTGTGTTTACGGAAGTAACGCCTTTTCCAGTAGGCTCCTCAGTCTTTTATGCAAGTCCTATGTTTCGCGCAACATCACTAATAAGTCTTTTGGTTCGGAGCGTCGGCGTACGATAATCTCTACCACTTGACGAGACGAAAGCACCGAGGGGAGGTTCCGGCCACCTCAGCCCGATAGCGCCCATAGCCTCTACAGAGGAAGGCGGATACCGTAAAAGAAGAAGGTTTTTAGAAGAGAACTACCCAAGAAAGGACATAGCCGCCGGGAACATCCGTTGCCAAGGATTGAAAGGGCCTCAATAAGGGATGGCAGAGTGGTAACGCGCTGGACTTCCCATGACTGGAACAGACTCGAGATCCAGTAGTCCTTGGGACTACATGGGTTCAAATCCCATTCCCGGCGCCAGGTTTACATGCAGTCTTCAGGCTGTTGACAAATACGAATATCGCGTTCTTTAACGCTTATATACGTCATTAAACGTTAACATACAGTAGTAATTTGGGTACGTTTCTATTGTTCGTGGCACTCCTCGTTGCCTTTGTACTTGTTTTATTCTGGAACGCAGGCGAGTGGCTTTATCTGTACTTTACGTGTGACGTATGTAAACTGGATTACGAGAAGACGGTTTTATTCGTGTATCGACACGCCTTTTTCAGATGCCCGTTTTGTCACCGAGGCTACACCCTTGAGAAACGGGGCACGAAGTGTCTGTTCCGAGGAGATCCCATGGATCCGCCGAGTTGTCCGATTATTCGCGCCTTCGAGGTAGAGTGGAAGAAGCCCCTCGAACGATTACGGTGATCTGTGAAGTTATCGCCCCCCGGGACGCGTCCAGCCTTACAGGTTATATTTGGAGAAGCGTATAGTGAGGGTAACGGAGTGATACGCGGTGGTAGAAGACACGACGACGCGTCCAAGGATCCACATTGATTTACGTTCAGAAAAACAGAGCCACGACTTGGAAACCCTTCTCGCTAAAATTCGGGTGGATCGACAATTTGTCTTAGAATTGATGACGAATCCAGCCCACTGTCTGCAGAAGCATGGCCTTGACTTACCCCAAGGCGTCATTGAACTGATCACGCAACGAGGTCGACCCCGAGACCGCGGGCCGCGTAAAGGATTGCGGATTGCGTCGCTCTTTGGACGAGGCCGGTTCCGTGGCCAAGACAGGCCGGTAGCCACCCGAAGGACATATCAGAAACCCCGGATCTTCTCTGTGGAGTTCTGCACGGAGATCTATAACAAGACGATGGTCAATTTTGAGGTCTTCCTCTCGCTCTTCTCGAGAGATGACGCCTTTATTACGTATTCCTATGACCCAGCGACGCTGATCCCGGTTGAGGTCCCGTTACCCCAGTTTCTGGAGACGACGCCGAAAGTAAAGTATGGAGCGTACTGGATCGAGGATCATCAAACGGTCCTCCACCCCTTCAGTCGTATTCTCTACAAATTGAACGCGGTGGGAGCAGCAATCTGTGAGGCCTATGATGGTCGGCGAAGCGTAGCCCGTCTTTTACAGTCGCTTCAGGCGCAATACGATGCCGAACCGCACCGTATCCAAGATGACCTCGTGGAATTCACGACGCTGTTGACAGGCATTGACCTGTTAGAGGTGTGAGTATGGACGTTCTGTTGGTTAGACCCAGCTATCGATTACTGTTTGGCCGCTTCCATTTACCGCGGTACTTTCCCCTTGGCCTCGGGTACATTGGTGCGTACTTGGATAACCATGGTTTTACCAGCCAAATCTTGGATTTGAACCTCTATCACGAGATGCATCCTCGGCGGGATATCGCCTTTCTAAAGCAGATCCTGCTTCACGAGCATCCTAAAATTGTGGGGATCTCCTCGACGAGTTACAATTATCCGGAAGCGGTTGAAGTGGCCAGAACGGTGAAGGAGGTTGATCGCAAGATCATCACCGTGTACGGCGGCGTCCATGCCACCTTTAATAGCCACCGGATCTTGAGAGAGGTCAAGGACATCGACGTCATCGGCCTCTACGAGGGCGAGGAGGCGATGCTTGAGTTGACGCAGCGGGTGATGCAGGGTGCGACCGCCTTCGTCCGGGGGATGGCGTACCGAGAAGGAGACCAAGTTGTTCTCGCTCCGCCTCGCGAGCGAATCACCGACCTCGACCGACTCCCCTATCCGGGACGAGGCCTCACGGTGATCCCCTTTGAAAAATACTTTGAGGTGAATGGGGTCAAAAACGTGGCCCTTGAGACCATGCGGGGGTGTCCGTACGAGTGTATCTTCTGTTCAACCAAGGCGTTACATGGGCAACAGGTACGATATCGATCGCCTACGAAGGTCGTCGATGAGATGCAGCAGGTGATTGACCGATACGACGTAGACATCATTAGCTTCTGCGATGACACGTTTACTCTCAATAAAGACCGCGTACTGCAGATCTGCGAAGAAATTAGGAAGCAACAGGTCAATATTCAGTGGACTTGTTCGACGAGGGTGGATCGTGTGGATCCGGAAGTCTTACAGAGAATGCGAGACGCGGGGTGCGTCTACATCTTTTACGGCATCGAGACCGTCACGCCTCAGGTTCTTCACGCGATCAAGAAAGGCTTCACCCCCCAAGTCGTGGAGAGAGCCATCCAGTGGACCGCGGGAAGCGGGATTAACTATGAACTCTCCTTCATTGTCGGGCTTCCAGGGGAGACGCAGGCATCGTTTACAGCCATGCTTCAGTTCGCGGCGCGGGTGAAGTCGATGGCCGTGCACCCAGATCTACTGCACAGCCTCTCCGGGACCACGTTAGCCGAACACTGTGAGGGATGTGCCTTCTATTCGAGTGACGCATTCCCTGGAATCAACCCCATCTTACGTACCCAGCACCTCTCAACGCACCAAATCGTGACCAACATGGTTGAGTTCTATAAGCGTTGCCATCACGTGTGGAAGCAGGTGCTTCCACCCCGAATAGAGTATACGTCGTCCACCACGAGAGGGCTGAAGACTGCGAGTAGCCAGAGAGCAGACGAGTAAGGTCAGGGTTTGCTCCGGAAAGCACGGGTAAACCCGCCGCAATACCGTCGCTTCCCCTCGGGGACGAGGTCTTTATTCACGTCTTCCAGCCTCCAGCGGCCTTCCACGCCTTTCAAGAGGCTACGGCTGGTCGCTCACGGGTCATCGCGCAGCAAACCGCGACATCAATCCACATCGGGCTGCTGCGAGCGGATTGTACACGGGGCGGTAAACCGCGGCGTATTAGCGGGTCTTTACCGCGACGCGATATTTGACGGTTGCGCGCGGCCATTTCGTTGAGACCTCCAACACGTAGTAGCCCGTTTGATTCACGGTCCAAGTAAAGGTCCCTGAAAGAATGTCCTCACCTTTCACGAGGGGGTGAGAGTTCACGTCCAGAAACTCAAAGTCTAAGAGATCCCCTGTGAGCTCGATGACAACGACTAGTACGTCCCCAGCGTTCAAGGCGAGGGCGTGCTGTCGCTCATGGTCAAATTCGGTTAAGAGGAGCACTTCCTCGACCAACACGGTGTCCTTTGGCCAGAGGGAGTACATCAGCGCCGTGATGAGAAGCCCCGCCACTATGACCGCTAAAAGATGGCCGGGCGGATTACTGCCATTCAATCGAAACACGGGTCACCCCTTGAGGGCGAATGGGGGAGAAGGTACGCGTAGGGAAGAATCCAAGTGTTGAAACTCTGATCGCACGTCCTTTTCATGATTTTTGACCAGAAAAAGAGGCGGCTTCCAAGGAACAGTACTCTCGAAGAAGCTATATAAAGATACTTGAGCGGAGATAAACGTCGTCAGAGAGGGAGCGCGTTGAAGACGAACCGCCGTAAGCGTTGAGGCATCCTTAGCGAGCTGGAGAGGAAGGGGACGCACCCGCTCTCCTTATCAAACAGCGCGTACGGCAGCGTGGGACAAGGATTCCAGTCGACTACGAAGCCCCTCCGACGGCTTCTAAGGGGAAAAGAGGGCGATCCGAACGGTGAAGACGCGTTAAAACAACTGTCCCCCGCCTAAGGAAAAGATAATAAGGTGAAATTGCGAATGATGAAGAAAGGGAACCGGTGTGAAACGCTATGTCGGCTCGTTCTACGTTGAAGGAGAACCCAGGGAAAAGCAGGTTTCTAGTGGTAGGGAGGAGGGCCGGAGGCCCCTCAGAGGTCGATGTGGGTCGAAGCCAGTGTTAGCGTTGTGGAGACCGCGTGGATGAGGCTCATTATTGTTGGCTTTGGAACCGTTGGGCAAGCCTTTGCGAGAACGGTCATGGCGAGGCAACGGGGTCTTTTACGGGTTTTTGGGTTAAGACCCCGAATCGTCGCCGTCGTTGACCGAGGCGGCGCCGCTGTGAAGGCTCACGGCTTGGATTTTGAGGCGATATACAAGGCGAAGCTGCGTGAAGGCTCTGTGTCGAGGGATCCAGCAGTGGGAAGACCCAGCGTGACCGCGCACGACGTTATTGAAACTGTGGACGCCGACGTCGTCGTGGAGGTGTCGCCCACGAACCTCGTCGACGGCGAGCCGGCGCTGTCCTACATCGAAACCGCGTTGAAGAGAAAACGTCACGTCATCACGGCGAATAAGGGGCCCCTCGCGCATGCTTTTCCAGCTTTGATGGAATTAGCCGCTTACAACCGCGTCCTCTTACGATTCAGTGGAGCGGTGGGCGGTGGAACGCCGATTCTTGACCTGGGGAAAAAATGCCTTCTGGGAGATACGGTTTCGTCGATTTACGGCATCTTAAACGGGACGACAAACTATATTTTAACCAGAATGTTTGAGGCGAAGACCCCGATGGCGACGGCGTTAAGGGAAGCCCAGGAGGCTGGCTACGCCGAAGCGGATCCAACGAGCGATGTGGAAGGCCTGGACTCGGCGTGTAAGCTCGTTATTTTGGCGAACTGGGTTATGGACCGCCCGATAACCCTAAGCGACGTTAAGGTCCGCGGGATACGCGAGGTTGATGTGGACGCTGTTGCACGGGCGAGAGACGCGGATTGCGTAATCAAGCTGATTGCCTCCATCACCGAGAAAGCCGCTGAAGTCAAGCCGCAACCCATCCCTAGGACGAATCCCCTCAACGTCGGCGGCGTCTTGAACGCCGTGACCTACCGCACTCTGTCGGCGGGGGAGATAACGATCATTGGCCATGGCGCGGGAGGAGTGGAGACGGCGAGTTCGATGTTACGGGATTTAATTGACATACGACGAAGCCTTACGGTGTGATTCGATGACGGATGGTTTCGCCTTGGTGTGTGAAGAGGGAAGAACCGTTGTGATAGCGGAAAGAAGGGATGCGGAGTATGGTCTGAAAGGATAAGAGAAAGCGGAGTACTAAGACAGGTGTTATGTGGCAGGTGTCACGAGGTTGATGAAGTTCACACAGATTGAAGGCACGGTCGTTTAAACCGTAGCCGTCACATCGCCATGTAATAGGCTTCGCACCAAATGTCGCCCAGGACATTGCAGTTCTTTTTTCGGCCCAACACCTTGGACGATTGGGGGTGGCAGGCTGAATCAGTCGACCGAAGTCTTCTGAAGTACACCTCCACTCCATCAACGGGATCTTCTTTCCCAGTCCTCGTCCACGGCTAGCGACCCGTTACCAGGCCTCCACGTCGTGGAATGGCCGCTTATTTTCGGGAGTGGCTTCGAGCTTAGATGCATTCAGCTCTTATCCAGAATAGACCTTCCCCTCAAGCGACCAACATTCCCAGCAGATAAAATCCGACCTGTCTCACGACGGTCTAAACCCAGCTCACGTTCCCCTTTAATGGCCGAACAGGCCTACCCTTGGCGGCTGCTGCACCACCAGGATGGGAAGAGCCGACAGCGAGGTACCAAACCGCGGGGTCGATGGGAGCTCTCGCCCGCGACGAGCCTGTTATCCCCGGGGTAATTTTTCTGTCACCTCCGACCCCCACCAATGGGGATTCGAAGGATCGCTAAGCCCAGCTTTCGCTTCTGGATTCCTTGCTGTGGAGAATCCAGTCAGGCCGGCTTTTAGCTTTGCCCTCTACGATGGGTTTCTGTCCCATCTGAGCCGACCTTAGGGCCCCCTCGATTCTTTTTCAAGGGGGTGCCGCCCCAGCCGAACTGCCCACCTGCCGTTGTCCCAAGGCCTTTGCCAAGGTAAGAAACATAATCACTGAAGGGCGGTGTTCCATCGTCGCCTCCATCGACTCCCGGAGAAGTCGATCTCAACGGCTCCCGCCTACGCTCTGCATTAGCAACCACGTTCCAGCAACAAGCTGCAGTAAAACTCCACGGGGTCTTCTTTTCCCGCTGGGAATCCCCAGACTGTTCGTCTGAGTAATGTGGGTTCACCGGGCTCCGGGCGGGGACAGTGAGGTCCTCGTTGATCCATTCATGCACGTCGGAACTTACCCGACAAGGCATTTGGCTACCTTAAGAG
>SMTZ1_10009356_pt1 | contig 14008 bp, 14 predicted proteins | sample DeeMarSWOR136_30_FD_25667 | JGI IMG/M metagenome (IMG submission 25667) | reverse complement strand
ATTTTCTTTCATTGATTGGTTTCTTATGCCTATCAGAAAAGCTTCTTCTGCTTTATTTCCTGCTCTTCTTGCTAATTCAATCCTCATTGCATATTCTTGTTCTGCTTTTTTGAATTTTTCATATTCTTTTAATTGTTCATCTTTTATTTTTTCATATGCAGCTTTTCTTTCTTCTCCACCTAATGCTCTTTTCTCATCAACAGAAAGTTTTTGCCAATTATCTCTTTCAAAAGGTGAAAATTGCTGCATTTTATGGAACAAATTATCAACTGCATTATCTGTATGAACAATAATTGTGTCTTGATAACCTTTCAAACCAATTGTTTCTTTCCTGTTTAATCTATCATCTACTTCATGTAATCTAAATTCATGCTGGTGCAGGCCTTCTACTTCACCCATCCACTGCGTTGTATTTGCACTTCTTAATGTTCGCTTTGGTGTCCACACAACTTCTTTGTATCCTAGTTTACGCTCCTCAGCTGTTTCAGGTGGATGGCGTTTAATATCAAATTTAAGTGGAACTAATTGGCCGCTATCCCTGTCAACACCATATGTTAATTCTCTTTGCAGTTCTCTGTGAAGTGTTTCTTTTTGGTCAGGAGTTAGGCTCTGGTATTTAGCTACTCCAAACAAAGAGAAGGCAAGATCATCTTTAGCTGCTTGTGTTTTAACTTGCTCTGGAAGGTTTTTCCTCCAGATTGTTCCTTTACCAACAGCTTCTGAATGGATATTCACAATAACATTTCTGTCAGGTGCCATCTCATGTGCTTTGTCAATAACATCTTCAATAATTCGCTCTTCTCCTTTGCGCTGTTCATCAGAATAACCAGCTGGAGTAAATCCAATTGTATCAATTACCGGTGCATGTATTGAAGGTTCAACACCAGTTAGTTTTGATAATCTCCTCATTTCTTCAAAGTGTTGTTTTGGTATTGTCTCCCAAACATCTCTTCTAAGTGTAATAACTTCTGGTGAACCAGCACCAGAGCTGATCATTTGATTCAAACCTTCAAGCTGTCGAGCCTGAAAAGTACCTAAATCTGTACCCATGTTTGCCAAGCTCTTGTAGTCCATTGGTTTGTAGGATCTTTGATGAAATTGCATTATTCTTCCTCAACTAATTCTGGAGCTACTCCTTTAAGAGTTTTATATTTTATCCAGCCTTCTGAATCTCGCTCCCAGCTAAAATCTGGGTGGGTTGCTTTTTGTGCTTCATATTGCACTTGACCCTGAATAGTGTAAAGGTCAGTTGTTTCGCCAAGTAATTCTTGGGCTTTTTCAGCTGCTTGGCGCTGTAGACCTGGTGATCTTAAAAATTCTTCTGGTCTTATTCCTTCTGCGCGCAAATATTTTGTAACAACTTCATGAATTGCATCTCTTCCCATCTTAGGGATATAATCCACATGTGTGCGGTAGATGTCAATTGCTTGCCCAGGCTGTATTGGTTCTTCAGATGGTGCTGGCGGTGTTACATATGTTTCAAGTAAAGATGGTTCTTCGCGCTTTGCTTCAGACTCAATTTCTGGAACAGTTGTTATTGCAGGAACTTCTAGTTTTTCAGGTGCAACTGGAAGTTCGGGTGCTGGTATTTCTGTTTTAAATGTTTTTTCAATAGTATCTTTAACGCTTGTTTCGTCTATTAATTCCTTTATTTCTTCCAGAAGTTTTTCAACTTGTTTTTTTAATTTCTCTTCTTTAATTTCTTTGAGAATATTTTCAAGATAATTCTTTTTTTCCTCAAGAGTTTCAAGCTCTTCTAATTCTTTCTTAATTTTTTTCAAATCTAATTTCTTAGCCATAATAATTTACAGCTCTACCACTTGAGCATCTTGTGTGCATCTTTATAAGTTTTATAAAGTACCCAGCAATCACCTGCTGCTGTCTTTTTTGCAACTTCCTTGAGTCTTTTAACGTCCCAAGATTCTTTTTTTGTTTTTCTCTTTCCTAATTTTTTTAATTCTTTAAAATACGTAGAAAAATCTTCAATTGGTTTTAATACACCTTTGATTTCTTTTACAAATGGAAGTTCAATTTTATATCGTTTGATTAACATAGGGATTTGTTTTTTAATTTCTGGGTCTGTAACGCTGAGGCTTTGCAAATATGTTACTCTGTCCTCATTTGTTTTAAGTTTTTTGAGTTTCTCTTTTATTTCATCAAGTGTTGGTTCTTCAACATATTTTGCCAGGTCATCGCGCATTGCATGCAAACTTTCAGTTGTCATGCCTTCTAAGAACTGCAAAACTTCATCTTCTTCAAGTGTCTTTATTTTTTTGATCTCTTCACCAGTCAATGCATAAGGCCTAAAGTGCATGTCAACTTTTCCTCTTTGAGTGTAATGGCCTTTTGATGGCTCGCCACTAGGTGTTGTACGGAATCTGAATTCAACTTCTAGTGCAGCGTAAAGTTTATCGCCTTCATTTGGTATTTCAACTTTCTTTGGAGCTCTTCCACCTTTCCTAGGTATTGCTTCAATTGGTTTCTGCCCAAATACAATCAAATCAATGCGCATTACATCAAATGCAGTTACAATCTCTTCCATTCCTGTTTCAAGTCTTTCAGCTGGGAAAAGTTTCTTTGTAGCTAATAAATATGGTCTTGCCCATTTTGTATAAAGCTTCATTGCATTAACTTGTGATTTAAGCCAGGATTTTTCTACTTGGAATCTTTTGCGAAGTTCTGCTTCACTTCTTTTGAGCCAATCCTGATATTCTTTAATTTTGTATTTTAAGATCCTCTTGACTCTTTCATTTAAATCCATCTTAGGAATATCTGCTATGGATTTTGCAACCATGAAAGCGTCCCTGAGAGTTACAAAATGCAGGTCTTGTGTTAATAAGTTTACACTGCCGCGACCTTTTTTGATGTCAACTTCTGTCAGCCAGATCGCTTTTAGGGCGCCATCTGCTGCTTCAGCTTCTTCTTTTTTCTTTGACTTTAATTTATCATAGTGATCTATACGCAGTTCAAATTCCCTTAAATCCCAGAGAAGCTGGAGAATTGATTTGACAATTACACCTAATGTCTGCATAACTTCCATTGCTCTTTTTTCCATTGCAGTGCGCCGTGCACCAAGTTCTCCAAAATAACCAGAAGCTTCTGCAGCTGCAAATTGATCATAAATTTTCTCAACATTATAACCAAGATCTTCGCGCAAAAAATCAAGAACCCAGTAATAAGCTGGTTCTAAACCTTCACCAAATGAGTCATAAACAAGATTATATTCATCTCTTTTAAGAATAGCTTTTTTCTTAATTTTATTGATCTGTTCTCTAGGTGATTCTTCTTTGGCCATTTCTCCTCAAGACAATATTTATAAGTAATATTTGACTTAAAAAGGTTGTTGAGAGCTCAAGGAGGTAAAATATGGGTATATTGGATGTGTTCAAACGTAAGAAAAAAGAGGAAGAATGGCCTGAATTAGGTAAACCAGTTGCAGGTGATTATGGTCCTGCAGGTATGGGTATGCCTGGAGCTGCGCCACCAACAGAGCCTGCTTTGCCCGGACTACTGCCGCCAACAGCAGCTGCACCTGCACCAGCAATGGAAACAGAAGCATTGAGGCGTGAAGTTGAAGCCTTAAACTATAAAGTTGATGCATTAAAATCAACATTAGATGTCATAAACCAGAGATTAGCTATTATTGAAGAAGCTGTACGAGGTAAACGCGGAGCAGTTTATTAATGGCTGTTGAATTTTTAAATAATTATTTTATTAATCCTATTTATTCAGGTAATCCATACAACTTTGTTAATACAATTGTTTATGCAATTATCGCACTTGTTTTGCTTTACGTGATTTATAAGGGCCTGGAAAAATTAAAAGTGAAAATTAACAGAAAATTTTTCTATGCGCTATTGCCATTTATATTTCTAGGTTCTAGTTTACGTGCCTTTGTTGACCATGAAATTATTACTTATAACTTCTGGACAGTTTCTCCTGGTATCTGGCTTACTATTACAGGACTTTTCCTGCTTTGCTTTACAATAAGTTTCGGATTGGAGAAATATGTAAATACAAAATGGGCTTGGTGGTTTACTTGTTTTAAGATTGGTATTGGCTTACTTGCTGTTCTTTATATTTGGTTTTTCAATAAATTACAATTTGCAAATGCCTGGGCTTTAGTAGCAATTATTGGAATTGCCATTGGTATCAGCGCATTGCTTTATTTTATTTTTAGGAGTTTGAAATTCAAATGGTGTATAGCTGAATGCGGATTTTTTCCAGTTATGGCGCATATGTTTGATGCCTCTGCAACTTTTGTAGCAGTTGATTTTTTCGGCGCAGTTGAAAAGCATCCATTAACCAGAATAGTTGGTGATTGGACAGGTTCAGCTGCAAGTTTATTTATTTTAAAGCTTGCAATTTTACTGCCAGCTATTTATTTGATACAAACTGAAATTAAAAACAGGAATTTTGCAAATTATTTATTAGTTGCAATTGCTGTTTTAGGTTTGTCAGAAGGTCTAAGAGATCTGTTAACACTGATTCTTATTTAGAATTATTCTATACAGGAATCGCAGATGAATCTGCCTTTATCAAAAACTAAATGCGTGCTATCGCCGCAAAGCTCGCAGTGACCATAGGCAGTATAATCATCTCCTTTCATTCCCTTGATTTTCGCCTGCTCGAGCAAAGTATCAATGTATTCGCTGCTGTTCTGCAAAACATCTTTGTTTGTTACAATTCCACGCAACCTATTTGCAGAATCAACAATTGGAATTCTTGTAACATTAGAATCAACCATTTTTCTAACAACAAAATTCATATCTTCATTTTCTGTGCAATAAACTTTTGGCGGAGATGTCATTATGTCATTAACTGTAATTTTTCCAGGCAATTTATTTGGTTCAACAACGCCCCTCATTATGTCGCGTTCAGTCACCATTCCGACAAGTTTGCCATCTTCTAATACTGGAATTCCACCAATCCTAAACCTATTCATTAGTTTTGCAACTTCAACAATGGTCATGTTAGGATGAGCAATAACAACTTCTTTGGTCATAATGTCAGAAGCTTTAATGCCTGAATTTATCATTCCGAGAAGTCATATGGTTAAAGATTTTAAGTATTTCCTTTTACGATTTATGATTACGCACTGGCTGATTGTATCACGGAACCAGAAAGCTTTTAAAATTATGTTTTGAGATAGTATATACGATAAAATAAGATAGGAACAAGGTGCTTGGTGGGATGGAAAAATACAAAGTACTATCAGAAGTTGCTGATAAACTCAAAGCTTTGGATAATGAAGTTAAGTTAAAGATTCTAGCTCTTTTAGTAGAAGAAGGTGCAAAATCAATTACTGATATTTCAAAGGACTTGAATATAAATTTCTCAACTGCCCACAAATATCTTGAGCAATTAGAAAAAGCAAAATTAGTTACTTCTAAACAAGTTGCTGATAATCGTCTCAAACGACTTTTCTATGTTAAAGATTTTGGTGTAGATTTATCTCCTGCAGGAATTGCAAACTTACTTGCTGGCACCAAGAAAAAAGAAAAAACAAGTTTCAAAGTCATCAATGAGCATGGCGAAGTCGTTAATTTTGATGAAAAACTTTTTGCACAAAAATATTTGAAACGTGGTTTACCAAGAGGCTTAATTAGCTATGCTCTATCATGTATCTTAGAGCAATCATATGATGGAATAACTTTGATTGAGTTAAGGGAACTTTTCCAAAAAGCTCTTGAAAATCGTGCAGAGAGTATTAATGACGTTCTTGATCAGCTTGATGAGGCTCAACGTCATAAAAGAACTTTTCAGCATTTATTAGCTGTTGTTCATCCAGAAGCATTGGAACAGCATGCAAGGGGGGATATATTTATCAAACATTTACGAAGACCAACATTACTGAACTTCGTACATGATATGCGTGGAATTTATCTGCATAGCGTAACTGGAAAGAAAGTAGAAAATATCAAAGAATTTTCAAACCAATTAACTGCCGCTATTAAAAAATCATCTTCTTTTGTAAAAGGAGTTCATGCTTTTGATTCTTTAAATTTCATGATAGCTCCATTAGTTAAAAATATGCCTGCCAGAGACCTTAATTCTAATCTGAAGGCTTTATTTACCTCATTAGATAAATTAAATATTCCAATATTCATTAGTGTAGATGCAGGGTCACCAAAATATACAAAATTCATGTCCCCTACTTATTTTGCAGGAAAAACACCAGCTTCTCAGGCATATTCACACTATCAGGAAGAAGCTAATTTGGCATTAAGTGAAATTTTAAAAATTTTCAAAGAAAATAAATTTGAAAATATATCTTTAATTTATAAGATCTGGAATAAAAAATTTAATGAAAAAGATGTTTCTGGCTTGAAAAATATTTACTTAGCAAATATGTTGCCTGATTGGCAAGCTTTGAATGCTAGTTATGTTGGAGAATTTTCACGTTTTGATGGTGTATGGAAAAAATGGTTGGGAACAGTACGATGTGGCGAAATACAGGATATTGTCCTAAACCTACCAAGACTTGCCTTAAAGGCCAAAACTGAAAATGAATTTTTTAAAGAGTTAAAGATCTTAATGCAGCAAGCCATAGGATATGTACATAATCTTTCAGAATTGGCAATTGGAGAATTTTTAAGAAAATATGACACTCATTTTAAATCTGTACAACGTGGTTATTGGAATTATGTACCTTCAGATGATTTCAAATATTCCATATCTGTTACTGGATTAAATGATACTGTTAAAATTTTATCTGGCAAACCAATAGAGAAAAATGAAAAACTGGCAAAAAAGATCTTAAAATTTTGCAATGATGTTTTGCAGCCTAATTCTAAAAGGCCATTATTTAGGGTGCTCCTTAAAGAGGATACAACTAAAGTAATAGCTAATAGATTCCATTTCCTAGATTCTAAAAACTATAAAACAAATATCAAAGAGTATTCACCTGGCATAGGCGGTGATTTGCAAATACAACTAGGCTTGCATGAATTATTGCCTGGCGGACATTGCTCTTTTGTACCGCGCAAAGAACTTAAATCAGCTTTAAAGAAAAATTTTGGACTAATAAAATTAATTTAATTTATTCTTCTGAAGGATCTGAAGTTGGTGGTCGTTCAACATTTTTAATAGGGGTTAAAGCTGGGTAAAATCTTGCATATAATCTATCTGAAAGAATTGTATTCATTAATGTATCTGCAAGTGCTTTCCACTCTGGTGACCGGTTTGCATAATACGTGCCAACAGTGTGCGCTAATTCTCCTAAATTAATTAGATTAGCAGCTAAGTTAGCTGTATCCTTGTTCCATCCTTTTTTCTTTTCATTATTCCAGCGGCCGGTTTCAACAAATTTTTCAATATATTGTGCAAATTCATTTTTTACACTTTCTGGTATATGTTCTCCAATTTGAATAGAGAAGTTCATATGACCGATATAAACATGTGGTGCGCCCCAAAAGCATTCGAAATAATCATTTTTATCAAAGGTTTTATGTTCTGGATTAATTTTTTTAAGCCAATCTTCTAATAATTCTTTCCTTTGCCCTTGATCTACTGAAGATAATATCTTTTTACCATTTTTTATATAAATAATATTTTCTGTTTTACCATCAGAGAACACCCAATTTTCATATAAGTCCTTTCCTTCAGAAACTAATTTTTGTAGATTTCCTTTTATATGATCTTCAATTTTTTCAAATTTCTCAGCCCATTCTTCTGATAAAGAACTATATCTTTTCAAAGACATCATAAGTAAATCTACATAGTTTCTCAGTGAACTTTCACTTTTTCGTGTGTGGTCTTTATCAAATGAGAAACCATCTACAAATTTTACAAGATCATCAAGTGGTGCTTTTGTTTGTTCTCTTTGCAATCTTTGTTTGACAGATTCTTCACCCTGAATCATTACAAGATAAATTGGTTCTTCAGCATTTACATAGGTCCAATCACGATTAAGGCTCCAACCAATTTCTTTGTATTTATTCAAAAACTCTCCAAACAAAACATTTTTCCAGATTTCACCCAAAGTATGCTTTACTTTTTGAGGGGTTTCGCAATTAATATATTTATTTCTAATTTTAAAATCTACATACTTACCATCTTCATCTTGGATACGGGGATCTATTAAAGTATGTTTACAATAACTTGGTCCAAGTGAACCTAATTCTTCGTAAACTCTTCCATATCTACTAGCAATTGCCCTAAACCTTTCATCTAAAGGAGCTCCTGCAATGCTTTCACCTTTAGCTTGCCGTAAAGTGTAATCATCCCATGTATCAAAAGAAATAGGTGGTCCACCGCCTTCTATTCTGTGCTCACCAGCAGAACAACTTAATCTATTTTCATAATTAGCTGAAAATTTTCGCCAAGTCTTTGTCTTATTCCATCTAAAAAGTGTATCGTCGACTGTTCTACCTGTCACACTCATTTTACCTTGACCTCACTTAAACCAAATAGGACAAATCTTTTAAAGGTTGCTTTTAGCTGATTTTTACTGATTTCCATGCCTAATTCTCCCTAATAAGGCTTCAAATTTTTCAGCTGTCATTTTGATGTTTTTAGGTGTTTGATATTGTTTTTTTAATTCAACTGTCATGAATCTTAGTCTATTTGCGATCTTTAAACCCTCATAAAGAATTTTTTTATGATCATCTGGTATGGCTGTACTTAGACCTGGTCTTCTTAAAGGAACATGGTCAACATAATCTGATGTAATGCCACTTATATGCACCCCAGATGTATTTTTGAATATTTCTTTTGTTGCATAAGTTAATTCTAATTTTTTGCCGCTGTATCGCGCATACTTTGATGGCGAATCATTGTTAAATTCAGGGTCAAGCCCTCTTATAAAATGAACTATGTCCACTACATTTCCAATATGATATCTGTTTGCTGCTAAGTATGATGTTTTATGTAGTACATCTTTAGCGTCGAAACCATTTTCAATTAAAAATAAGTCGCGCAATTTTTTATCTATAACTGATTTTTCACCTAGAGGTGCAAGGAATTTCTCATTGCCCTGTGCTGCTTGTGATAAAACTCTATCTGCTAAATCAGGTATAAATATATCCATGTCTGCACGATGCCCTATTACATGATCAAAGTGCTCTAAAAAATCATAACCTAATTTCCTAGGATTTTCTAAATAAGGAATAAGTTCTTGGGAAAGATGTAAATTAATGCCTAAGTCTTCACCTTTAATTGCTGCAACAACATCTTCAATTTCCCTTACAGTAAATATTTTTTCAGGAATAATTAATCGTTTGCTTCTGTGCTCTGGATCACCAAAAAAACGAACTTCTATGAAATCTGCTTCAACTTTTGTACCAAGAGTAACAATATCCCTGAGATCAGACTTATTAGTATCATAATCTCTTTTATCATCTGGACCAAATACTACTGAAAATCCTCTTGCTATTTTCCTTTTCATTCTAATAAATAGGTTAAAACGATAATAAAATAAAAGTGTCGGTTATAGCCTCTTCTAGCTAAATAAGATGCTCTGCTAACGGCCAGTTAACTAAAAGATTACTAATCCACACTTAAGGCAGAAGATTTCTCCTGTAAAGTAATTGTTGCTAAGTTCTTTAGCACCGCAAGCAGGACACTCATCTGGAGCCCATAGACTAGATTGTTTTATTTCCTTAACTTGTTTTGTTATTCCCACTTTGCACCACCTAAGTATTCTTAGGCAGGTCATTATTAAATATCTTTCTTCGTGATATATGGTATCATGTAAACAGATATTTCACAAAGTGAGATACAAAACGACAGAAAATTAATAGATTCAATGAAATTATCCAGCTTCCTGGCTTTCATTTTTGACATAGGAAACAGCCAAGATCGTTTTGCTGTTGCCCAATGTTGTGCTTCACGTTTATGATATTGTAATTTTTCATAAGCTGCATCATCATATGTTGAAATTGACTTTATATCCTCTTCATTATTTTCAAAATGTTTAGAAAACTGGTAATCCTTACCAATATAACTTGCTGCGCATAAAAGTGCAAGTCCACCTAATACTGCTTCTTCAATGCTCATTTTAATTTTTTAAATAGAAAATTATAAGAAATATTCGCCTTTGCTTCTTTGTTCGCGGTCTTTTACACTGCCGGGTTTATTTACTCTTGGTCTGCCTGTCTCAGGTTCTTTACGGCAGGTTATGTCAAGTTCTTTTAGGAAATTATTCATGCCTTTCTTAACAGAAATTATTTCTTTTGCATGTCCTGATTTGCCTGGCTCGCCACTAAATGCAAGTAATCTGTCTGCAAGATAAGAAATAAAAAGTAAATCGTGGTCTATTACCAAAGCAGCTGCTTCTCTGCTTTTGATTACTTTCTGGATTGTCCTGCTTGCTGATAATCTCTGTTCAACATCTAAGTAAGTTGATGGCTCATCTAAAAGATAGAGGTCAGCTTCTCGTAATAAACAAGCTGCAATTGCAACTCTTTGTAATTCCCCACCACTAAGTTCATCTAGGTTTTTGTTTAACATATATTCAATTTCAAGTGGGCGCAGTATTGCAATTTTATTCTCTTGGGACAAAACTTCTTTGTTTATTTGTTTTAATGTTTCAAGCACATTTGCTTTTTCTGGTCTGATGTATTGAGGTTTATAGGAGATTTTTAGTTTGTGCGTTAGTTCTCCGCTATCTGGTTTTAATTCACCTGCAAGTATCCGCGCAAATGTTGTCTTGCCAATTGCATTTGCACCAACAATACCAATTATTTCTTTTTTGAAAATTTCACTTGGCTGAATCTCTAAATCAAAAGATGGGAATTTCTTTTTTAATTCTGGCCAGCTTGAGAAAATCTCTCCTTTTTTTGGTTTTTCAGTTATACTTGTTTCAAATTTAATTGGTTGGTCCCTAAATCTTATGTTCTCGTCTCTCAAAAATCCATCCAAGTAAGTATTAACCCCTTCTCTAGCTGATTTTGGATGGCTGATGACACCATAAACAGCTGCTTTACCAAAAAGTATGTGAATAAGATCAGCAAGATAATCAAGTATCAAGAGGTCATGTTCAACAACAATTACTGATTTTGTCTTAGCTAGTTCCCTGATTACTTTTGCAATTCTTACTCTTTCCTTGACATCAAGATAAGAAGCTGGTTCATCAAACAAATAAAGGTCAGCTTGCTTCAAAATTGCAGCTGCTATTGCTGTTTTTTGTAATTCTCCGCCTGAAAGCTTGTCTAAACTTCTTTCAAGTATATTTGAAATTCCAATTTTTTCTGCAAGTTCTTTTATTTTCTTTTCTTCAGATAAATTAGATAATAAGTCCATGACTTTTCCTTTGAATTGCACTGATATTTTATCAACATACTGGGGTTTGTAAGAAACAGTTATGCCTTCTGAAAATAATTTTTGCAAATAAGCTTGAAGCTCTGTTCCCTTGAAATGCTTAATTATTTCTTTTTCAGTTGGTTGTTTTTCTAATTGACCTAGATTTGGTTTTTTTATGCCAGCTAAAAGTTCAAGTGCAGTTGTTTTACCAATTGCATTTGCACCAAGAAGTCCTACAACTTGTTTTTCCTGGGGAATTGGAAGCCTAAAAACCTCAAATGCATTTACCCCATATCTGAAAACAGGTGCTTCTTTCAAAGCTTCAGGCAGATTGATGATCGTTATAGCATCAAATGGGCAGCGTTTCACGCAAATACCACATCCAATGCAAAGTGATTCAGAAATAGTTGGTTTTTCTAATTGTTTAATGTCCCCCCTAACTATACAATCTTTACCAGCTCTATTAACTGGACAGACTTGTGCGCATAAGTAATTGCCACATTTAGTTGGGTGGCATTTCTCTTTCTTTATTACAGCTATTCTCATGTACTTTAGAAATCTTTACTATCCTTTTAAGTTTTCTGCCACAGTTGGTGGCAAACAATGTTCAGTGCAATAACTTGGGCATACTCTATCATCGCCAATTGTCAAGCGATCTAATTCGCATATATTTGTGCAAACTGGAACTGTTTCATTTGGGCAAATATCCTCTATTTGCACATAAACATCTGCGCCGCATCTAATGCCTCCAACAACGTATTCACATTCATAAGTGCTCAAACCAGTTATTGCATTTTCTCCCAAACCCACTGTACCTGTTATGGAATCTCCACTAAGTTTTAATCCGCCATAAATTACCACAACAACCAAAACAACAAAAATGACTAGTAAAATTCCTAGTCTGTATCCAAATTTTCCAGGGGCCATGTGGTCTCCTGCATGCTATTGTTTAAAAAGGTTATATAGTATATAAGTATTATGTTAATTGGCATTGTCGGCAAGCCAAATGTAGGGAAATCTACTTTCTTTAGAGCAGCAACTCTTGCTGAAGCTGAAATTGCACCATATCCTTTTACAACGATAAAGGCAAATGAAGGTGTTGGTTTTGTGCGCGTTGAATGTCCTAAAAAAGACTGTAAGCCAAATCAAGGGTTTTGCATAGGCAATCAAAGGTTTGTTCCTATAAAATTACTTGATGTTGCGGGTTTGGTACCTGGTGCGCATGCTGGAAAAGGACTTGGAAACAAGTTCCTTGATGATTTAAGGCAAGCTGATGCTCTAATTCACATTATTGATGCCTCTGGTTCTACAAATGAGAAGGGAGAGATGGTCAAATCTGGAAGTTATGATCCTACTAAAGATATAAAATTCTTAGAAGAAGAGATTGATGCCTGGTTTACAGGTATTTTGAAAAGAACTTGGTCAAAATTTTCAAAGCAGGCAAAAGATGAAAGGGCAATTGTTGACCAGTTTTCTGGTTTAAAGATAACTTTTGAGCATGTTAAAGCTGCATTAAGAAAAGCAAAGCTTGCTGATAAAGGTTTAAGGGACTGGAGTGAAGATGACATCAAAGATTTTGCAACTGAAATAAGAAAAATTTCAAAGCCAATAATTATTGCTGCAAATAAGATTGATTTACCAACTGCAAAAGAAAACATTGAAAAGTTGAAAAAGGAATTTCCTGAACTTTTGATTGTTCCTTGCTCTGCAGAATCAGAGCTTGCTTTAAGAGAAGCTGCAAAAGATGAATTAATAAAATATGTGCCTGGAGACAAAGAATTTGAAATTCTGCAAACAGATAAATTAAATGAAAAACAAAAAAAAGGTTTGGACTTAATCAAAAAAATCCTTGGAAAATGGGATTCCACTGGTGTCCAGCAGTGCATTAATTCTGCTGTATTTGATTATCTGAAGTATAAAGTGGCATATCCAGTTGAAAATGCCAACAAATTTAGTGATTCAAAGGGAAATGTTCTGCCAGATGCGTTCATATTGCCACCAGAAGCAACTGCAAAGGACCTGGCCTATGCTGTTCATTCAAGCATTGGTGACAAATTTGTCAGGGCAATTGATGCAAAAACCAAAAAAGTCATAGGCAAGGACCACATCCTCAAGAACGGGGATGTAGTAGAAATAGTGACCAGTCGCTGATAATAAACTTTTTAAAGCTCTTTTGTGCTGATTTTTACAGAGATGGGACGAATAAGAACAGGGTTTGTTAAGAGAGCTGCAGAAAAGATCTTAAAAGAACATAAAGATCAATTTAGCGCGAATTTTGATGAAAATAAGATAAAAGTAACGGAAAAAGCAGAGGTTCCATCAAAGAAACTTAGAAATTTGATTGCAGGATATATTACACATAAAATAAAGACAAGCAAAGACTAATAGTCGTTTTACGACATCCAAAAAAATTGGAGGTGAACTGATATGGCAGAGAAAGGTGAAGACTACGCAATATATGTCGGCGGAAAGCCATTTATGAATTATGTAACTGCTGTAGTTATGCAATTTACAACACAAGGTGCAAGCAAAGTAGTTGTAAAGAGCAGGGGTAAGTTTATCAGCAGAGCAGTAGATGTCGCTGAAGTGGTTAAGAGCCGATTTATGAAAGACCAAGTTAAAGTAGATGGTATAAAAATTGACAGCGAAGAATTTGAAAACAAAGAGGGTAGAAAAGTACGCGTATCAACACTTGAGATAACATTAGCTAAAATATAAACCCCTCTTTTCTTTTTATTTTATATAATTTCTAAAATTTCTACAT
>SMTZ1_10004507_pt1 | contig 14008 bp, 12 predicted proteins | sample DeeMarSWOR136_30_FD_25667 | JGI IMG/M metagenome (IMG submission 25667) | reverse complement strand
ATCTCTTCTTCTATTTCGCTCATTATTTTTTCTAGATGCTTTTCGAAATACTGCTGTTGGTGATAGGAGATCAACGATAGTCCCACCAACACCAAGACGACCCATGCCACTATCAAGCTTACTGATTTCTTTTTCATGACCTTCATTTCACTCAACCCTTACCAACTTATCATTCGATTTTTCTATCCATTCTTTTCGCTTCTGCAAGACTGCATTGTCTTGATATTTAAATCTGTTTCAGGTTTAGATCATGTCTGCTGATACTTTCTCAGTCTAGCATCTCCCATTGCAGAATATTCTAACTGCCTCTCCTTTTGACAAAGTTATCCCTCTCCTTGAGAGATCCTAGACATACCCCAAGCTGTCCACATAATACAATACAGAAGCAATTATCATCAGAAGCCCAATGATGAGGAAAGCCTTTTTTTTGGTGAACCAAAAAAGGGTCAGAAAAAAGACAATGGAAGAGACCTTGGCAGCCTCTGAGAGGGCAGTCCATCCAAAAAGAACAATCACCAGAAAGTAGGAGAGAAAAAGTAATGCAAATGCCACAGTGCCCTCCTTCCTACTTATCTCTATCCTGCTCTTTTCTTTCCTTGTATTATCCAAGTGGTTCTTCACCTCCACTGTGAACCGATATTTGGAAGTATCTCTTGGATCCATATTCTTTCTGTCCCCTTCTACTTTTTGAATATTACTCTTCATGCAGATGTTGGCAAGGGATCTAAAACCAAGGTTGTTCTATTTTTGGACTTATTACCTCTTTCCACGCACTTGACATCAAGAAAAACCCTAAGACCATGTACCCAATAGCTAACCCTGGAGGGACTATGACCCACCATCCAGCATATGCTCCCATTCCTGTCATTGTTACAGAAAGCAACTGGCCCCATGAGACAACTCCTGGATTCCCCATGCCCAGAAAGTCAATACCTGCCTCCAGCACTAATGCTGAAGCCACTGCCATTGTCATGTACAAAAAGGTTAAATGCACAATATTCGGGAAAATGTGGGCAGAAATGATTCTAAAGGAACTGGCACCTGCCACCTTGGCAGCTTCTATATACGTTCTGGTCTTCAAGCTCTTCACTTCAGATCGAATCGCCCGGGCTGTAGTGGGCCACAATACAAAGGCTACAGCCAGAATAATAGCAATCTGGAACTGGTAACCTCCCCACGAGTAGATGATGAGCGCGGCCAAAGGAATCTGAGGCCACACTAAAAAAGTTACACACACTCTTTCTAAGAGAGCATCAACTACACCACTGTAGTACCCTCCCAGTAACCCTACTAAAGTCCCAACAACACCAATGATGAACGCAGCAGGCAGCGAAATAATCAGTGCACAACGAAATCCCCATAGTACTTGGCTGTAGACATCCCTTCCCAAAACATCTGTTCCTAAAGGGTATTCCCAGGTGGGTGGATGGTGAACATATTCATCTTCTGAATAGTAAGAAAGAGGATCGTACGGAACGAGATAGGGAGCAAAAACAGCCAGGAAAACAGCTCCAAAGAGCATACACATGCCAATTTTACCTTTTCTATTCTTTGTGAACTGCCAAAATTCTTCAAATAGCAACCCACGCTTTGATCTTGAACTCTTAACTTCTCTTTCCGTGCTCTTTTCTGTGTTACCACCATTTTTTACTGTGTTCTCTCTACTACCACTACTCATTTAACCACCCCAATTCGTGGATCAAGGTACGCACTGAGCACATCTGCTACAATCATTGAAACTACCAGGACACAGGCTAAAACAAAGATTGCAGCCGATATGAAAGGAAAATTCAACTTTTTTAATGCTTCAAAGAGAACAAGGCCGACACCAGGCCAGGAAAAGACATATTCTATTAAGATACCTCCACCAAAGATGTACACCAGGTTAATAGACGCATCATTCACTAAAGGTAGCAAAGCACAGCGAGCTATGTGCTTGAACCTGATAGTTTTCTCTTTCAATCCTTTGGCTCTGGCTGTCATGATGTACGGTTCTCCCAACGTGAGAGCCATTTGATCTCTCATCAACAGCAGAGGCCGTGCAATACCTACCAAAACCAGAACGATCACAGGCAAAATCATCTCTGGGAGCAGTACTCTAATCATTTCAGTGTAGGTAAAGGGGATGTTAGAGATCCCGTAATACAAATCGAGAGGAAAAGCATAGGTTCCCTTCATAATAGAAATGCTTACTGGCGGAAATACAGTTAATTTAAAAATGAGCCAGCTCTTGAAAAAAATGCCCAGAACGAAAGCGGGAAGTATGTAAAATCCTATGAATGCGTACACTATTGCTGTTCTCCACTGTGATTTCTTCTTGGATAAAAGGTAAACACCAAGAACAGTGCCAATAGTATAAGAAAGTATGATAGCTGTTCCAAAGAGCAAAAGAGTGAATGGCAAAAGAAATAGAATAGCGTGCATAGCATTAATCCCTCTTTCTCCTGAAAGCGGTTTGAAATCCAGGGTGATCACCTTTTTCAAATAGATGAGGTATTGGTAGAAGAGAGGCTTGTCCAACCCCCAATCCTCACGGATAGCTTGTTTCATGTCTTGTGGTGCAAAAGGAAACATCCGATCTACAGGATCACCTCCAGGTACTGCATGCAGTATGAAGAACAACATAGACATGACAAAAAAGAGAGTAATAGCCCCACCTCCAACTTTTTTTAGAGCAATTTTTGCGAGCCGTGATCTTTTCCTCAACAAGTTAAAAAAGTATACCATAATGACGAGTGCAGCCACTATACCTAATTTCAGCTCGCTTGAAAGTCCTTCTGATGGTTCTTCCACTTGACTTTCCAATTCATCTAAAACAACTTCTTTTTCTGCAGCAAATGATAATAGTTCCATCCCGCATTCTGTAGAAGGTGGAATATCTGTACCATAGTAGTATGAGTCAAAAAACGGGGAAAGATCTGTTTCTGACACAGTTTCAAAAGTTTCCTGTATTGAATCCATGGTAATACTCTCACATCTATATTCTTGACCAATTTCTTTTAATGCTTCAAAGAACGTGTCTTCACCCACCTCTTCTTTGAGAGCCTGCATCATCAGCACGGTCTTTGCCACAACTGCGTTACGACCTGCTCGACTCAGATTCCAGATACTGACCATGGATTCTGGGCCGCGTTGAGTAAAAGTTTTTTCTACCTCACTTCTCAAAGCAGTGAGCATCTGGCACGATATATCTTCACCATAAAATTCTCTCATAAAAAGCAGAGATGCATAGTGTGGAAAACACCCTCTCAGTGTATAAAAGGACGGAGCATCACTTCCAGTAACAGAAAACCCCCACCACTGAAGGGCTATCATCTCAGATACAATTCCTGCACATTCTTTTTCACTCTTATCAAAAACAGAACTCGCGGTGATGAACCACGGTTTTGATTCATCGAGTCCGTACGTTTCAGGAAGTTCAACAACAGAAAAGCTTTCAAAAGGATAGTCGCCGAATTTTTCAGAGTAGAATGTAAAAATCTGCATGATGAGGTCCATATACTCCTGGGCATTGTCTTTGTGCTGACTTAAACAGCACATAATTTCTTTTCCATTCTGCCATTGGGTAGTTACGTAGTATTCTCCTGCTGCAAAATCCACACTAGGAAGAGGATCTTTTGTTTCAAAAGTCCATGTAGTTTTAGCTTCATGAAATTTTTGAGAAATGAGCTCACCTGATGTGATGACTGTCCATGATTCAGGTACTTCAATAGAAAAAGTTGCACCAGCCCAATTGCGGGAATCCCATGGATAATAAATCTGCTGGCCTTCTTCAGTGAATACCGCTATGGTGGGATACCAGTAGTACTGTGTAACCCAGCATCCTTCCTGGCCAACATAAGCCACTGTTTGTCCACCGAAGCGCCTGTAGACTACTCCTTTGTAGTTGAAAGTAAGTATTTTTTGCGGGGCAAGAGACTGAATTTCTACGTTCACCAAATTGGATTCTCTGTAAAATTTTAACGTATTTCCCACTTCATCTGTTATCTGAGAAATGTACAGTCCAGGATCAAAAAAGAATGTAACCAGTGTATGACCTTCAGGGATTTCAACAGTTACATCAGCTTTCACAGACAGTGTATGATCTTCCAGAGAGGGCAGAACATGGAGGGCGTAATGTGTGATTGTAGCTCTGTCTGCTGTTTCTGGTTCTTCTCTTTCCTGGTTCATACATCCTGTGCAAAGTAATAAGAACAGCAGAAAGACCATTATTTGAGATCTCTTCTTTTCAGATTTCATGGTCAGGTTAAAAGTCTTTGTTTTTCCTTTTTTTCTGGATTTTTCTTCAACACAAGTTTTTTTATCCATTAAATTTCCTCCTTTCTTTGTCACTATAAATAACAACTGCTAAGCATGACTACTCCCACTCTGTGCAATAATTATAAAAACTTTTCTGCTGGAGTGAATACTGTGAAAAGCTCTATTGTTTCAGCTTTTCTCTTGCATACATAGTTTTGAGGTTTAGGCGACGTAATACAATCAAAGATAACAGGTAATCCTTATTCTTCACTTTCTTTTTCTGGTAAATACAAAATGAAGAGGCAACAATCATCACCCTGCATCAACGTTTTTGGCTGTTGGAATCGCACGTTCTTATTCCATGCAGGGTGGTCCAGCCACGCCTTATCAGGACGACAGTGAATCTGGTATCCTATATCAGAGCGATTGTATTCCTTCCAGAGTTCAGCATATCTACATCTTTTCACTCTTATGACACAGCGGGATTCTTCAGCTTCTGCAATTTCCATGTTCTGCAGCCCAAAATTGGGGTTGGTTTCCCAATCTTCGAAAGATGCTACATACCATTTTGCCACATCTCTCAGATCATCAGGACTGAACCCATACTCTGCGAGAGATTGTAGATCTTCCTTTTTTCTTTCTTTTCTGGAGTTTTCGAACATTTCAAAAAGAAACTCAAAGTAGGTATCCCATATTTCATCTCCATACCTGGAATGAAGCGGAAGTAACACTCTGAAAAGACCTTCGACCTTTCCTTTTAGGTGGACTTCATTCTCTTTAATTCTTTCATCTTGCACATACTTTATGATACGTCCTGGAACAGCAGCCCAGTTTCCTTCAAATTCTTCGAGAATAACACTCAAACATCCGATCTCTGCATGGTACTCATTGTCATCCCATCGGTCGCCAATACCGGCTGTAAAAGTGAATTTCTCCTTCATATCTTGTACTAAAGCTCTTCTCTCTTCATGGGTTTCAGCCAGGTAAACAGGTCCTTTTGGAAACCCCATTTTCTCTAACCATTCTTCTGTTGAAGGCAAAGTGGAGGCTGGCCGTGCCCCCAGGTAAACAATAGTATAGTCTTCTGCAAGTTCCTGCAAACAGGAAGCACTGCCCGGCACTGCACCATCTTTGAGTATTTGTTCACGCTGGTAGAATTCAGGGGTTCCAACACGATTATGTCTGGGGCGGGTGTCGCAGATAGTGCCCTCAATGAACACCAGAATTGCTTTCATATACTTCCTCCAGAAACGGTAAATAAAAACCTGATGGGCACACGAATTTGAAAGAGGATTTCAGTTCAAGTTCGCAGAGAGTTTTTGATTTTTGACTCAGCATTCTGTACCCTCTTGTATTCAAAAGATCAGAACCTGTGGGAAAGCATCTTTCAGATGGCTTTGGAAACCTTTATAAGTATTGTTACTATAACACATAGTAACCATAAAGAGGTGTAAAGAATGAGCAAATCCAAAGAGTTACTCTCTTGTGGAGAAACCAGTAGAAAATGTGCACTCGTAATTTTGATCCTGGAATGTACAAATCTTGCACCTTTGCAGCCTCCTTTTAAAACAGTTGCACAAAAACTTGAAAAATCTAAAATATCTGGATTCTATCCACATACAGGAGGTGACCCACATTGAAAAAGGTCATACTCAGTATATTCTTACTCGCATATCTATCTGGTATTCTCACGCTGGTGGTAGGTCACATACTGTCTCTTCAATCAGCTCCCCCAGAAGAGGAGACTGAAACCATTTTCATTGACAAGGTGAACTATTTACCCTGGGTTAAATATGCACATCGCCAGCAGAGCGCAGAAGAACTCCTGTATTACAGGCAGATCACTTATTTATATTCAATTGATGAGAGAATTGGGGCCAACCTCTTGTATGCAAATTGGCTCAAAGATTATATAGCAGAAGAGGAAGGACGTGCATTGAGTTTATTAGTGGTTCTATCAGAGAAAGATTCTGAGATCGCTTTAAGTGTGTGTCAATCAATTTGGTTTTTGAAGGGAATCTCTTCAGATGAGATCGCCCTCATGGAGAAAATTCTGGAATTCACCCAGCAGGATGCGCATGTGGTCAAGAATATTACATCCTCAACCTGGTTCATCGTTACTGGAACGCACAAAGCAGATGACGTGATCAGCACGTTTATGGAGATGCCTCCTGATCTAGCGCTTGCTGTCTCATCTGTACCATGGTTCAAGTCTGATCCTTCTTTATCTGAATTCAGAGCAGTACAGGAGTTGATCACGCTCTATTCTATTGATGAGAACCTGGCTATCAGACTCTCTTTCATGTATGAACCCCTTGATTTTGAATCGCTCCGGCTAGTTAGTGAATTGTATGCAACAGATAAAGAGCTGGCAGATACATTTTTTGAGTACAATACACTATCGAGAGAGAGTTTTCTTTCCCTTTCTGATATCTCCCAAATTGCCCACATTGATGAAGAACTGGCTCATTCATTAGTTGGTGAACTCACACAGGACAAGATTCAGATAATTTCTTCTCTCGCAGATGTTTATGCTTTTGATCCTGAACTGGGAAAGGTTGCCAGCAGAACCTTTGGTAATAATAAGACTGCTCTCCGCTATCTGCAGCACGTTTTAAAAAGTGTACCCGAGTCTGAGTCTGAACCTGGATTTGAATCTGAACTTCTGGAACGAGGAGCAGCTTTTGTTTCTGATAACCCAGAATTTGTCTATGAAGACAGAGTTGAACCCTACAGGTACCACCTGTTGACTGAGATCCTTTCTGAACTCCCTGCAGAAAAGGCGCAAGAATACAAGAATCTCATCTTTGTAATCTGTTCTGTATACAGTAACAGGTTCTATTCTTGGCAGAACACAGAGTACAATACTTTCAATGGGTGGGCTTATGATAAGCAGTTGTCTGATCAGGAAAAGGATGCAGTCATAGAGCTGCTCAATTTCTTCATAGAAAAGAATGAACAAAAAGCTTTAGTAGTAGACCTGCGTGAAGTAAAAAACGACTATCTGTACGGGCTGGTAGACATCCCTTTTACCCATTTCGTGTACTATGATGGCACAGTAGTGGAAGCTGTCCACGGAGAGCAGGGAACAGCTTTTGTATCTGCTATCATAGCCAATATCAAAACGTTAAGACAGCGGTGTGAAAAAGTGCACCAAAAACTCCTGCAGATGAATCAGGTAGACTACACCTATTCCAATCCGTTGGTAGACCTAATTTTTGAGGAAGGAGAAGATCAGGACAAAATATTTTTGTTTTTCTCTGCCAAAAACTGGGAAACGGGACCGTGTGTGAACCACACACTGAACACGCGCATGGACAGTATAGTAATGGGAATTTCCACTACGACCATGCATTGGGTTGCTTCTGAATCTGCCCACATGTATCCTGCCTACCAGCCCAGTGATACTATTGCAGAAAAGGTTCAGGCAAATCCTGGTATGTATGGAAACCCTTATGTGCACAAGGGGTTTGTTGCACCATACGATAAAGCAGGGTTTGGAGATTATCTGGATTCTGACATTGAAATCGTCAGAATCTATGATCTGCAGACAGAAAAAGAAGTAAGTCTTCTCGACAGAACAAAAGAGGGGATTTCACCTGGTAAAATAGTGCAGATAATCCTTGTTGTGTTCACTGTCATTGTTGTTGGAAGAGGTGCCTTAAAGATTGTGAAACGATCATGACTGATGTAGTTACGTGGGAGGGCCTGATCCGAAGAAAAAGTGCGAAGACCGAAACCTTAAAAAGCATTCTGTGAAGATAGAGAAAGTGATTGTATGGAATACAGATCATTAGAAAGGGAATCACTTGAAAAGATCCACCACTGCTTTAATGAAGCGTTTTCAGATTATATCGTTAAAATTCAGCTCCCGTTTGAGAATTTTCAGAAAATTATGATAAGGAATGGTATTGATCTTGAATTTTCCATTGGATTGTACGATACAGATCATCTCTGCGGCTTCATACTCAATGGGGTAGGTACATGGAATGATAACCCTACAGTATACGATTCTGGAACAGGTATAATTAAGAAATATCGTGGAAAAAAGCATTCAAAAAAGATGTTTCAAGTATTGAAACAAAAAATTGTAGAAAATAATTTTTCACAATACCTTCTTGAGGTAATTCAGAGTAATATACCTGCTTATACTCTTTATTCCAGGCAGGGGTTTGAAGTTGAGCGGGAACTACTCTGTTTTGAAACTGAGAAAAAAGAGTTACCTGAAACTGAAAGACGTTTTGATCTTCATTTTAAAAAGGTTGCATCTTTGAACTGGGATGTACTGAAGACTTTCTGGAATTCTCCGCCATCGTGGCAGAACTCTATCCAGGCTGTTGAAAGAGTTTCTGACCACTTTGAGAAAATTTGCGTTTTTTCAGACAACGATTGTATTGGATATGGGGTATTCAGTCCTCAATCTGGTGAAATCGTGCACATTGCAGTGAGAGAGGATATGAGGGGGAGAGGTATTGGTTCAGTACTTCTCAGTAAAATCTCAGCTGAAACAAAAGGAGAGAACTTAAGGATAATCAATGTGGATAAAAAAGATCAAGAAACAGTGGATTTTCTCATAAAGAACAGATTTAGAAATCATATAAATCAGTATGAGATGGTTTTGGATCTGAAAAAAGAAAGACTCCACGACTAACCAGAATATTTCATTACAGCAAAATGTGGAATCAGTGGAACTTTATCAATTTTGGAGGCTCACCCTCTTCAATTGTAATGTAGGTATTGGTTTGGCGTGAAGGCAGATCTGGATCATACACCCACGAGCCTGTGTTTGCTACGTGGGTTTTCTCATCCACTAATGGATTGTGCGTATGCCCGTAGATTAGGTATTCATCAGGTCGGTTTCCGGCCTCTTTCAACTTCTTGCAAGCTTCTTGGGTTATTTTTACAATATCTTCCTGGGTTAATCGTTCTTCGGGCGATATGAGCATCTTTTTGAGATCCTCTTTGAACTGAGCACGTGTCCTGTGGAAGAGGGGGTACAGGATTTTGTACAGTTCCCAGAGGGAATCCAGCGTGGAGCCCATTTCATCGTTACTCATACAGAGTATATCAGCAAACTTGTGATACATGTCCAGGTCATCTGGATGTTCGAACTGATGACCGTGGACGAAGTAGTAATTCTGATTGCTGTACGATAAGGTTAAATCCATGGAAACAGTGAAATTGAACTGTGAAAAAACCTCCTGTTCGAGCTCTATCATGTGGTAGTCATGGTTTCCCGCCAGGAGGTGAACTCCGTTTGTTCTGCTGTGCATCTCCTTTAACAGGTTCAAAATATCTATGTTACTTACCAACAACTTCAAAGGATCTCTCCTCCACATTTCAAAAAGATCGCCTACCAATACAAAGTGCTCAACTTCTGTATTGTCTGCTATCTCATTGAGGAATTCTCTGAATAAGGATTCATTACTGTGGTTGTACCCCAGGTGCATATCTGAAACAGCAACTATCACGTTACCACCTGATATACTACTTCAGTTCACAATATAAACTTTTGGGTTGTAGTTGGAGCTTTGAAGTATTTGGCAGCCATGAATCCACCTCATAGAGCCCCCCTCATAGAGCCCATACTTCATATTTTTTGGGTTTGATTGTTACTCAATAATCATTTCGCAATGCCAGTTGAATGGACTGGATGCACTGCACCCGGCTTGTGCTATCAAACTTGGAATCGAAATCTCTTTAACGTGCGACGATGAACTCTTACGAAAGAGAACCTGTATAATCCAATTTCATATTGAGGTTATTAATCCAGTAGAGTACGTGAGGAGAATAAAATGAACAAGGATACAAAAAAAGCTAAAGTGATAAAAAAAGCGAAGGAAATTCTGAGAAACCACTTGACAAGAGAAGAATATTTAACATATTTGGAGATATTTGCAGAACAAGCTGGAGATTCTGCTGTCGAATTAAGAGAAAAAACCAAAGATTTGACAATTGATGAAATCATGAATCAAATCTCATAGAACTTTATCTCCCACTCTCTTGTTTCCCTAACAGACTTGTTTCAACACTGGTTTATGAGGTTGAAAAAGCTGTCATTATCTAATACTTAAAATATGTCTTCCGATAGTGGAGGAGAAGAAATAGATTCCAAAAAGTATATAACCTCACCTTTACACCATAATTATGCAGGGAACTCTCATCAATGCAGGTGCTATCATAATTGGAAGTACTATCGGATTGATCATTCATTCTAAACTCCCCGAAAGGATAACTACTATCACATTTCAAGGAATCGGGTTGTTCACCATAGTGCTTGGGGTTTCTATGGCCATGAAAACCAGCAACTTTCTCATCATGATTGTCAGTATTGTTTCAGGGTCTGTAATTGGAGAATTCCTTGACCTTGAAAATGTCATTGACAGGTTCAGCGGATGGATAAAGAGTAAGACAAAATTTGGAGATGACAAATTCTCTGAAGGATTTATCACATCTTCTTTACTGTTCTGTATGGGATCGATGGCAATTTTAGGAGCCATAGAAGAAGGTCTGGGAGGAAACCCGAACCTATTACTGGCAAAATCTGTTTTAGATGGGATTGCTTCAATTGTTCTGGCTGCATCACTGGGGGTTGGTGTCATCTTTTCTGCTGTCCCTCTTCTCCTTTACCAGGGAGGGATTACGTTGTTTGCTGGTTCTCTTCAGCATTTTCTTACTGATATTATCATTAACGAATTGACCGCTGTGGGTGGGCTGCTCTTGATTGGATTGGGTATTTCGCTTTTAGAGATTAAGAAATTGAAAATCATGAACATGTTACCCAGTCTTTTAATCGTGGTTATTCTCTCATACGTGTTTTTGTGAGTACTTTTTTGATTCACTTTTTCACACCTGTTCTCAAAAACCAGTATTGTAATACCCATAGCTTCAAAAGGAGCCACATTCTACAGTACGCAGGAGGATCTTTATGGATGTAAAAACAAAAGGAATCCTTGCATATCTTGTAATTGCTTTTGGTGTAACCTGGACTATCTGGGAGATACCAGCCCGGAAAGGGTTATCATTTGACCATCCAGTGTTTCAAATCATGATCTTGCTGGGGTCTTTTGGACCTGCAATTGCCTGTATTGTGGTGAGGAAATGGGTCACGCGTGAGGGGTTTTCAGATGCAGGGTTGAAATTAACCCTCAAGAAATGGCGGTACTACCTTGCTGCCTGGGTTCTTCCCTTAGTGGTGGCACTGGCTGTTGTGGGGTTAGCTGTTTTGTTCAGGATTGGTGAACCTGATTTTTCGCCACACGATCTTGAAACAAGAGTACCTATAGTTCGCCTTTTACCAGTTCCTCCAGAGTTTTACTTCGTTTTAATTGTTCTACAGCTCATGCTTACTGCTGCAATTATGGCACCTTTGCTGTTTGGTGAAGAATTTGGCTGGAGGAGCTATTTACAAATCAGGCTCTTCAGTGACAGACCTGTGTTGGCTGCTGTGACAACAGGGATCATCTGGGGAGTGTGGCATTACCCCCTCAATTTGCGGGGATATAACTACCCTGATCACCCTATACTGGGCTTGCTGTTGTTCCCCATGGTCATGGTGTGTTTATCCATCCCCCTTGGATGGCTCAGATTAAAAAGTGAGAGCATCTGGCCAGCGTGCTTGGGACATGCTGGTGTGGGTATCATCGGGTCATCATTGGTCGCATATGTGTTCATGAGTCCAGACAGTATTTCCCGGCTTCACCTGGAAGTACTGGCGTGGGTACCTCTCGTGGTCTTATCTGCATGGATCATTATTACAGGGCGGCTGAAGCCTGAATAAGGTTGTGGCAGCAGAAAAGGGTGAAAAGTTACTAGTTAGCCTCACCAACTTGGAACGACCTGAAAAGAAGAGATTGTGGTAGATCCTCAAAATTTTTGGTGGAAGATATTCTAAATAGCAATTTACCATTATGTCTTCTTCCCAAAAGCAGAGATACAGTTCTCTTCTATACCAGTACCTTTTTATGTGGAAAATAAAAGTATATGTATCTGGAAAAGGTGATTACATGTCAGTGAAAGATGATAAAACCCTGGAGTTACCCACCTGTGATGATAAATTGCTGTGGGATGTAACGTTAAGTGTTTATAACTTGCCTACACTAATAGTGGCAACAGAACTTGGGCTGTTCCCTTTCATTGCCAGAAAACCTGCCACACCTGAGGAGGTAGCACGTAAAGTCTTTCTAAATGCAGAACCTACTGAAGCTTTTCTGGGAGTTCTGACATCTCTTGGATTTTTGGTGCAATACAAGGGACGATTTTACCTAACAGAAGTATCTCGGAATTTTCTGCTTCCAGAGAGCCCATACAGCTGGAGCAAATTACTGGGCAGTCCTCCTGTTATAACAGACATGAAAGCTGCTGTAAGAGAGGCATTACAGAGGAAGCCGACTGAGGAAGAGAGGGCAGTCAAAGTGTTCGGGATGCTGAAAGATGTAGATAACGTAAACTGGGAACAAGTCAGGTTAATTACTCAAAAATCCCACGTGCGTTCACTTCCTGCAGCCATGGGTGTTGCCAGATGGGGTGATTTCACCGATGTTAGAAACTTTTTGGACATGGGGGGTGGATGCGGCAGTTTTTGCATTGTTCTAGCTTTAAAGTATCCTGAAATAGAATTTACTGTTGCTGATTTACCTGCCATATGCGAGGTAGCAAAAGAATGTATTCGTGAATACGGGTTACAAGATCAGATTGCTGTGGAGCCTGTGGACATGTTTGAAGATGTCTGGCCTTCCGGGTATGATGCTCTCTTTTTCAGTAATATCTTCCACGACTGGGGTGAAGAACGCTCCCGGTATTTGGGCCAGAAGAGCTTTGAAGTACTCCCTCCTGGTGGGCGTATTTACCTTCACGAGTTGTTACTGGCAGATACAAAGGACAGCCCGCTCGCTTTGACCATGTACTCTCTGGGGTTGAAGTTTTCCACAAGAGGTAAGTTATTTACTGCAGAAGAACTTGACAATCTGCTGAGAGATTGCGGATTCAAAGATATATCGATCACCAACACTTATGGGTATCACTCACTTGTTACGGGGAGAAAGCTATAACAATTGTAAAGTTGATGTGGTAAAATAGAGTGATAGACGAGAAGGATACTGTCTATAATTTTTGGGGCTCTCCATTAACCGAAATTGACCAAAACTTTTAAATACTCTTTGGAGGAAGTGTTTCAAGCAAAAGCGAGGAGGAAAGCATATGCAGAAAATGCAGAAATGGATACCAGTTTTGATTATCTTAATGGTTATGGCAGGTCCAGGTGTTTTTGGTATTTCAGTTGTAACAGAATTTCAGGTTACTACAGATACTAATACACAGTGGCGCCCTTCAATCTACGGTAACTACATAGTGTGGCAGGACCAGAGGAACGGAAATGCTGACATCTATGGGTTCAACCTTGCTACTGCAACAGAATTCCCCATCTGTACCAACACATTTAATCAAGAGCATCCTTCAATCTATCGAAATACTGTAGTATGGTACGACTGGAGAAATGGAAATGCAGATATCTACGGGTTCAACCTTGCTGCAGGGACAGAATTCCCCATCTGTACCAATCCGAACAATCAACGTCTCCCTGTAATTTATGGGGATTACGTGGTCTGGAATGATTGGAGAAATGGTAACTGGGACATTTATGGATACAAATTTTCAACAGGGACAGAATTCCCTATATGTACTAATGCAGCTCACCAGTACTTCCCCAGAACTGGTGGTAACTACGCAGTATGGTGGGATGAACGGAATGGAATTGGTAACTGGGACATCT
>SMTZ1_10005173_pt1 | contig 14009 bp, 15 predicted proteins | sample DeeMarSWOR136_30_FD_25667 | JGI IMG/M metagenome (IMG submission 25667) | reverse complement strand
ATAGAAATGATCTTATCCATATTTTTTTTATTCCAAGCAGCTTTCATTTCCATAAGACCTGCACCAGGGGGAAATTGAGCAAGTAAAGGAGCAAATATGAAAGCTACAAATACCCATGTCAATATAAAAGTTACTATAAATGTAAATAATAAGATTTTATCTGTTGGTTTTTCAAGTAAAATTTGTAATTTCATAGTATCTTGTATATACTATGAAATATTAATACTTCTAGAACTAAAATAGGAACTTTGTGCTCAGTTAAGATGACTTTTTTTTTTAAAATTTTGCAAGCGACCTTTCAATTTGGGCTTGTACCTGTGTATTTTGTTCTTTTTTCTGCGCTGTATAAAGAGATTCTCTAGCTCTATCAGTCCCAATCATACCTAAAGCTTTCGCAGCTCCGCTTCTAATAAGAGGATTTCTATGCTCCAAACCTTCTGTCAATTGATCTATTGCTAAACCCCCTATTTTAACTAGGTATTCAATCGCTTGTTCTCTTACTTCTATATTATTTTTATTTCCTAAATTCTTTATGAGCTTTCCAACGCCAATGTTTAGACACATGAATAACTAAAAAAAATTGTTTTTCTATTATTAATTGATTGCTTTTAAGATTAATAAGATTTTAGCATAAAAAATGCTACTTTAAATACATGAATGAATACTTCTAGTCGTTAAAAATAGTCGTTGTAAAATGGTAATCAATAAATTAAAGAAGGAACTAAAAAGCAGAAAAAAAATTAACAAAGAGCAAGATTATGTCGTGTCCTCCATAGTTAAAGAACCTTCTTTTCTTAAAAAAGAGATGCATTCAAATACGGAATATAGAGCTAATATACCCTATTCTTTAAAAGAAAAGCAAGACCCAATTTCCGTGAAAACTTTATTCCCGAATAAATATACCCTAAAGATTAAGACAAAACGATTAAAAAATAAAAAAATACCTAATCTATCACAATCATTGAAAAATGCAACCGCATATATCGAGGAAGCTATAAATGAGATGAAAATAGGAGTAAGCAAGACTAAGAAGCTACCATTTCGAAGCGATTTAAAATTATATGATAAACGCGATAATGAATTTCGATATAAGGATGTATTCGAGACGAAAGTATATCTAATTAGGATGAACATTAACCCAGAATCCATAGTAAATATATTAAAAATGGTCTTTCTTAGAAAAAAAATTGTTTTCTTGATGGATGATAACTTAGCTTATCTTAAAGACACTATTACTCATTTTTTTGATTCTATTTTTCGTAATTCATTTGATACCGAAATATTACCCTTAACTAAAACAGAATATAAAGAGTTTAAAGGACGGCATAAGGAATTTATAGTTATAACAGGGAAAAATATATTGTTAAATGATGGGAAAGAGAATTATGTGAAAAATAGCAAATTTGAGAAAAAATTAGCGGAAGTCTTTTTTAAAAACGCTAACGCAGTGACAGGATTAAACCTCCTGAGAAAAGAACTACAAGAGATATATGAGCTTTCCAAAGAAATTCGAGATTTTAGTGACCTTAATGATAATAAACTTTCTCGTAAAAAAATGGTAAAACATTTGGAGCACGTATTTTTTCTAAAAATAAAGAAAAACTATTTTAACATACTCTTAGGTATTGTTAATAATTACTTTAATAAAAAAATCAAATTTTCAGAGGATTATATCGAAGAAAAAATTGATAATATGTGGAGATAAGGGAGATTATTTCCTGATTTTTTCTTTAATCACTATTATCCTTCTTCTTCTCCTCCTCCGTTGACGAGTAAGATATATAAACAACCTCATCATTATCAAGAGATTGCAATATATCCTCCAAATTTTTAATTTTTTTCTTATTCATTTATCTTTTACCTCTTTTTTTATGAATTATCTTTTTATTTTATTCTGAGGGAGTTAGATCTCCATTAGATTTACTAATTCTAAACCCGCCTCTTAGAATAGTAAGACGCAAGAAGGATTCAGAGAAGTTGATAACAAAAAGTAGAGAAATCGTTAGAGACGGGTTTGGATGATCTAATGGATCGTCGGTGCTACTTGCCTATTGCAAGCCCGTGCATCCATTCTATTAGTCGGTTCGACTAAGTCAACTCGTCTCATTGATTCATTAAAAGTTTGCCTATTATTTAAATTTGATGATAATAATAACAAATTCAAAATAGAAAAGAGTGCCAACACACAAAAATCAAGGAAAAAAAAGAATATTTTTATGAATAGAATTACTTGGTTGCAAGAGTGTGTAGTGAGGCTTTCAATACACTTTCAAACTTATCACAGATATAATCTGCATCCTGTTCAGTAATTATAAGTGGAGGTTTGATTTTAATCAAATTATACATTAAGACTTTCCCTGTTCCACTTAAGTATGGCATGCTAGGTCCAAAGAAAATATTCTGTCTTACGGCCTCTATGAGCATTTCATTTAATAATCCTTTATGTGGTTCTCTAGAGTCTTGGTTTTCAACTAACTCAATTCCGATAAAGAGTCCTGGACCACGAATATCACCAATAACTTCATATTTTTCTTGGAGTTCTTTTAATCTTTTCGTGATTTGTTTGCCTCTTTCTTCACAATTTTCATTAAATTTCCCCTTTTCAATGACTTTAAATGCTGCAAGTCCAGCCGTTAATCCTATTGGAGTATTACAAAACGTAGTATGATCTTCTGATGGGGTAAATCTCTTTTTAATCTTTGGACTTGCAATCATGGCGCCTAATGGAAAACCTCCCCCGATAGCTTTCGTGAAGCACATCATATCGGGTGAGAGATCAATTCCTAATTCTTTCTCATATTTTTCTGTGAGAGTGAAATATTTTCCTGTTCTCCATACTCCTGTTTGAGACTCATCATAGATGATGAGAATTTTTTCTTGATCGCATGCTTCTCTTAACTTTACGAGAAACTCTGGAGGAAAAGGAATATGTCCGCCTGCAGCCTGACAAACTTCTAATATCACTCCTGCAAGTTTTGTTGAGCTTAATCCCGTTAAATATTCCTTAGTTAATTCGAAACACTCTAGATTGCACTCTGGATCTTTCTGACCGTATAATCCATTTTTATAATTCCACATACAACGGTAGCAATATGGTTGCGGGCAGCGAACAAATCTATCTACTCCAAACGGGCGAAATCTTGTTATGGTATGAATCGGTTGGGATGCAGTTAGCATCGCTAATGTATTCCCGTGGTATCCACCTCGGAAAACTAAAAATTGATCCGCATCTTTACGTGCGACCAGAGCGAACTTTATCGCAGCTTCAATAGCTAAACTACCACCCGAATTATTGATATGAACTCTGCCCCCTTTTAATCTTCCCGGAGCCAATTCGGCTAGTTTATTTACAAATTTGGCTCGCGCTGGAGAAATAACACTCGATTTAACATGGGTAATTCTTTTCATTTGTTCAGGGTCCGCGTAATTTCCATCGGGATGTGCGAATCCTAATGCTAAAGTCCAATTCTGGGAAGTGCAATCAATAATCTCTGCTCTCTCTCCAGTTTTAAGATCTTTTGTTATCACCCAAGGAGAACCCGGCTCTTTAGCTTCAAGTAATACTTTATCTTCATAATGGACATTTAAACAATGATCTTCAAATAATAGTAATTCTTCTGGATTCACATCTGCTGAGATTCTGCTCAATTCTTCTTTACTTACAATTTTGGGCTCAAAATCCGCCATTTTAATTTCACATTTAATGTTTATTTTTCTATAAATATTCGATAGATTTTATTCTTTCATATTTACTAAAACCACTTAATTTTACTGGAGATCCTTTACATTGCAATAGGATCTCTCATTTTCAAAAACAACTTCCTTTCGTCTAATAAATCCATTGCTAATCCAAAAGATGTTTGCTCCTAAATTGTTAACAAATGAAAAAGCAATGATCGAAGAGTGAATTCCCTTTTGTTTGCAGAACTCTAAAGTGAAATTTAACAATGTTTTACCGTAGCCAAGACGCCTAAACTTCGGTTTGATATAAAATTCTGCGATACTGTAAAATTTTTCCTCACTTCTAAGTAAACAAAATCCAATCAACTCATCGTCTTTATATGCTACAATAGGAAATCTTTGTGGATCTGTCCAATAATACTCAAAATATTTCTCTGATGCTATTTGTCCAGTAGGATGTTCTTGAAATTGCTCAAGTTCTTTGAAGTAGGTAAGTAATGCTTTAAATATGTCATCTTTCTTATCTAATGAAGCTAAATAAATTTTAAGAGACATTTTAGTTTTATCCTTATTTTACCTTTTGGAAGAAAAAATACTTACTATTATTGATTGGAATTTATGGAATAAGCCTGCTGCGAATATATTTTATTAGATCTCCCATCTTATCATAATATATCTCATCATTTTTAGGGATTTGCGACAATCTATCTAATTTCTTTTCAATAGTGGATGATAATCCCCCATATTGACTGCTAAAAGCCTCAACTCTCCTCTTTAAACTAAATTCTAATTTTTCATGCGGTGTTAAGTATAAATAGTTATCTATAGCCCGAAAGATTTTATCCTTATCTTTTGGAAGGTCTCCCCAAATTTCGATTAATAAATTGGCGGCAGAATCACTCGTAATGGTGGTATTACACTCAATATTTTCAATTAATAATCTTTCCTCTTTTACTACTTCCTCTTCACTTAATTCTTCAAAATTGCCAGTTTTTACTTTATTATGTAAAGGAGTATCTGGAAAGATCTCCAAGGTCCTCAATCGGACAAAATCGGGTTCTAATTCATTAATCACCCGAGCAGTTCCCAAAGCATGTTCAGTACTCCACTTTTTACCACCTAATCCCGGCATCACATACGTGCATAAGGATATTCCACCATTTTTAATGTGTTGTCCTCCTATAATATGGTCTTCACTTAAAACTCCCTTATTTATGAATTGTAAAACATTATCGGAACCTGATTCTAAACCTACGTGAATTCTATCTAATCCTGCTTCATTTAGTGCATTGAAATAGGCAGAATCCTTCTTAGAAGCAGTTTTAGTTCTTCCATAACTCGTAACTCGTATGATTGATGGAAATTTTTCTCTTAAATAATTCAAAATCTCTGTTAAAAAGGATTCCTTGTAAATAAGAGGATTAGCTCCCCCTAAAAAAGCTGTTGTTGCGTTAGTGTAAAGATGCCAATATACAAGGTGAACAATGCAATCTTTCACATTAAGATGTTTAGAAATTGCTTTAAGCATAGTAGTTTGATTGATATGTCCGAATTTTAAAAGCGCCTCATAAAGATGTGCCGCATTATCAATATCATGTTTTATTTCATCTAATGTCCTTCTTCTAAATTTTGTGGTACCATGAAATAAATTGCTGGGACAAAAAGCACATTTACCCCATGGACAATAAAAATGAGTGCTTATTGATAAACTAAAATTCTCCGTGGGAGGTCTTACGTGTGCAATTTGAAATTCTTCCATCTTAATCCTAATTCACATTAACGACTTTTCATTTTTTATTTTTATTATTCTAATTCCTTATCTCTGTGGGTTTTTTTCATATCTTCTTCGGTAATGTCATTATTTTTTGCGATTAATGCCAATAACGCATCAAGAGTGATATAAGTATTTAATTCAAATTGAGGGAAAAATGTCTTAGTTACCTTATGGATAGATTTATTATAATAACTGACCATCTCAGGTCTGCCCTCAATTATTAAATTTCCTTGGTATTTACGATACCATTTATTAACTCTTGCCAGACTTGATTCCTTGAATGATGTGATAGTAAACAATTTCATTCCCACATCTCCCGCCTGTTGTGCATATTTTAAGATTTGATCTGTCTCGCCACTTCCGCTTATTAATACAGCTAAATCATCCTTTCTTCTACTTTTCCAATGACCTTCATATACAACATGTAGATCTTTCAAACACTCTTTATGCAAATGACCATACCTTATCGCTATTATTCTTGAGATGATTTCATTTATCCCTACTCCTTTAAAGTAAATAACTCGGTCATTGTTAATACCTAAAAATTCATTTATGAGTGATGTATAGCTAGTAATTGGCTTTTCTTGTTTTTCAAGCTCCTGAAGATTAGAATGCAATCCATCTATTACATTAATACAATTATCATTAAAAGCTTCCATTTTTTTGGATTTATTATAGGCATATCCCATACATGAACATAACACCGCACTTGCTTGTTCGAATTCAGTTCCAAGTGGGGCATATTTTTTTTCATGATTGATATCTCCCTTGATAAGAATTACGTTTTCAAATTTTTCCTCAATTTCGGGATTTCCTGTGATATAGATAACATTCAAACCTTTTTTTAAAGCAAATTCAGCATCCTCAGTGGATTTCCCCGATCCTGATCGAGAATTTACTACGAATATATCTCCATGTCTTAAAGGTCTTAGATTTGCATTGTTAACCTGATTAACACGTATACCGTACAAATTTTCTAGCTCATTAGCAAGTAATAAAGCACTTTGTAATGATCTACCAGCACCATCGATGGTTACTCTTTTATTTTGTTTTCCATTATCTAAAATTTCTAAACAAGATTGCATAGTACTTTTGTCAATGCTCCTTAATGCTCTTTCAATACATCCAACTAAATACTTATAAGTATCTCGAAAAAATGAGTCCATTACTAGAAGTAAAATTTGATTGATTTAAAACTTTAATAAAGCGAATCCCAGCATTACCGGGAGCAAAAAAAATAGGTGTTCATCTTTATATAGAGTTTAAAATTATTTTATTGGGGTACCATTCTTTTTAGATTTTGCGTTGCTGTTTGCAGTGTTTTTTCTTTTTTACAAAAGCAAAAGCGGGTTTGGTATTGGCCACTTTTGGGATCAGCGTAAAAAGAGGATCCAGGAACAGTTGCGATACCGATGTCTTTCACCATGTGTAAAGCTAATTCGTATGAATTTTGGAGGTTGTATCGCTCCATATAATCCTCACAATTAGCAATAATATAATAAGCCCCATTTGGTTTGATTGGATTAATTTCTGTCTGTTGCAGTGCATTAAAGAGAATATCTCTAGCTTTTTGGTAAAAATCTGCAAGCCATTTGTAATATTCTTTACCAAGTGAAAGAGCAAATGCAGCGGCTTCTTGAAGTGGTGCTGGAGCTCCAACTGTTAAAAAATCATGAACTTTTTTAATCTCATTGGTTACTTTTTCACTTGCGATGGCCCATCCTACTCTCCAACCGGTCAGCGAGTAAGTTTTAGAGATTGAATTAATAATGATTGAATTATTTTCCATACCAGGCAAGGAAGCAATAGAAATATGTGTATGATTATCAAACAAAATATGTTCATAAATCTCATCAGTTATCGCTATACAATCATAATTCAGGCATAAGTCTGCAATAAATTTTAATTCTTTATAACTAAATACCTTTCCAGTAGGATTATTTGGAGTATTTATAATTATCGCTTTCGTATTCTCATTAAAAAGTTGCTCAAGCTCCTCAAAATTGAAGTTCCACTCTGGAGGATTCAACATAATATAACGAGGTTTAGCTCCAGATAGTAGACAATCAGGTCCATAATTTTCATAAAATGGTTCAAATATAATCACCTCATCACCGGGATTTATAATGGCTTTCATTGACGAGATCATCGCTTCAGTAGAACCACAAGTGACCGTGATATTTTTATTAGGTTCAACAAAGTGTATTTTATTATAATCGGCTAGCTTTTCGGCGATAGCCTTCCTTAGCGATTCCGAGCCCCATGTTATAGCATACTGGTTTATGTTTGCTCGAATTGCTTCAATGGCTGCATTTTTAATAGGTTCAGGTGCTGAAAAATCTGGAAAACCTTGCGCGAGATTGATGCACCCTGGATGTGCGTTAGCTACACGAGTCATTTCACGGATAACTGATTCTGCAAATACTTTAGTGATTTTCGAAAGTTCCATGATATATTTTAAATTATTTCTAACTTTAAAAAGCATTTTATTTGATTTATTGTGCTCTTAAGCCTGAATGAGTCGTAATATTTGAATTAATTTCCATTCAAAATTGTGTAGAATAAAAAAAATAGAATTTTTTATAGGTAGATATAGAAAGGATTTTGTAAGGTGATTTGGAATTAAAAAAGTAAACAAGGATAAAATCGAGTTATTTCTCGATCCAGAATACTTGGCAGATTTAAATTTAGTAGAAGTAAAACTAATTAAGGATATTTTGGAGAAAGATAAAAGACATAGAATTAGAATATTTTCATTGAGGAAAGATAAAAGGAAACAAATAACCTCAAAATTCAAAAAAAAAATAAAAATGACTCCTATCACATTGTAGATTATTGTCTTTTGGTTAGTGTATATATCTTCGCACTGATTTTTATCTTATTTATCCTGTTCTTTTATCTGACCTCATAAACGGGTTTTTGTGATAGGAGTCTCCTCTCTCTTTTTTGTAGATTTTCTTTACAATTTAGTAAAGGAGCCCATTTTGAAGAAACTTATTAAGCAATATTAAATAGAAGATTAACAATTACTAGTATTATTGATACCTTTTAGATTAAAGAGAAAATGGTAATAGAAACGTATTTATAAGCAATAACAACTATAGAATAAGAAAATATTGCGTTATCCATAAACATGCGCTAATACAATGAAATTTTTCCCGAAAACTATAAAAAAGTTTAATGTAGAGTAGAGAAATATATGATTCACGCCCTATTTATTATTAAGGATGATATCTGTTTATTTTCTCGTCAATACGGTAAGGAAAGCATAAAAAGTCATTTATTCTCAGGATTTCTTTCAGCATTAATGAAATTTGCCAAAGAAATCTCCCATAAAGATTTAAAAAAATTGGTAATAGAAGAGGACATTTTTTCTTTATATCTTGTTGACAATATAAGCTTCGTCTTCAAACACGATGAAATAAAGAAATCTAAATTAGAAAAATTTTCACAAATGATTAGCAATAAATTTTTTGCATGTTTTAGTGAAGATCTTAAGAATTGGAATGGAGATATTTCATGTTTTCGTAATTTTGATAAAGAAGCGGATAAAATATTAGAACTGAAAGGAGTTCCAGCATTAGTTGAAATGGAGAAATTTCTACAGAAAACAAAAATTGAAAGACTTGAAGAAAAAAAAGAGCAAATGGAAAAAGGTAAACTGACATTAATTGATATGGAAAAATTATTACAAAAAAAGAAAGAAGATTAAGCTTAGAGATAAAGAGAATTATGTAGTTCATTAGCATACTTTATGTTGATATTCAGTGTATTCAAAATTATACAAATTTATCTATACAACTTTTTGTTCTTTCAGATAAATTTGCAATAATTTTAAAATAAATGTACTTTAAGTAATGGAAAATGATTGAGAAAACCAAATTGATAATGTCCGAATTAGGTATCGAAGGAGAAATAATAAATCATCCAAATCTAAATGGTACACACTCTAAAGTCATCGCAGAAGCACTTGAACTTCCCCTTGAAAATATAATAAAATGCTTGATATTAAAATCCAAAAAAGGTAATGTTTTATCAGCAATCATCTTAGGAACTCAGCAGGTTGATCTAAAAAAGTTAGAAAAAATAACCCAAGTGAAAAAATTTACATTGGCATCCGAAAAACTCGTAAAAGAGAGTACGGGATATCCTATTGGTGGCGTGCCTCCAATTGCGGTTATAAACAAAATGTCTGTAATTGTGGATAAAGAGGTCATTAAAAAACACTTCGTCTTGGGCTCTGCTGGTACCCCATATCATGGATTAAAAATAGATCCTAAGATACTTACCAAATTTAACCTTACCTTTGCTGATATTCACAAATAAGAGGAGAAATGTTGAAATATGGTGAATTCAATCATTATTCAATATTAATTTTTTTGCGAAAATTCAAATCTACAAAAAAAAGTTGGCTTTTTTTAGGTGAATTATGAATACTTTACAAAAACTAGAATAGAACGATACATGGCTGTTAAAGCACAAAGTAATATAGAAACCGAAGTTTGGGGAAATGTTGAGATTGTATGCCCTATCTGTCGCTCAAAAAAAATTATCAACATCCCTATGCGTATAATTGATCAATCAAAACAGTTGACCAGTTTATTTATTCCTACAGGAAGGATTTGTGATCACGCATTTGTACCATTTATTGATAAACATCTAAAAGTGAGAGGATATCAGAAATTAGATGCGTTATTAGACGATATAGAACCGAAAACCGAACTTATTACAGAGTTAAAACCTCAAGATATCGATGTGTTTGAGATTAGGATGAACGTTAGACCTGAAATTATGATTTATGCAATTCGAGGCAGTTTAATCAAGAAAAGAATTTTAATTGTAATAGATAATGATTTAGAATTTCTTAAAGATACTTTATTTGATTTTTTCGATTATGCCTTTCAAAAGTCTTTTGACACTCATATTTTAATTCATACGAAAGAAACGTATAAGGTTAGCAAAAAACATTATTCGGAATATTTAGTGTTAGAAGGTAAAGGGATAATTGGAAGCATGAAAAAATCATTAAATATCAATGAATTGAAGATAGAACAAGAAATTATTAAAGAATTCTTTAGAGAAAGTGATTCAAATTTAGGTTTAATAAATTTAAGAGATAAAATAAGAGAAATCTATACCCTCTCTCATAAATTATTCGAATTCTATAATAAACAAGGTATAAACCATCCATTACAAGCCAAAAAGGCAATACATTATTTAGAAGATACTCATTTTATAAAAATTAGTAAAGTCTATTTCAAGTTTTTGGTAGAAGTTGTAAAGTATTACTTTGATACGGATATTATCCTGGTTCAGGATAAATTAGCTGAAAAAATTGATAATATGTGGGGATTATGAGTTAAACTTCTAAGCTATTAATCCGTATTTCTTTTTATAAATTATCAGGTATAAGGAAGTTCAATTTAGAACAAGATCCATAGAGTTTTAAATGAAAATTTTTATATGAAATGTTAGAAAATCTAAAAAAAAACCTTTTTAACTTCGAGCATCAATCCAGACAAAGTTAAAAGATAAATGTTGAAAAGTGTAGTCCTACCAAAAAAGAAAAATAAAAAGATTTCTCTAGATGACAAACGATCTTGTTTTATTTGTCATGAAAAGTTCTTTTATAATGAATTTAAAAATATTTATCATTATTTAAGCTCGTTTAATAATCCGGTCGAGAGCTTTTTTAATATATTAAACAATAAAGACCAATTTAAATTTATTCCAGATATTGACGTCTCGAAAACCTGGAAGAATGTAAAACATAAAGTATTTTGTCCCTCTTGTCTGGTAGATTTTAAACATGCCTATAACTTAAAAAGAAAATGCATAAGTTGCGATAAAGAAATAACATTTTTAGAATGTAGTTGTTCTTCTTTTAATAAAACTTATTCTCAAGAGGAATTAATGAGATATTGGATTAATCCCCTTCTCCAATTTTATTGTTGTTCCTGCTATAAAAAAAAATTTTAATCTAACCTAGACCTTTTTTAAGGATATATAATTCCAAATTTCTTCTTAATTAAGTATACTAAAATAGAACTGATACATAAGATATAAAATACTTGAACGGTCATTTTAATAATTGGAGTCTCTTCATTCACGTCAATGGCGGCGATTATACGTGCGAAACTATCGTAAGAACTTATAAAAATTAGGTAAAGCAGAAAGCTCCATAATAGATATTTCTTACTAATTGGAATTTTTTTATTTATTACTAAAAAGATTTGAAAAGCAGCAATAGCACCGTGTAATACAACTCCCTCAATAAAAGTTAACATATCTGTAGCTAATGAAACGAACAATACCGATACGACAATGAAAAGTAAAAAAGACATACTTGCGGCGGAATTTAAAAGGGTAGATTCAAATTTATTGATGCACGTAAGACTAATCAAAATTAAAGTTAGATATGTAGTATGGGTAAGGGACCTATAATACTCATATATAAAAAAAAACATTATCCATCGATATACACAGAATAAGAAAAGAGTCCACCCAATAATTTGCACTGTAAGCAACGAAATCTTTTTTTCTAAAACTTTTATTTTTGGTTCTAATTGTTTATAACTTAGATCATTTTCTACCAATTTTCACCAACCAATTAAAGCGAATATCTTAAAAGAGTGCCTATAATCCCAAATTTTCAATTGCTTTTTTATTTTTGTACGAATTATTATTTTGATTAATGGTAATGATTTAAATGAAGTAATAATTTTGGTACTTATTAATTTAAGATTTTTAATTAACTTGTCATTTAAGGCATAAATAGAGCATAATCATGATGGAACCATCAATTACAGCAAAATTAAAAGAAATCGTTGGATCTAAATATGTCTCAGATGATCCAGTCGAGCTCTATTGTTATTCTCATGATCTTGTCTCTCGGGCTTTGAGTTGGATAGATAATAATTATAAAATTATGGCAGACATCATAGTAAAACCAGAAAATGCGGACCAAGTAAAAACAATTATCGATTTGGCAAACGAAGAATATTTAAAAATTATCCCAAGAGGGGCAGGTACAAGTTATGGGGGCCAATTTCTTCCAATAGAGGGTGGAGTTATTTTAGATTTTTCTCGCATGAATCACATTATTCACATAGATACTGATGATAATTTCGCGATTGTAGAACCTGGTGTACTATATAAAGATTTAGGCAAAATTTTAAAAAATACAGGAAGAGGCTATTGGATACCCTGTAATCCGGGCTCTGCAGATGTTTGTACCATCGGTGGTATGATAGCCAATGATGCTTCAGGGGAATCTGCGATAAAGTATGGGACAACTAAAGATTATGTATTATATCTTAAAACAATCTTAGGTACCGGTCAAAAGATTCAACTTGGAAGGCAGGTGAAAAAAACAGTTTCTGGATTGGATTTGTTAAGTCTATTTGTAGGATCTGAAGGTACTCTAGGAGTAGTAACTGAGGCCGCTTTAGAATTTTTAGCCCTTCCTGAAAGTTTTATGACTGTTCTAGGGTATTTTGACTCTATTGAAGTAGCAGTCCAAATAGCAAAAGAAATAAAAGAATACATTACTCCCATGTCAATAGAAATGGTTGACCAATTAGTAATAAGTGGAATGAATTCGTTTTTATGACGATTATCCCCCAAAATAGTATTAAAAACTGCTACGGCAGCCTTATTAGTGCGTCTAGATGGAGATGAGAAAGCTACCTCCGAGTACGCAAATCATATCAAGAATTTACTTTCAAATAATAAACATGCCTCTGATATAAAAATTTTAAGAGGTATTGAGCATGAATACATTTGGAAAGCAAGAGACGGAGCAGGTCCCTCTTTAATGCGCCTTACGCGACCATCAAAAAATGTAAATTCAATGATTCCGGCAATTTTAGACTTTTCTGTCCCCTACAGCAAGATATATACTTTAATGGAAAAATTTGGGGAAATTATGCGTTCTCATAATTTAGTTTTTACTCGTATGGGACATTTAGGAGATGGTAATGTTCACTTAATATCATCGGTAACTTTAAAATCTCAAGCAGACGTTCAAAAAATGGGTGATCTTCAAGAACAATTAGTCAAATTGGCAATCTCTCTTGGTGGGTCAGTCACAGCTGAACACGGATGTGGGATTTGGAAAGCCCCTTATTTAAGGATGGAATATGGAGAGGATGTTGTAGAGCTCATGCGAAAAATTAAGTCTATTTTTGATCCTAACAATATTTTAAATCCCGGAAAAATGTATTCTATCAATAAGCTCGCGGTTTTTTCAAAACATACTTAGGAGGTTTATTTATGAGAGAAAATCAAATACTTGGTATAATTTGGAAATGTAATCTATGCGGATTCTGTCCTAAAGATCTTGAATGCCCGGGTTATAACGATGATACTAGATGGGAAAGTTCGTTTGCTCGAGGAAAGGTTTCCATAGTCCACGCCATGATGCAAGATCCGGAATTAGGATTTCAGAAGAGTAAAATAGCTAAAGAACGTCTCTTTTCATGCACAGGGTGCGGTCACTGTGAATATATTTGTCCCTCAGGAGTTGATGTTCCCTCCATAATATATCTTGGCA
>SMTZ1_10004506_pt1 | contig 14010 bp, 9 predicted proteins | sample DeeMarSWOR136_30_FD_25667 | JGI IMG/M metagenome (IMG submission 25667) | reverse complement strand
GGAATCTCTAAACATGGCAGTATAGTCTCTTCTCCTTCTTCTTTTATCGTTTTCCATTGATAGATATCGGTTTTACTTATCGATCCAGACATTTTACTATTCTCCTAACAATAGTTGGATAGATGATATTTTATAGATATAAAATATTTAATATTTTTTATATATAAAAGTTGCCTAATAAAAAATACCTAAAATTTTACTTAAAACCCACAAAAAATACTTTCACTAAGCCCTCACCCAATTATTGCGAAACCAATTTAATGTAAGAAAAATACAGTATAATATAATAAAAAAACAATAACACTGCTATACAAAAATAACAAAAAGTAAAGCAAAACACCGCAAAACCTTCCTAAAAAGAAGGGAAAGAAATGGCTAAAGAATTAATAGAAACATATCCGATATTCATGGATAGAGCATGCCCAATTTGCGGTACTCTACAAAAAAAGAAAGAAATAGAATGCAAACGCTGCCCAGACATAACAAGCCAAAAAAAACTTGTTGAGAAAGTCCGCCCAATGCTTTTCGAACTAGGCGTAGACGGAAACCTCTTCCAAACCCGAGGAAAATGCATCATTTGTAAAAAATGCTCCACAAGAATAGAAAGATCAAAAATATGCCCTCTAAGACTCATCACCTTAGACATAGCAAACATACTAACAGGAGACGCTGGAAAATTCATAGCAAGAATCATAAAAGCTTGGGAAGATACAAACTTCTTCCAAGATATAATGTATAAAGCAGACTCCCTCCAACTTATTTATCAAAGCATCCAACTCTACAAAATCATAAAAGAAAAACAAAGCATATCCCTTCTTGAACTATGCGAACAACTAGAAACAGAGGACATATTCGAAGTCTACGACATGGTACAAGAACTAAAACAACAAAAACTAGTTCGCTTTAATGAAGAAGAACAAACTGTAGAAAGCACATAATCTCTATTTTTCTAAAACCAAATCATAAATACTTAAAAATTAAACTCTCTAATTCTTCTACTTTTACAACTTTAATCTCTTCCTTTTTAAGTAGAAAAAGAACAGTCATTTTAGAAATAAATTAGACAAAAAACATTAAAGCAACTGTAAGATTACAAAAACTAAAATAAAGGTTTATCTTTCGCAATTTAAATACAGAATGATATTAAATTTTTGAGGGAAAAAGTTTTTGACTGCTTCAAAAAGCTTGAAAAAAACTGGTCAAAAAAAGCCCTTAAACTTAAAAAAAGATGAAAATAATTTCCCTTTATACAGCATAATAATCCCTACATATAATGAGGCAAAAACCATAAAACAATTAGTTTTAATCCTTCGCAAACTTTACCCTGAAGCAGAAATAGTTGTAGTAGATGACAACAGTCCCGATGGAACCGCAAAAATAGTTTCAAAAATTGCTAAAAAAGACCAGTTGATAAGGCTTGTTAAACGCAGAGGAAAGCTTGGTCTTTCAAGCGCCATTATTGATGGTGTTAAAACCTCTTCAACTCCCTTTTTTGTAGTGTGTGATGCTGATTTCAGTCATCCTCCTAAAAAAATAAGATCTTTAATAAAACACGTTTTAGAAGGAAAAGATATGGTAATAGGAAGTCGATACTGCAACGGGGGTGAAATAATAAACTGGCCTTTTACTAGGAGATGGGCTTCTTTATGGGCAACTCTCTTAGCAAGAATAAAACTTTTCACCCTCAAAAAATCCTTTAAAACTAAAGACCCTTTGAGCGGGTTTTTCGCAGGTAAAAAAGAGATTCTTACTCAAAACCTGTCTTTCATAGAACAAAAAGGGTACAAGATATTATTTGACCTTTTGAAAGCATATAACGGTACTAGTATATTAGAAGTACCTTACACTTTCCAAAACAGAAGTAAAGGAAAAAGCAAGCTAAGCGCTAAAGAAATAATGCTTTTCGCAAAGACCTCAGTAAAATAAAACAACGACTAATAAAGGAAAAACGACCAATAAACCGATAGAACCTAAAAAAAGCGTAAAAATTTGATCAAAACCAAAAATCAAAAGGAAAACAATAAAATTATAGAAATCGTATAACTAAATAATAGAGAAAACTTTTCCAGAAGAGTATAGTTAATTATAGGCTGGAAGGCAGGCATTGTTACCATTTCAAGTAATAGCTCCTACAATAATATTAGTAGTGAGTCTAATAATCGCAATGTCTATGCGGGGGGGGAAAATCCCGAAAAACAAAAAAAACAGAGCAAAAACCATCACAACAACCCTCATAACATGCATGCTTCTCATAGGCATCCTTGGACAAATACATCCTGTAAAAGCCGAAATACCCGCCCAAGAAATAGGGAGTGGAACAACATATAATGCAACAGAATACATAACAGGAATAAACACCACAACAGAAACCTATACAACACAAAACAACTTCAACAATCTACAAAGAGAAACAAACTTCACAGCCACAAAACCACAAAACTTCAACCTCCGAGGAAATATCACAATAACTGTACAAAACCTTACAGCAGAAAAAGATTCAAGAGAAATCGTAAAAGAAAATACAACCCACTTTTATGATTCAAGAGATGATATTTGGATCTCTATGTCTTTTCTGATAAAAGAAGAAAAAGTCAACATTACAGAGGTCCAAATAGTGTTTGAAAACCAAGGACCTGCTAATCCTTTAGGAACTTTCGAAATACAAGGAGCAGACAGCAATTTACAACCTAATGATACAACATTTGGACAAATTTTCACATTTGCTGAATCCACTGGGTGGTATACTTTTCAATACAATACTCCTCTTACACTACCTAGAGGAAATTACACATGTGTCCTCAAAGATTTATCCTCAGGACCTCGTTATTATCACTGGTTTAGATGGAATGATTCAGAATCAGGAGATAATGGAACAGTTTTTGTTTATAGATCTGGTTCATGGCAAGGTCCTAATGCAACAGATCTTCCTTTACGTTTAAAGATCCTCCCCCTAAACCCGAATAATATTTCTGAACCTTTAGATTATTCATCTGCCGATCAAGTCGATATGAAGGTTAATGGTACAATTGTTGGAGCGGATAACATAGTTTCTTTATCTTCTTTTGGCACATTTGTTTTCACCACTAATACTTCAGTAATTTTCCGAAAGAGTTGGAATGCCTTGTTTGAAAGAAGCGGTGTTATTACTGTTACTTCTACTTATAAAGCTAATATCACTAAATGTTATTGGAATCTTACCTACAGCCTTGAGTCTGTCTCTGGGGGTAGTGCTACAAACTACACAGGTAGGACGGTTAATATTACTGGTGTGCGGGATAACTGGACTCCAATATCCTCGACACCTGCTAACACTACTTCAAGTAGATATCTTACTAATATTACGGTTGTTTTTTCAGGTGAAGGAAAACCTCTCTCAGCCCTTGCAAACCTCAAAGTTATGTGTGAGTCTCCCAACTACATAACCGCTTTGGAAGTTTTTCCGGGAACAATCTATTTAGGGGATACTATAACTGTAAACGCGACAATTTCGCCGTCTGAAGCTGGAACAGTTACTTTTAGGCTTTATGATACAGGGGCAAACCAAGTAGATTCTACGAAGAATGATTCTTCTGCTCCTTATAATATAACTTTCGATATTCCATCAGGAGCTAACGGTGGAACTTGGACTGTTGTAGCAAATTACACTAATACTCTCAATAATGAAGCTGGGTTCAATTCAACAGCTTTTACTGTTGAGAAGAATCCCTCGACCATCACTTGCCAATTAAGTTCCTCATCGATTACATATGGGGATTATATAGATATAACAGGGACTATTAGCCCAACTCCCACTGATGGTACTACGGTTTTCATAGAGTATAATACTACAACGAGTAGTTGGCAACTTCTAGGCACAAATACTACGACAGGAGGCGCATACTCGTATCAGTGGTATCCAAATGCGGGAAACTACTATGTTCGTGCTTCTTGGAATGGTAATGCCACCTATGCTGGTGATACGAGTGATGAACAACCTCTTATTGTGGCAAAGAATGATTCACAGTTAACCGTTTCATTTAATAGTTCCTCTATAGTTTTTAGTGATTTAACAGAGATTTCTGGGCATTTGATAGGGAACGGGGCAGGAGTTGTTGGTGAAAATATTTTCCTCTACTATAATGGTAGTGAAGGTTTTGTTTTGTTAACATCTCAAACTACTGGTAGTGATGGTTATTTCAGTTATGAATGGTCTCCACCTTCTATAGGAGGGTTTGAAGTTAAAGTTAATTGGACAGGTAATGAAAACTTTAATCCTTTTGAGATCACTACAGATGAAGATTTGAGAGTTGATAAGGTTACTCCTATCCTATCTGTTGAGGTTTCTGAGGAGGTAATTGCCGGTGATACTTTGATGGTTTATGCTACTTTGATATATCCTAACGGAGATCCTATTAATGGTGCCCATCTTTATTTTGATTTCAGGGTTGAATATGATGATGGATCTATTGAGTGGTATAATGTTACTTCTTCTGACTATAAAGTAACTATTCAAGGTGAAGCAAACGTTTCTTTCCAGACGGTTGAGGAGATGGAGGGAGCAGAAATAACTTCTTTTGTCAGATTTGAAGGTAACGAAGTTGTTAATGGTATTGTAATGTCTCCAACTACGGGAACTGTAAAGGTTTTAGCTCCATCTTCACCAGGTGGAGGAGATAGCGGTGATGGTGGATTTGGAATATATTTGCTTTTACTCGGTTTATTTGCAGTTTTAGGAGTGTCTTTGTTAGTTTTCGCTCAGAAACGGAAAATTTCAGCGGTAGAGGTAGAGTTTGATGAGAAGGAGAAGATTCGAAGAGTTATGGTTGTTTGGGAAAGTTTTGCTCTATATGATCAAATACCTCACAAAGTTATTGCTGAGGGAAGAGTGGTGGATAAGGAGTTAGTTAGCGGTTTCTTTACAGCTATTAAATATCTTGCTGAAGAAGTTGCAGGAACCACCTTAGAAACAATGAAAGTTTATTTCAGTCATCCCTACTATTTTGTTTACACAGGTAAGTTCTATTGTGTTTTGATTTTAGGTGATAAACCAAGCCCCAATTTGGAGGAGAAATTGCTTGAATTTGCGAGGATTGTTGAGGAAAAGTATGGGAAAATTGTTGAAGAAGAGTATTGGGAAGCTTACGCTTCTGGTTTGTTGTTTGTTACAGAAATAAGGCTTGATCTTGACGAAGAAGTTAGCCAAATCTTTGGAATAATCCCTTACTTTGATGAGGAAATTATGAAATTTTTTGGTTTAACTCCTTTGTCGAAACTTCATGAGATTGTTACAATTTTTTTGAGTAATGAAGAGATTGAAAGTCTAAAAGTGAGAGATGATGTTAGGGAGGTTTTGATGACAGGGCGTGACTTAACGGATAAACTTGGAAAGTTTCCGCTAGAGAAACTTATCCAAAATGTGGCTGATTCTTTGGGCGATATAAGGATAGCGCATAGCGCTGTTCTTGAAGCTTTAGAGGCAGGACTTATTACTGTTGTAGGGAAACCTGTGGTTCCAAAAGAGGAATAAGGACCTTATAACCTTAAATTTGAGATTTTATGTTTTTCAAAGGTTTTAGCGATTTCTCTAAATTGTTTTACGTGAATATTATCTTCATTTTTTACTATTTTTTCTAAAATTTTTTCAAGAATTTTTCTTTTATGAAAGGGTTCGTAACAAGCGTGAATATACATCGTAAAAACATTGTTGTTTTTTTGTTTTAGGAGAGAGTTAAGTTTTTTTAAAAAAGTTTGTAAATTTTTTTCTTCAGAAAGTCCTAAAACCTCTAAATCTTCTATCAGAGGCTGGTTTATTGGTATTTGCATTAAACGATGTTTTTTTCCTTGAATTTTTGGGTAAAATGGTTTTAAAAACTGTTTTCCTTTAAAATCGCTTGAATACTTAAATCCTTCTCCTTCTAAAACGGTCAAACTTTTTTCATTCCAACTAAAAGCGGGGCTTGCAAATCCTAAAGGCTTTTTTCTAAAAGTCTTCATATAGGCTTCGATTCCCTTTAATACATCCTGTTTTACTTCTTCAAAGGTCATTTTATTAAGGTAATTAGCCCATTTATAATGATCAAAACCGTGAAGAGCAACTTCATGACCCTTAAAAAATGCTTCCTTCAACTCTTTTAAACCGCTTTCATAAAAGTTAGGAGAGGGGAGAAGAAAGCCATATAACGAATTCTTCAACCCAAATTTTTTAAAAGGATTTACTCCTCTATGCTGTTTGATTCTTTTTAAAGCGTGGAAAAAGTTTCGACCTGTACGATCAGGACCCATAGGTACAAAAAAAGAAGCTTTCACAGAAAAATCACTTAAAAGATCTAAAAGAAGAGGAACACCCCTTTTTAAACCATAAATAGTGTCGACATCAACACGCAAACCAAAAACAATATTACCACGCTTTTGAAAGGAATCCATAATATGAAGGATGAAAAAAACACCTTAAAATCTTATCTTTAAGAAATGTAAAAAAAATTATAAAATCTGTAAAATATTCTTAAAAAACCTATATACAACTACTCCTATCTTTAGATTTAATGAGGTAATGAAATGGTTGAGAAAAAAGTGAAAATCGGGGTTTTAATTCTAATCAGTATCATCTTTATTGGTGGCTTTGTGGTCTTCAAGTTAGATTTTCAAAAGGAAGAGATAAAGGAGGGATTTGTAGTATACGGTGACACAAGGACTAATACTGATATTCACCTCCAAATAGTAGATGAGATGATGGATTACAATCTTGAGTTTGTAATAAATACAGGGGATCTTGTTGCAGATGGAAGAAATTGGACCAAATGGGAAACTTTCGATAGCATAATCAAACCTATAAGGGATGATGGCATAGAATATTATCCTGTAGTTGGTAATCACGAATACTGGAACTCAGGTGGTGATTCCAACTACATGAAGATCTTCAACTTCACTGGATACTACTCTTTTGAGAGGAAGGGAATAAAATTCGTCATAGTTAACCTTTACGAAGATTATAAGCCAAACTCAACCCAGTATGAATGGTTAAAGAGCGAGATCAATAATGAAAAGCCCACTATTGTGGCAATGCATGAGCCTCATTTTAAAGCAAATCATGAGGGAAATGAAGAAGTGAGAGAATACTTAATTCCTTTGATTGAAAGCTATAGAGTAGATGCTGTATTCTATGGACACACCCATCTCTTTGGCTTAAGGCAAGAGAATGGTATTTACTATATTGTAACTGGAGGAGGAGGAGCTCCTCTTTACTCTCCCAACTATGCTAACTTGAATGTTTCTTTCATGGAGCATCATTTTCTTTACATAGAAAAGAAAGGAGATATGCTCAAAGTAGATGTAGTATCCATTAACGGATCAATACTGTACGAGTTCCCTATACCACTAAGTTTAAAGGTAAAACACTTCTCCGAACTTACTGGTGTTGAAATCTTTATAGGCTTCAAGGAAAGCGAAATAGAATTCCTCCCGATAAATAGAATAAAAATAATTTAATTTTATAGTAGAAAAAATCCTAAAAAGTTTCCCTATGATCTATACTGTACAAGGAATTAACAGATTATCACAAATACCGTAATCTTGCTACTATTATCTAACAATTTTATTAATTAATGGTGGTGCACTTCTCTGAAAACGGTTACCATAATAATTCCGGTTTTTAATGAAGAGAAAACTGTTGGAACAATCCTTGAAAAAACACAAGAAATGATTAAAAATGAAAAGAAAAAAAGAAAGGGAAGCGGGAAGGGGGAGGTTTTAAAGGATTTCGAATATGAAATAGTTGTGGTAAATGATGGATCAACAGACTCAACCAAAGAGATCCTTAAAACTTACACTGATAACCCCTTAATGAGAATCATAGATCATTCCAAAAATCTTGGAAAAGGGGCAGCTATTCATACAGGATTTCAAGCCAGTAGAGGGGATTTTATAGTTATTCAGGATGCGGATCTTGAATATGATCCTTCTCAAATTCCGAAAATTATAAGTCCTATCCTCAAAGGTAAAGCAGATGTTGTCTACGGATCAAGGTTCCTTGGAAAAAAGGTTTACGGAATGTTTAGATCCCACACTATTGGAAACAAACTCTTATCCTTCGTAAGTTCTCTTATATTGAAGCGAAAAATCACAGACGTGATGACCTGCTATAAAGCCTTTAAAAAAGACTTGATCGAAAAAATAGAGTCTAATAGATTTGAGGTTGAAACAGAACTTACAGCAAAACTCCTCAAAAAAGGTGTAAACTTTTTAGAGATACCAATAGAGTTTCACCCAAGAAGTATTGGGAAAAAAATCAAAAAAATCGATGGCATAAAAAGCCTGATTCAACTCCTGCAACAAGCAAAAAAAGAAAAACAAACATAAAAGTATAAGTAAATAAAAAAGAAAAAACCTGTTAAAAAAAGAGGTGGATTAAATAGCATTTAAGAGCTTTCAATAATTTTACACTGGAGTAGAGGAATTTCAATGAAGAAAGTAGTAGTAAGAACAAAAAAAGAAGAACTTGAGAAAATTGAGCCAATAATAGGCGAAAAATTTCATTTTATAGAAGAAGAGAATGAGCTGATCAAGATTAATATTTATATCAAAGATGAATTACTTGATGATTTAATAACCAAACTTCAAGAAAGCGCTTTAGATTTCAGACTTAAACAAACTATGATTGAAGTTTCCACTCCTGATTTTGTAATTTCATCTGTTTTAAAACGTGCCGAAGAGAAGGAAGAGAAGGTAAAAGAAAAAACTCCAATTGAAAAACTTATAGACTCTATCCGGCCGTATAAGAAACTAGATTTAGGTAAAATTTCTTTAACAACCGTTGCCGGAATAGTAGCACTTACCGGACTATTCCTTAACAATGTAGCCATAATAATCGGAGCTATGTTACTATCACCGCTTCTTGGCCCTATATATGCCTTCTCTATAAATACTGCAATAGGCAGGGGGAGAGAGGCTTTTAAGAGTATTGGAAATCTTGGAATAATGCTTCTCGTAGTTTTAATAATCTCTTTCATTGCTACATTATTAATTGATCCGTTTGTAGACCTTGAAAAAACCGAAGAAATCAAGTCAAGAACAGATCCAAACATCATCTACATTATTATGGCGATACTTCTCGGTTTTGCCGCCATTTTTGCTCTATCAAAAGGCATATCAGAAAGTATTGCTGGGGTAGCGATAGCTGCTGCTCTTCTTCCTCCAACGGTTGTGGTTGGAATCGCGTTTGCTCTTTACCCTGGAGACGCTATAAACGCTATAATTTTAACCCTTGAAAACATCTTAGGTTTAATAGCGGGAGGTTTATCTGCCGTAATCATTCTAGGCATTGGACCAAGAAAATATTATGAGAAAGCTATTGCAAGAAAATTTATCATAAGAACAGCCCTACTTATTATTATTCTAATAATCTTATTATTTTTAGGTCTTACTGCAGTTATAATTGAACACTAGAAAAACAATACCATATTCCAATTATGACATTCTTATCTTTTCCTAAAACATGTAAAAAATTTTAATAGAATCTTTTACGAGCGATTTAAGATGAGAGGTGTTCTAATAACTTGGAAATTATAGCTTTTATTAATGGATTAGGATCACTTTTTCTTGGTCTTTTATCCTTGGCTCTTCTTCTTTTAAATGGACGTTTAATATGCCTGATTTTAAAACCTAAAATAGGGGGAATCGGAGCAGATGAGGAAGTTGGAGTTATTTTCTTAAGTTCTTTTCTCGTAGGTATGACTACCTCGGTTTTTCCCATGCTATTGCTGGGTATCTATAATGATACTGGGTTAAAATTTTTCCCTCTTTTCTATGTTTTATTAACTATTTCCCTTTTTTTAGTTCTTTTTAGATATAGGAAGGAGTTAGTTGTCAAGGAGTTTGAAAGGTTTTTTAGAGGCTTAAAAAAACTATTATGGGAGAAAGAGATTTTAACGTTTAAAAACGGCATAATCTTCTTGTTTTTTTCCCTTTTAATCGTTGCAAGTTTATTAAAGCCTGTTGATGAGTGGGATTCCTTAAGGTTTTATCTTAATGATGGTAAAATTTTTGCTGAAGAAGGAAAGATTCCTGAGGATAATCCTTATTTTGTTGGAGAACCTATGGGGATGTTTCCAGCTACAAGCCTTCTTTTTGCTTGGCTAATTCTTTTTCATGGTTCGGTTGCTGTAAAACTTTTATGGGTGTTTTTCCTTGCAGGTATCTATTTTGTTACAAAAGAACTTTGCAAAGAATTTACAAGCGAAAAAGATTATCTTGTATCAGAGATTGCCCCCGTTGTAGCGATAACTTTACCTTTAACAGCCCTTATGGTTTTTGAATTCTCTACTTATCCCGAGATTCCACTTACCTTTTTTTTATGGTCGAGCTTCCTGTTCTTTTTCCGAGCTATTCGTTACCTTAACACTTCTTACGCGACACTTTCAGGAATTTCCCTCGCCCTTCTCACCCTTACAAAGGTTACAGGGTTCCTCCTCGCTCCCTTCATCATAATCCTTTGTATTATACTTTTCTCTTCCCCTGTTTTAAGGGTAGGTCTAGCTTTCACTTCCTCTTCTCTAATCTTTGCAACCCGCCTTGTTTTCTTCCGAGAATCAAACTATTCAGAATTCATCGTATGGATCATTTACACCCTCCTATTTTGCCTTTTAGCTCTATACATAAAAAAAATAGATGTAAGGAAAATCGACAAACTAAAGGATAAGATCAAAAAAACAGTAACAATACCTATAGTGGTAGGTTTACCCTTAATCTTTCCTCTTGCATGGTTTTTAAGAAACCGTGAAGCTTACGGTTACTACATTCCAGAATACTCCTACTTTGACACTATCCTAATCCCAAGGGTTAAATCGCTTTTGAGGGATTGGTTCCTTGAAAAATATGGTTGGCTTATCTCACTTCTTGTGACTGTAACCATCCTCCTAATTATTTTATTTCTCACAATAAAACTCGTAAGAAAAACAAAAGAAAATAGTAAAAATAATCAAATAAAAGAAGAAGTAAGTGAAATATCAGATGAAAATGGAGAAAATATAGAGGTTTTGACTCATCGTTTCTTAAAATATTTTAAATCCCTTAGGAAACTTCCTCCAATTTCAACCATCTTAGGTATAGGGTTGATACTATGCTTTCTTATAATAGATATTCATGTTGTAAAGCTTTACATCCCAGACCTCGAAACAGGATCTCTAAACATAAATGAAACCTATAATGGTGAACAACTCACGATTTATCCCTTTTTTGCCCTCTTTAACATCTTTTTCATCCAAAGTTTTGGTATGATTTACCTCTTACCAAAAGTCATAGGCTTTGGAAAAGAAATAAAAGATAGAACTGTGATACCAGCTTTCCTCTTGATGTTTACACTAATCTATTGGACTTTCACTTATCAGCCACCTGCAATCTCTATAAGATACGCCAGCATCCTGATCATCCCCTTATCGATAATCACAGCTGATGGGTTAACATGGCTTGATAAAAGCCTAAAAACAGAGAAAACAACAATAACCAAGAAAGAGGAGTATATAAGGAATGGAGGGGAAGGAAGAATGGTAAAGAAGAACCATGTTTTTTCATGGAAATTTTTTACAATTTATATGGCTTTTATAGCTTTAACTTACAATTTCTTCATGGAAAGTGTCTGGGATATTCCTAAAAGGCTTATAGATGTCGACCCAGCCAAATATTTCAGAAGTTATCCCTTTGAAACAACCCTTCTATTTACCTTTATTCTTCTTGGGATTTTAGTCTCCTTAAAACATAAACAGCCTCTAAAGATGAGAAGAAAGCCTGTAAAATCATTAAAATCCTTTGTTACTTTGAAAAAGAAGCTTTTTTCCTCCCGTGAGAAAACCTTTGCTTTTGCTCTCCTCATAGCGTTTATTATCATGATGCCCCAAGGCCCATTAAAATATCAGGATGATCAAACTTCAGAGTTCTTCGAAGTTATAGATTACCTCAAAGACCATGCAGAATCCCGAGAAACAGTCTTCATATATTATAACCCAAAACTTCCCTACCACACCAGCCTAAAAGTTGCAGAAGAAATTCCTTTTAAAATAAATTATGTTTCCGCAATCTTTGCTCAACTAAGAAACCAAGAAGTGAAATATATTGTGGTTAAAGGTCCAAACGTCTATAAATTCGATAGAACAAACGAGTTCAGGACCCAAAGTATTGTCTTAAACTTTCTTGGTGACACTAGATTCTTCCAACTTCTCCACACAACTACAAATGGAGAATATTTGATCTTTAAAGTGAGAGAAGAAGTTATAACTTCCCAAGAATACGCAAATGGTTTTACAGGAATATGTGGTATAAACCTGCAAAACTACGACGGTAGGATGTATGAAAGAGCCTACTTACCTCTTTATATTCAAAACATGGAATACCCAGCAGGATATACCATAAATGAAAACGAAAACTATGACAAAGTTCATTTAATTTTACAATTGTGTAATCCTAGCCAAATCCAGCAACAATCCACCATAAACATCACTATACAGATAGAAACAACCCTCTTGAAAAAAGATGGAGAAAAAGAAACTTCAAACATACAGATCATGAAAACAATAAACACAGCATCCCAATATTACCTCCTAAGAGTCACAGAGTTCTCAAGCATACCACAACAAGACCAAAACTCGATATCATACACTCAAAAAATCCTAAAAATTCAAGCAGAAATAAACGGTTACGACCACGAATTCATCTCCCAAAACTCCCCAACAATAACTTACTACTACGAAAACAACGCATGGAAATTCAGCCAAGACACCGTAGCACTATACCTAAACACAACAAACTAAGAAATTATGCAAATTTAAATCCTTTAAGATAAATATTCAATAAAAAGCTCAAATATAACTTGTTAGGAGTTATGAAATTTGGATTATGTCATTAAAACATCGAAACTTACTAAAATTTTTGATGGTATTACAGCCGTCGATCATTTAGATTTAGATGTTAAAAGAGGTGAAATTTTCGGTCTTTTAGGGCCTAACGGTGCGGGTAAAACAACAACCGTTCGCATATTATCCACCGTTTTAAAACCTGACGAGGGAATTGCCAGCGTTGTAGGACATGATGTTGTTTCTGAACCAGAACAGGTTAGAAGGAAAATCGGTGTCGTAACACAAAAAGTAACAGTAGATCCAGAACTTACAGGTTTTGAAAATTTAGATTTCCAAGCAAAACTCTATGATGTTCCAAAAATTGAACGCGAGAAAAGGATAAAAGAGCTCCTTGAAACTGTTCAATTATGGGGTAGACGCGATGATCTTGTTTTCACGTACAGTGGAGGGATGCAAAGACGTTTAGAGATCGTTAGAGCTCTTATTAGCAACCCAGAAGTTCTTTTTCTTGATGAGCCTACTACAGGTCTTGATCCCCAAGCAAGGAGGATGATTTGGGACTATCTCTTCCAGTTAAAAAAAGAGGGTGTAACCATATTCTTGACGACTCATGCTATGGAAGAAGCAGAAGCCCTCTGTGAGAGAACTGCTATAATAGATTACGGGAAACTATTAGTTTTAGATTCGCCAAGCGAATTAAAAGAGCATATACCTATTGCAAGTTCTGTAGAGCTTGAGCTTGAGAAATACGATGAGGGAGTTGAAAAGCTTGTAAAAGATCTAATTTTTACAAAGTCTTCCGTCTGGAGTTCTGAAACAAGTATCTTGAAAGTACTTGTTGATAACGTTGAAGAATCACTTCCAGAACTTCTCGGAACCTTGATGCAAAAAGGTATCAAAGTTTTCTCAGTGAACGCGAAAAATAAGACTTTAGAAGATGTTTTTATTCACTACACTGGACGTAGTCTCAGAGAAGACACTTCGCGCAAGAAGAAAAGGTTTGTATCAGGTTTCATAACAGGAGTGTGAAAAAGGGTGAAAAAAACTTTATGGATTATTCAAAGGGATTTAAAAAAGTTCAGAAGAACTCCTACTCTCGTGGTAATTTCGATCATTATGCCTCTCATTTTTTTAACGTTTATCGGGAACTCTTTTGGTAGGAATATTGAAGGTGATAAGATATTATTCG
>SMTZ1_10010840_pt1 | contig 14014 bp, 7 predicted proteins | sample DeeMarSWOR136_30_FD_25667 | JGI IMG/M metagenome (IMG submission 25667) | reverse complement strand
ACTTAGTTAATGTCCCTGAAGGAGGAACGGAAACATTCCAAGTAAGGCTTACGGCTCAACCTTCCTCTACGGTCAACGCTTCCGTGACTCGAGTCAGCGGGGATAATGATATAAGTGTTTCTTCTGGCGGCAACCCCACTTTTACCACAGGAAACTGGAATGTCTATCAAACTGTAACCCTTGCTGCAGCAGAAGACTCTAACACTGTAAACGGAAGCGCGACTATTAGAATAAGCGCTTCAGGGGTGCCGAATAAGGACATCACGGCCATGGAACAGGATAACGACACTCTGAATTTTGAAGTCGATAAAGATCCAGTAAATGTACCAGAAGGCGATACGGAAATGTTCGGAGTCCGGCTTATTGCCCAGCCAGAATCCAACGTAATCGCTACAATCAGCCGAGCGAGCGGCGATGCAGATATCACAGTATCTTCTGGAAGCTCGCGGACATTCACACCATCAAACTGGAATGTTTTTCAAACAGTGACCTTGGCCGCTGCTGAAGACGCAGATACTTCAAATGGGTCGGCCACTATCCGAATCAGTGCCTCTGGAGTTCCGAATAGAAACGTAACCGCCAATGAGATAGACGATGATCTTCTAAATGGCGATATTTCTCTAAGCATGATTCCATCGACAGCAACATCAGGAAATAACTGTGTCGTCTCCGTTGAAATAGCCGACGGAAGTGTTCCGATCGACGCGTTCGGTCTTGATTTTGTGTATGACACGGCTATTTTTGCCTTTAACGGAGTCGAACCCGGCACTCTGACTTTGGATTGGACGATTAATGATTCTACAGTTTCCTCAGGCAGAATCAGAATAGAAGGCTATGCGGGAGGAATTATTCCATCCTCAAGCTCTGGAAGTCTAGTAACAATCAAACTGCAGGTGAATTGTCTAGAGTCTGATACCGAGATCGAGAGTCAGATGAGAATCGAAAACTACACTGATGATTTGGACGACGAATTTTCCCCTGAACCTGCGGCTGCAACCTTCACCTTCGTACCCTGTGCCCGCCTGGGAGATGTTAATAACAGCGGCAGTGTGACTCCCGGCGATGCTCAGGATGCATTCGAGATGTTCCTGGGCATCCAGACACCCGATTTCTGCCAAGAAACGACATCGGATGCCAATTGTAGCGAAAATACAACTCCCGGCGATGCACAAGACATTTTTGAGCATTTCTTAGGTATGACAACTCTCCCGCTTTGCTGCACTGATTATGTGAGTTCCTCATCATACAGCCTCTTCAATCTCTTTGAAAAGGAAGTTAGCTCTGGTGAGAGGAAGATTTTCCCTATTAAGACAATAGGACATCCCGGAGATATAATAGGGATTCCTGTTGTGATGACTTCTCCAGAGGGAGTGAGTTCCTTCAGCTTTGAAATGAATTACCCCGCAGATTTGCTCCAGTTCTTAGGAGTGCGCAAAACTCAATTAACAAGAACCTTTTCTCATCTCGTCGGATTCGAAGATACGGAGGGTGTCGTCCGAATTGAAGGGGAGGGTCGCAAGCCTATAAAGAATAAACCTTTTGGCTCGTTGACTGTCGTGATTTTTAGGGTTAAGGAAGGATTGAATGGGCGTATGCCAATCATCATCTTTAATCTTGACAGAGATATTTTTGATGCTAAGCCTGAAGAAGCATTATTTGTGCGTTCGAATTTCTACAAAGAAGAACCAAGGTTTATGAGCTTCGGTAAAGTTGTGTCTGTACCTGATGGGACGGTGAGGATTCCCATCCGATTGAGTTCTGCTTTCAACATAAAATCATTCGGACTGATATTGAAATACTCAAATGAAAAAATGTCATTTATCGGAATTAAGAGGAGAGCGCTGACTGAGGATTTTATCGCCGTAGGGGGGTATGAGATTAAACCTGGCAAAGTGAAAGTAGGAGGATTTGGAGTAGGTGGAATTCAGGAAAGGGCTCAGGGCGCATTGGTTGATCTTATCTTCTCGGTCCATAATAGGGGTGGGGAAATTACGATAGTGAGGCTTTTCGACGATTTAGATGATTTTGAGATCAATAAAGCAAAGATAAAAATTAGATAAAAATAGATTGAGGAGCAATGATGATGTGTCTCAAATCAGGAAAATACACCGCGATTATCCTTTTCATGATCTTATTGTTTACAGGAGGCTGCAAAACTCCGTTCACCCCAGCTGAAGAATTCCCCGTCATTTGGGTAAGTACATTCAATTTTTCCTTTTCTTGTCAAGAAATTGGACCAAATCCAGTTTCTCAGGTTCTGCAGGTTAAGAACTCAGGACCTGGCACTCTAAGCTACACGATCAAAGATGATGCTAACTTTTATGACGTCGACTGGTTAAACATCGCTCCTACCAACGGCGTTTCATCAGGTCAACTTGTCGAACATACACTCACAATAAATAAGGCGGGGATGAGTGCTAGGGACCAAGATTATACGGCCAAAATCACAGTAACCAGCACTGAAGCCACCAACAGTCCTCTAACAGTAGATGTAAGTTTGAAGATAGAAGAGGAACCTCCTCCAGAAATCAAGGTGACGCCGAAATCGATGACCTTTAGTGCTAAACAGGGAGCTGTTTCCAATCCAGCGAGTCAAACTCTCAATATTCAGAACATAGGACAGCAAACATTGAGCTATACCATTTCTGATGATGTCCCATGGCTCGAGGTCAGCCCGACGAGTGGAAATTCGAAGGGACAGACAAGAAATCATACAGTCTCTGTGAATCTCAAAGGTCTAGGCGTAGGGAACCACACAGGAACGATAACCATAGCGGATCCCAATGCCAGCAACAGCCCCCAGACGGTAGGTGTGACCCTCGTGATCGCTAAAAAGCCTCCTCCGCAGATTTTTGTCACTCCATCTTCTCTGAGCTTCTCCGCCCAGGAAGGAGGTCCCAATCCATCTTCTCAGGCCATAAGTATCAGGAACAACGGAGAAGGCACTCTCGATTACAGGATCACCAAGGATGCTGACTGGTTGAGAGTAAACCCAGGACGCGGGACGTCGACTGGTCAGGATATTACCCATACCGTCTCGGTCGAAATCGCTGGGCTGGGAAAGGGGACCTACTCCGGAAACCTGATCATCAGCGATTCCGAGGCAGTCAACAGTCCTCAGATGGTCGAAGTGACTCTGGTGCTGGCTGAACAACCTCCTCCAGAGATCGATGTCAGCCCTGCGTCGCTGACCTTCGGGGCCAAGGAAGGGGGGGCCAATCCAGATCCGCAGAACATTAGGGTTCGGAATAGCGGTCAAGGTACTCTGAATTATCGCATTTCCGATGATGCAGGTTGGCTGAGTGTCAGTCCGACGACGGGCTCTTCGACCGGACAGGATAACAATCACTCTGTATCCGTTAATACGAGCGGGTTGAGCAAAGGCACCTACACGGGAAAAATCACCGTAAACGAAGCGAGTAGCAGTAGGGTCAGAGTGTTAGTGAACCCCAAGACTGTGGACGTGACTTTGGTCGTCTCTGAAACACCCCCACCTCAGATCGGTTTAAGTGCCTCTTCTTTGAGTTTTAGCGCCCAGGAAGGCGGATCGAACCCAGCTTCACAAAAGCTGCTGGTTAAGAATCTCGGTGAGGGAACCCTAAATTACAGTATTTCTGATGATGTGGAATGGATGAGTGTCAGTCCCAACAGCGGGGAATCGACTGGACAGGATAACGAACACGATGTCAGTGTGAACATTTCGGGATTGAGCGAAGGGAGCTATACAGGCACCATCACCGTAACCGATTCAAACGCCATCAATAGTCCCCAGACGGTTAATGTGACCTTGACCATATCGAAACAACCACAGCCGCAGATCGGAGTCAACCCATCCTCGGTAACCTTCAGCGCTCAGGAAGGAGGGGCTAATCCAGTTTCACAGAGTATCGTGATAAGCAATATCGGCGCAGGCACGCTGAATTACAGCCTTACCGATGACGCCACTTGGCTCAGCGTCAGCCCGACGAGCGGGAGTTCAACAGGCCCAGGAAAGACACACACCCTGTCTGTGAATATCAGCGGCTTGGCGAAGGGAACCTATACAGGTCAAGTTACGATCACGGATGCTGCCGCCAGCAATAACCCCCAGACTGTGAGCGTGACCCTGGCCTTGGGAGAAAAGCCTCCTCCACAGATCGGCGTAAGTCCCAAGTCGCTCTCATTCAGCGCGGAAGAGGCCGGAGCAAACCCCGCTTCCCAGAATATCCAGATCAAGAATAACGGTGATGGCACCCTGAATTACAGCCTCACCGATGACGCCGCTTGGCTCAGCGTCAGCCCGACGAGCGGCACTTCAACAGGTGGAGCGAATTCCCACACGGTTTCTGTAGATATAAGCGGACTGGGGGAGGGCACGTACAACGGCACGATTACGATAACCGATGCCAATGCGAGCAACAGCCCGCAAACGGTGAATGTTACCCTAAATATCAGCGCTCAGCCTCCTCCAGAGATTTCGGTCACTCCGACATCACTGACTTTTAATGCGGATCAAGGAGGATCAAATCCATCCTCCCAGAATATCCAGGTCAGCAACAGCGGACAGCAGACATTGAACTACACTATTTCCGATGACGCCGCTTGGCTCAGCGTCAGCCCTGATAGCGGCAGTTCGACAGGAGGGGCGAATTCCCACACGGTTTCTGTAGATATAAGCGGGCTGGGTGCGGGAACGCACAACGGAACCATAACCATAACAGACTCCAATGCCAGCAACAGCCCTCAAACAGTATCTGTCACTCTGAATATAGAGCCCCTGCCTGCGATCTCAGTCACACCGACTTCTTTAACATTTAACGCTACAGCAGGGCAGTCGAATCCGAGCTCTCAAAGCATCGGGATCTCGAACAGCGGAGGACAGACATTGAATTATACTGTTTCTGATGACGCGGGTTGGTTGAGCGTCAGCCCAGGAAGCGGCAGTTCGACAGGTGGACAGAATTCTCACATAGTCTCAGTAAACATCAGCGGATTGAGTGCGGGAACGCACAACGGAACCATAACTATAACCGACTCTAATGCCAGCAACAGCCCTCAAACAGTAAGTGTGACCCTGAATCTAGAAGCGCCTCCTTCGGATAATGAGATTTCTGTAGTCTGCAGTCCCAGTTCAGGTGGAAGCGGTACGGAGGTTACAGTTTCTATCAATATAAAAGGAAATACCAGTTCAATAAGCAGCTACAGCTTTGTTTTTAATTATGATGAGAGTAAGTTTAATTATCAAGGCTACAGCACAAGCGGGACACTGACAGAGAGTTGGGGGAGCGGATCCGCTGCTTATAAAATAGGAGACGGTACCGTGAATGTCGGTGGATATGGAGGGATCAACTCGATTCCAGCTGGAAGCGAAGGAACTCTTATTAAAATTATACTCGTGTCAGAAGGAAGCTCTTCCAGTCAGATTCAGATCAGCAACTACGATGATGACATCGCCGGCATGACTCCAGAACCGGCGACGACAACGTTCAACTAATAATAAGTAGCTTAGCAAGAATACAATTATTTGCGTCATCTTTGTAGCACCTGTGTTTGGAAAATATACATTCAGTAACATCTATGAATAGCCTCACATAGACCCAACCCTCTTTTTTGATTTTTTCCGAAATCGTCACTATGTATGAGTTTTTCATTCTACTGGATTCCTGCCGAAGCTCGTGCCTGCACCTGTTTACACAGGTATAAACTCCAGCAGGTGCAGGGATGACGGAGTAGGGGGCAGGAATTATGGAGAGGGATGGGAATGAGGGAAAGGAGCTAGAATTACATTCTTTGCACTTTGAGGGTAGATTGGTCAAAAAAATGCGTCCAATTCTTGACAAATAATATAATTTTGATATAATTTAGTCATAAATAATCTTGCTGCGCTGGCTGGGCAAGATTATCCCCACCATTGTCCCCCTTTTGCATTTCCCCAATAACAAACAGCCAGCATTTCTTCCCTATAAAGATAATCAGAAGCCTGAAATTTTTTTCTTACTCTCCGACTAAACTAGTGACCCTGCTAGGCTGGCTGGGTAGGGTCCCTCTCCCGTATTAATTCTCCTTTTCCGGCAAACCTCGCGACAGCCAGCTTCCTCTTTTCTCTGCTAACGATATTCAGTGACTCTTGCTTTTAAGCGGAGTTTGACTAATTCCATATCTATTTCTTCTTCTGGGCTTCCTTGAATTTGGATGGTTTCCTCACCACCGACGCTGGCCCCCGTTATCCCTCCTCCTATAGCGCCGATGAGGCCGAACAGGGCACCTATCGTTAGAGCCTTTTGAGAGAGTGAACGGGTTTCATACTCGTCAGGATTTTCACCTTTGTCCGGTTCATCCTGACCGAACATCACACCAGTCAGAGCTCCAACGCTCCCGCCTATTAACAGCCCTAATCCTGCTCCTAGCAAGATCTTCGGTTGTTTCAACACCTCGATATACTCGATATCGACCATAGCTACAGATACATCCGCTCCGGATGCGGAGTCCAGTAACAACAAAGACCTCTCTTTGACCGCGATCAGTTCTCCTTTGACCTGTTGCCCATCCGTTTTCTGTATCCTCAGCTCAGCCCCTCGTCTGTTCTTGGCAGAAACCATTCCTGAAAAATACAAAAATGAAATGATTAAGAAGACAACCGGTAGGGATTTATTCCGGCTCATGGCGCCCTCCTTTGGCCGAAGCCGTACTCTCCGCAGTTAAGGATGAAAAAAGATGTTCCTCTCCTTCCCGATGGATAGAAAGTCTTGATCAAAAATTGGATCGTCAGCTTCCTTCCGCCTTGGTTGGAATCCGCCATAATAATATCCTGAATAATCATTGGGTGTCAATGACTGATTGATTTAGAAGGAAGATGGCGTTTACAATTATTCAATTCCATTGATTGCTCATCTTATTGTTTTATGATAATTTGTCCTCCTTTTTGACGAATCATGAGAAGAATCCTCTTTTGCGCACTCTCATTTATTCTCTTTTCCGTTGTCCTCTTCGGTCAATGGAAATCAAAGGAAGTCTATGCTGTTAAGACCGCTTCCACAGTGAAAGTGGATGGAGTATTGGCTGAACCAGGATGGGAAAAGGCAGGAGAAGCCGCCGATTTTATTCAATTCCAACCTCAAAGAGGTCAGCTTTCTCCTTTTCCGACCAAGGTGAAAATCCTGTACGATGAGAAGTTTGTTTATTTCGGTTTCCTCTGCCATGACCCTGAACCCGAGAAGATCGCGGCTAGCATGACCAAACGGGATACGGATGTCAGAGACGACGACTCCGTTTATGTCCTGATGGACACATTTCACGATAGGCGAAACTGTTATTACATTGGAGTCAACCTCTTGGGGACACAGTGGGATGGGAGGATAACAGAAAACGGCCGCACTTTTGATTCTACCTGGGATGGCATCTGGAAAGCGGCTGCCCAGAAGACAGAATTTGGCTGGAGCGTTGAATTTGCTGTGGACTTAAGCAGTTTAAAATACGAACCGGGAAACGATAAAACCTGGGGTTTAAGTCTTGGGAGGGGAGTTCCACGAAGGCTGGAATTCAGTTTTTGGACAGGTCCTCTGGAATCCCCTTATAAAGTGTCTCAATTCGGTGAGCTTAAAGGTTTAAACCTTGAAAAATCTGAGAGAAAGATGCAGACCATCCCGCATGTCATTTCGAAGGTAGAGGAGGAAGAGCCATTCGAAATAGAAGGGGGATTGGATGCCCGCTACGCATTTTCCCAGCTGGTTTCAGGCAATTTAACCATCAATCCTGACTTTGCCACCGTGGAGGCCGACCAGGAGACGATCAACTTGACTCGTTTCGAACTCAGCCTAGCGGAAAAAAGAAATTTCTTCCTGGAAGAGGCCGATATCTACAGTCAAAGAATTCGCCTGTTTTATTCGAGAAGAATTTCCGATATCTACGGGGGGTTGAAGGTTTACGGCAAATCAGGGGATTATGAGTTTGCCGGAATCAGCGCTCAGACGAAAAAAATTGAGACAGCAGGAGAGGATTCAGCCAATTTTACCGTATTCCGGCTGAAAAAAGATGTCATGAAATCATCAAACATCGGCTTCCTTCTCGCTAATAAAATGATTGGCGGGAAGAGTAAAGGGACAGCCGGAATCGACACCGCCCTTTATTTTACCGATACGTTTAGTTTTACAGGCCAGTTAGCTATCAGTTATGGAGATGAGAACAGGAATAATTGGGCCTTCTTCCTGAGGCCCAGTTATGACTCGGCAACCTTTCATATCCATCTCCGGTATACTCACCTCGGGACAAATTTTGGTGACAATGCCAATCAGGTGGGGTTTATCAGGGATGACAACCGAAGAGAGCTGGATTCTGCGATCGAGAAAACATTCTGGCTGAGAAAATGGGGTTTAGAACGAATCGAATACAGTTCAAACTACAACATTTATTGGGGGCTGGATGGGACATTACGGAGCTGGCAGATTGATGAGGGAATAGAATTTGATTTAAAGAATAAATTCTGCCTGGAGCTGGATCATACCCAGGAATATAAGCTCTATGAAAAAGACTTTCACAACCGCCAGACAGAATTAACGCTAGGATATAACACACGGGAATGGCAGTCGGCAGAGGTGGTTTATAGTTTTGGCAGGAATTTTGACCTTGATTTCCAACTCATCGAGGGAAGGGTGAATTACAAACTGACCCGCGATTTTTCCCTCCAGTATGGATTGACGCGCCTGATCTTTGACCCGGATCCAGAGAGCGAAAACACATGGATTCATGTTATCCGAGCCACGAACTACTTCACCAATGATCTTTTCATCAAAGTCTTCTATCAAATCAATTCAGCTATCGATAAAAGGAACATTCAGGTTCTTTTCGTTTACCGGTTTCAACCGCCTTTTGGGCTCATCCAGCTGGCCTATCAGAAAGGAACAGCCAGGTTCTCCCTGAAGACGCGCCACCGCGGGGGAGTTTGAGGGGGACGGCGTCGTTCCCCTCAGGGGGTCAGCGCAGCGAAGCGAAGCGCCGAGGGGGGAGTTTGACTCCCCCCTGGAAGTGTCCCGTCTTTGCAGGGGACTTTGAAAAGAGACTTACGAGACGGGACACTAGGAAAGCCTTTTCCTTAAGTAGTCAACTTGGGGAGAAACCGCCTCGCATTCCTCCTTCCAATTGAAAAATTTCTGTTCATCCTTCATTTTTTACTTTTCTTTTCAGTATGAAGTCGATATGATAGTGAGTTCTTTTAATGAGAAGAAATCCCACCGCCAACGTCTTCAACAGAATCCTGAAAGATTTATCCACTCTGAGGAGGTAAAGCTCTATGGATAAAAGAGAAGCTTTGAAGAAGATCGCCAAGAGATTGCGAATTCATTCTTTAAAGATGACCACCAAAGCTGGTTCAGGTCATCCCACCACGTGTCTCTCGATGGCGGATTTGATTTCTTGTCTTTTCTTCGATGAGATGAGGTACAATCCTGCCGACCCCAACGATTGGTCCAACGATGAACTCGTCCTTTCCAAAGGCCACGCAGCACCGATCATTTGGGCTGTTTATGCCGAGGCTGGCATCATCCCTCAAAAAGAGCTGATGAGGTTGAGAGCATTCACGAGTACTCTTGAAGGACATCCCACACCCAGGATGAAGTGGATCAAGTCCGCGACGGGCTCTCTCGGACAAGGCTTGTCGGTCGGGGTGGGAATGGCCTTGGCGATGAAGATTGGGAAATCTCCAGGTCGAGTGTTCGTGATGATGGGGGATGGGGAATGCGCCGAAGGATCAGTCTGGGAAGCGGCCAACTCAGCCCGCTACCTTAACCTCGACAATCTGCGCGCCATTGTCGATATAAACAGGTTGGGCCAATCTGACGAGACGATGCACGGGCATGATATTCAGGCCTATGACCGAAAATTTAGAGCCTTTGGCTGGGAAACGATCAGAATAGATGGTCACAAGATAGATAAAATACTCGAAGCTTTCCGGCGAGCCAACAAAGCAGACAAACCCACAGCCATCTTGGCCAAAACCATCAAGGGGAAAGGGGTTTCTTTCTTGGAAAACAGAAATGGCTGGCATGGAAAGCCGCTCAAGGAAAACGAGCTGGCTAGAGCGCTCGAAGAGATTGGCCCCCTGCCTGAATTGGAGTCAAAAAGATTTGTGAAGAAGCCACGCTCAAGGAAACCCTTTAATCTGCCAAAGAGATATAATTTTATCAGGACTACATATAAGGGGAACACAGCCACGAGAAAAGCCTATGGTAATGCTCTTTTAAGCTTGGGGCGCATAAACTCAGCTGTGGTTGCCCTGGATGGAGATGTCAAAAATTCCACCTATGCCGAAGACTTTTTTAAAGAGTTCCCGGAGAGATCCTTCCAGACGTACATCGCCGAGCAGAACATGGTGGGGATGAGTCTTGGCTTTTCGGCCAAAGGCTTCCTTCCTTTTGTCGCCACCTTCTCTGCCTTCCTGAGCCGGGCCCATGACCAGATCAGGATGGCTGGCTATTCCTTTTCCAACATTAAATTTGTTGGCTCTCATTCTGGAGTGAGCATCGGTGCCGACGGCCCTTCCCAAATGGGACTGGAAGACCTAGCCATTTTCAGGCCGATCCCCGGTTGTGCGGTGCTTTACCCATCTGATGCTTATTCCACAGAGGGATGTGTCGAATCCCTCGTCCGGCATAAAGGATTGGGATACCTGAGAACGACCCGGCCGGCCACTCCACTCATCTATTCCAAGAGACACGCCTTTCCCATCGGGGGGTCGAAGGTCTTAAAAAAGAGTGATAAGGATAAAGCCACCCTGATCGCCGCCGGAATCACTGTTCACGAAGCCCTCAAAGCCTATTCTGATTTGAAAAAGGAGGGAATTTCCGTGCAGGTTATCGATGCCTATTCTGTCCAACCGATTGATAAAAAGAATATAATCCGACAAGTCAGAAAAGCAGGGAGAAAAGTTGTGGTGGTGGAAGATCATTTTGAAAACGGCGGATTGGGGGATGCAGTGGCCGCAGCCTTAGCCGGTGAAGCGGTAATAATCCATCTGGCTATCCGAGACCTCCCCCGGTCCGGAGAGCCGGATGAATTGATGGAGAAGTACGGAATCAGTGCCCATCACATTAAGAATGCCGTTAAGAAGCTCCTCAGAAAAAAATAGGGTACAACGCAATAATGGATATCCCGATGACTAAATAAGGGTGAATTTGAGTGGATAGACAAAGCGACCTTGAAGATTTAGCCTTCCCGAGATGTCACTCGAGGGAATCCGAAAAAGTCGGACATCGAGGATGTGTGAGCACGATACATTCAATCGGGAATCGCTGAGTATGGCCAAAAGACATCATGGCGTCAGTATCGAGTAAGCACGCGGAGTTCCGCAGATGCCGAGAGTGGCATTGAGGGAATGGCGTTAAAAATCTGAAGGGAGCGATGCTATCCACTCAAATTCACTCCTACTTTTTAAACATAGGCATCCATTATTGCGATGAACCGAAAATAGATGCTGTAAAGACACACAGGGAACGTCTCCTGTATTAGTCATGGGGAGAGATCAGCCCTTGAAAAAAACACATCCGAGAATTGTTCTGGGACTGTTATTCCTCCTTTTAATACTCGGCTTTTGCAGGGGAAGAAGCCTGACTATCCAGCCGAGCGGGAATACATATCCTCCCGAGCAGGGAGTCGTCGTGGCTGTTTATGACGGAGACACCATCAGAGTTGAGTTCGATAACCAAACCAGCCGAAAGGTCAGGCTCATCGGCATCGATGCCCCTGAAATAAGTGATGAAGAAGAAAAGACACAATTCCAGGCCTTGATGTCCAAGCGGTTTACTTTTCAGCACCTCTTCCGAAAAAGGATAAGGCTTGCCTTTGATAAAGAATTCGAAGATAAATACGGAAGACTCTTGGCCTACATCTGGATAGAGAAAGAAAAACTTTTCAACAAATTCATCTTACAGGAAGGATTTGCTTTTGCTTTCTTCCAGTTTCCTTTCAGGGGTGATTACAGGCAAGCCTTTGATGAAGCCGAGAAACAAGCCAAGCGGCTGAAAAAAGGATACTGGGGGGATGGCTTCTACCCTAGAGTGACGACGAGTGATTTGAACAGGCACCTTGGCCAAATTATTACCGTAGTCTTTTATTGTTCGCGGATAAGGAAAGACAAAAATTTTATCTTCCTTCATTCCCCGAAAGACGACTTTGCCGGCCTCATTCCGGAAGAATATCTTTCAAACTTTCCTGACCCGAACATTTTTGAGGGGAAGACTTTATCCGTGACCGGGTTTTTGGAAGAATATAAAGGACAGCCCCAGATTCTCATCTTTTTACCGAGCCAAATAAGAATCGAAACATAGGATGGAAGCTGGAAATCTTCTTTTTTATTTTTTCGTGATCTTTGCCTCGGCCAAGATTTTGGGTGAACTCTGTGTGCGGCTCAGGATGCCCCCCCTTATCGGCGAGCTCATGGCCGGTGTGCTCTTGGGAAACCATGTTCTGGGGGTCATCGATAGCCAGAACACAATCCTGATGTCTTTTGCTGAGATCGGGGTCATTTTTCTGATGTTCTACGTAGGACTGGAGATTCGGGTTAAAGACCTTGCTGCCGTCGGTTGGACAGCCATTTTTGTCGGCATCCTGGGCGTTCTTGTCCCTCTGGTTATGGGCTTTTTCACGATGGTCTTTATCGGTTATCAACTGGTGGAGAGCCTCTTCGTAGCCACAGCTATCCTGGCGACAAGTGTCGGAATTTCTGTGAAAGTTCTTCAGGATTTGGGTTTGATCCGTCATAAGGTGGCCTGTATTGTCCTCGGAGCGGCTGTGTTGGATGATATCCTGGCGCTGATCTGCTTGGCCTTGGTCAAGGGGCTGGCCAGGAAGGAGTTCCATGTGCTCGAGTTTTCGCTCTTGGTCATCGAATCGATAGCCTTTATCGGTTTTTTGACAATTTGGGGCCCCAAACTGGCTAAGAGAACAAAAAAATGGATCGAGCGTTTGAACATCCCCGAAGGCCCCTTCGTCCTCTCAGTCATTCTCTGCCTCGGCCTTGCAGTTCTGGCCGATGTGATCGGTTTGGCCGCCATCATCGGAGCTTTCATGGCTGGGGTGGTCATCGATGAGCTGGCCGGTGTTTACGATTTGGAAAACAAGGTGAAGTACATCAATGAGTTTCTGCTACCGTTCTTCTTTGTGATGATGGGAGCTCATCTCGATCCCTCGGCCTTCCTCCGGCCCCGCTTGCTCTTTCTAGTCCTGTTGATCACCCTGATTGCTGCCTTGAGCAAGCTCATCGGAACCTGGCTGGCCTGCTGGAAGCAAAAATGGCAGGTCCGTCTTCAGACGGGAGTCTGCATGATTCCCCGCGGGGAGGTCGGGATCATCGTCGCTCTCATCGGGCTTACCCTGCAGACTATCTCCCAGGATATGTACGCTGTTGTCATCAGCATGTCTCTCTTGACCACGGTGATTACTCCCCCTCTAATCCTTTTCGCATTCAAGAGAAAATGAAGCGGAAATTTGAGGGCTGATTTTAGCTTTACTTCACCATGAAATTGGTTTATAAATCCTTCATGTTTACAGAAGATGGGATCAAAAAAACCATGATTTATTCCAAATAAAAGGAGGATTCAGGATGAAAATCCGGGACAAAAAATTCATGATTTTTCTTTTAGGGATATTAATCCTATTTGGCCTTTCATCTTATACGAACGGTGATTCTTCTAAGCCAAAAAACAGTTACGATGAGAGCCTTTATAAAGCGATGAAATGGAGATGCATCGGTCCCTATCGAGGCGGCCGAGTGACCGCTGTCGCCGGTGTTCCAAGTCAGCCTTTTATCTACTTTTTCGGGGCGACTGGAGGCGGTGTCTGGAAAACAGAGGATGGCGGTCTCACCTGGAATAGCGTTTCCGATGGCTACTTCAAGACCGGGGCAGTCGGGGCTGTCGCCGTTTCCGAATGGGACCCCAATGTTGTTTACGTGGGGATGGGGGAAACACAGCTGCGGGGAAATGTCTCGCATGGAGATGGTGTGTATAAATCCGTTGATGGCGGAAAAACATGGATTCATGTCGGC
>SMTZ1_10004504_pt1 | contig 14014 bp, 6 predicted proteins | sample DeeMarSWOR136_30_FD_25667 | JGI IMG/M metagenome (IMG submission 25667) | reverse complement strand
TGAAGAGCATATCCGGCTGTCTGGTACGGGTAAACTTCGTAAATGGCGATTGGCTGAAGTAGCCATCCCATTAGTTCGTTACAACCCTGTTAGCGGCGAGTTACTGCAACTTGCCAAGGCCGAAATTATGGTAGATTTTCATTGCAAGCTCAGTTCGCCTGATATCAACCGGTCCGATCCGCTGGGACGGTCGAGGGTACAGAGTATGGCCGTGAATTTCGCTGAGGCTGCTGGGGCTTACGACAGAGCGGTGACAGGCGGTCAGAGCACCGAAGGCGGTAGGGAGGAAGAAGCTACCCCGGATTCGAATTCGACAGGCTACGTCATCTTAACGACATCGGCAATTCAGAATGCCTCCAATATGTTAAATGCATTTGTGACACATAAGCAATCAAAGGGTTTCAACGTTCAAGTTCTTACAGAATCGACGTGGGGCGGAGGGACCGGTGATCCGGCAGCAAATAATATTCGTGCGTGGTTGGCAGACAACTATGTCAGCAGGGACCTTCTGTATGTTTTGCTGATTGGAAATCCTCATCCTGACACTGGTGATGTACCGATGAAGATGTGTATCTCAGATCATCCAACGGACTATTTCTATGCTGAACTCACAGCCGACTGGGACAAGGATGGAGATAGTATTTACGGTGAGCAAGGAGAAGACGCAACAGCCGGAGATGAAGTAGAGAAGTATTTTGAGGTGTATACAGGAAGGATTCCATACTATGGAAATATCGATGATACGGATGCTATTCTGCAGAAGATAATCGACTATGAAACAGCAACTGATGTTGACTGGCGAAGAAATGCGATATTGCCGATGGTGCCGCTTGACGACACAACGCCGAGCTATCAGCTTGGTGAGCAGATAAAGCACAATCTTCTGGAGCCGGAAGCGATACCGTCAGACCGCATATATGATAAGACTTATGGAGTGCTTCCACCTCCGGAGTACGTGCGATCCGAGGCTTATCCGGCGACTGTTTGGAGCCAGGGCGATTACGGTTTGATTGTGTGGATGACGCACGGCTGGTCCGGAGGTGCCTCCGACATTATAGACAGGGGTGACGTGGCGAGTCTTGATGATGCGCATCCTGCCGCCACCTATCAAGGTTCGTGTTCGAACAGTCACCCCGAAACTACTAACAATCTCGGTTACGAACTTCTGAAGCACGGGGCGATAGCAACTATCGGGGCTACACGGGTCTCCTGGTATTATGTCGGCCAGACCAGCTTCACTAATACTACAAGCATAGGAGGGATAGGCTATCAGTACGCGAAAAGGTTGGTTGAGCGGGAGAGCTGTGGTCAGGCTATCTATAATACGAAGGAAGCACTGAGCATAGGGATACTGAAGAACTACTATGTGATGATGCTTTACGGGGACCCGTCGGTAGTAGTCTTTGGGCCTTCGCCCGATTTCACGGTTTCCCCGACTGATACGTTATACCAGGTCGGGCCTTACAAGGGTCCCTTTAGTTCAATGTCACGGAGCTATACCCTTAAGAACAATAGCTCAAGCCCCGTGGACTGGACGGCTGTGACAACGGCTGACTGGCTCAGTATTCCCGCAGGTGGGACAATTGGCCCGACAGGGTCGATTACAATCGATGCCTTATCCGGAACCGAAGTATACGATCTGCCGGTTGGCAGGTATTGTGGCGAACTGATTTTCACGGATATGGCCCAAGGCAAGGACTATCCGCGACAGGCGGCTCTGGAGATAAGGCCGAGGTCGATGGTCGCGCACTGGAAGCTGGATGAGACCAGCGGCACAACAGCGAGCGATTCGAGCGGTAACGGTTATCACGGCACGCTCGAAGGTGGCTTTTCGTTTGATACCGCTTCAGTGGGGGGCCAATTCAGCGGCGCTCTTGACTTTAGCCATCCGAATGACCGTGTCGATACGGACAAGACTGCCTGCGACCTTGAGCTGGCCAATAATGCCGCTAAGAGCATTACCTCGTGGGTATTTACGCGCAGCTTTAACGACGGTGGTATTTACGAGATGGGACAACATTCAAACGGACAGGATTTTTCGTTGAGAACGGAGAGCAGTGATAACTGGTGGCGGGTGCAATACTGGGGTTCTGATCCCTGCACAGGAGACATAGACTTCTACTACGATTCAAAGAACAAATGGGTTCATTTTGCTCATGTTTATGACGGCACCAGGGCCAAGATATATGCGAATGGTCAACTTATTGTGGACGAGCCGAGGGTATTGAACACGGCGGACAGAAAAACGTTCAAGATCGGGTGGTGGGACGACCATCACTTTGACGGGTTCATTGATGATGTTCGCATTTATAACTATCCACTGGATATAGATGCGGTTCTTGCAATCATAGACGGTGGTTGTGCGGAAAATCCGCATCCTTTTGATTCCGAAATAGATGCTTCTTATTGTGCGACGTTGAGCTGGGTGCCGGGAGTAACAGCGATTTATCACGATGTGTATTTCGGTACGAGCTGGGATGCTGTAGCCAACGCGACTCCCACTTCACCCGAGTACAAGAGACGTCAGAGCGAGACGTTCTATGTCCCGATTATGAATCAGAACACCCAGTGCTTCTGGCGAATCGACGAGGTAACTTCCGGAGCTTCTGTTATCACCGGTAATGTTTGGAGTTTCACCACCGGTGAGAGTGTCGGGACGATTACGCGGGAGGTCTGGACAGGTATTAGCGGAACCTCGGTTGTTGCTCTTACCGATCACCCGCTCTATCCGGATTCGCCGAACATAAGGGAAGAAATCACCAGCTTTGAAGCACCTACTAACTGGTCAAATAACTACGGTACGCGTATCCATGGTTTCCTGACACCACCTGAGACAGGCAGCTATACGTTTTGGATTGCAAGTGATGACGCCAGCGAGCTCTGGTTGAGTACTGACGAAACTCCGGATAACGCAGTTTTGATCGCCAGTGTAGGTGGCTGGTGCCAACCTCGCGACTGGGACAATAAAACAGGAACCGACAATCCCAATCAGGAGTCGGCTTCCATCTCACTGACAGCAGGCCAGGCATATTACATCAAGGCGCTACATAAGGAAGGAACAGGCGACGACAACCTTGCTGTGGCATGGAAGTTGGAGGGATCGTGTAAGACTCGGCAGGTTATACCCAATTCTTATCTGTCACCATACGATACAGATTTTCCGACGCCGGATCCCATGATTTGGGCAACGCCGCCGTACCCAACAAGCAGCTCATCGATTTCAATGACAGCGGTGCAGGCCTTTGACCAAAGTGGTGTCGAGTATTACTTCACCAGCACGTCAGGCGGCGGCCACGACAGCGGCTGGCTGAACAGCAGTACTTATGAAGATACCCACTTGGTCCCCAATACAATATATACATATACTGTAAATGCACGAGATAAAAGTCACAACCAAAACACAACCGCTCCGTCAGAAGCCTATCCAGCAAAAACATTCTTTGCTGGAGATTTTGAGCCTGATGGCGATGTGGACTTTGATGATTATGCCCGGTTCGCCTCACACTGGCTGGACAAAGCCACGTTAGTCGAAGGACTGGTGGCACATTGGAACCTGGACGGCGACGCAAATGATACTGTCGGTGGCAATCATGGAACTGTTTATGGAAATCCAGTATGGACAGCTGGTCAATTTGGTGGGGCCTTAAACTTTGACGGGGATGGAGATTATGTCGATTGTGGAAATGATAGCAGTTTGAATCTGACAAACAATTTTTCAATCTCGGCATGGTTTAACTCAGATGGTGCTGGACCAGTCGTGCTCATTTGCATTTGTAAGGGAAATGTTCCAGCATATCAGTCTGGAGGGGCATATACTATTCTTTATGTGCCCGGTAATGGTACCCTTTCTTTTTATGTTAGGAACAGTAGCAATAGTGATGTTGGATATGCAACAGCAGCGGTGCCTCTGAACGAATGGACGCATGTGGTTGGGACATTTAGTAATGGCAATATAATTATTTACAAAAATGGGGCTTTTGCGACAGATGGTTATTTAGGGACATCAACTATACATAGTAATAATGATCCCCTTGGCATAGGCGCTGAGGGCGACGGAGGTATGCCTTTCAAAGGCAGGATCGACGACGTTCGTATCTACGACCGGGTGCTGAGCGAAGCAGAAGCCGAGGAGCTAACAGAGTTGTGGACGCCCGATCCCTACAATGCCGACCTTGATGGTGATAACGATGTTGACCGAAGAGACCTTGCCGTTTTAGTCGAAAATTGGCTCGGAGTTGTTGAGCAACCATTGCCGTTACCAGGTCAGACGAGCAATCCGGTTCCAGCTGATGGTGTAACAAACATCAGTACAACGGAAGATTTGAGTTGGACGGCTGGCTCTTACACCACATCATACGATGTTTACTTTGGCACGGGTAATCCACCGCCGTTTATACGTAACCAGACAGCTACAACATTTGATCCTGGAACAATGATTATGGGTACCACGCATTATTGGCGTGTCGATGCGGTCAATGCAGCAGGTAAAACTACTGGTACAATCTGGAGATTTACGACTTTTGGACCGCCGCCCTAAGTAATTTTTTACAATCTCATGCAGTGTTAAAGAATGATGGGCTGTGTTTTCGTGCCGGGAAAAGTCTTGATGTAGCCAATATCTGATAAATATTGCAATCAATCATCGCGTCGAGTAGATGTGCTACAATCCCTCTGTTCAGGCATATTTTGTATTCCCTGTTTCTCGATTTTTTTAGGCTTGGCCCATATACAACCGGTCGACAACCATACAACCCATTAGCTGCCAATTCGGCAAAAATGCCTATTTCATAAGCGTTTTTCTATCAGGTGCTTACAAAAACCGAAAAATTTGTAATGATTTTATATATCCGATGGTTAGGTTTAAGGTCGGCAATTACCAAAAAGAAAATAAAGGGGTTGGTGTTTTCTTTAATTCTAAGAGGGTTAGGTAGGTAGAAGATAAGGATTTTCATGGGCCGTAGCATTGTGGTCACGATTTGACCGTAGGTTTGTCTGCAAAGCGGTATGCTGGCGTCTTGGCTGGCTGGAGAACTGTAACGCCACAGGTAATCCCTTGCCGACTTACATTTGTCCGGTCTGCAGATTTGGTCGACTCAACGCTTCCTGTAGCATAACAATGTGGTCTGCAACAGCGCGACGGATAACATTCATTTCACCCATATTGGCAGCGCGATAGGCTGGATATAAGCCAAAAATTATCCCACCCGCAGCACTAATACCAAAGGCCTACACTGTGGCGGGCATAACGTTTATAATTCCTTCGCTAATGTATCATTCATGCCTCAAAGCCACGATGGGATCTACTTTGGCGGCATGCACGGCAGGATATAAGCCGAACAGAATGCCAATGGTCATGCTGATTAGAAGTGGCAGTAGAATTCCTTTCAAGGTCATCACTGTGATCATCCCGGAAAAGTACGTTATTAAGAACGGGATCAGAGCACCCATTCCCAAACCAATTATTCCACCGGTAGTAGACAGAACCGTGGTCTCAATAAGGAACTGATAGACAATCTGTCTCCGCTTGGCACCGATAGCTCGCCGAATTCCTATTTCACGGGTGCGCTCGGTAACAGAAGCCAGCATAATATTCATAATTCCGATTCCGCCGACTAACAGGCTGATGCCGGCGATAGATCCAAGTACAATATTGAACCTTCGCTTCGTAGCTTCGGCCTGCTTCCGCAAGGCCAGAGGAACGCTCACCATATAATCCTTCTTCTTATGAAACTGTTCCAGCATCCTTCTGATGCCCGCCGCTATGGCCTCAACTCTCTCTCCCTCATCCACCTCGACAATAATCTGGTGCAGTTCCACCTTTTCCCGTTCGTCTCCACTCGAAGTACGTTTCGTGAAGATGTCGCCGAAGTATCGCCGCGCTACTTCGATGGGAATATAAACATCGACTTCCTGATCAGGAATTTGAATTTGAATGTTGCCGGCCTGGGCCTGACCGCTTTCACTTTGTACTATGCCGATGACCTCGAACTGGTCACCCCCAATACGAATGTTCTGGCCTATCGTGTTCTCACCGGCCAGGATTTTTCGAGCACCATGTACGGTCAACACGGCCACAGGTGTTTTTTGTGCCACATCCAACGGCAAAAGCACACGACCGGCAACAACTTCACGCGGCACAAGTTCAAACCACTGAGGGGTCGTTCCCACAACCCGAAGCTCTATCTCCTTTTCGCCAAGACGCGAGTCCTTGCGCATAATTTTCGCAGGCGCGGTCTGTTTTACATGACTGAAACTCTCAGCAATTCTTGTATGGTCTTCATAAAGCAAGCCGTAGATGCTCATGTGTGAATGAGTCGTACTCAGGGCCTCTTCTTCCGCGGACTTGACCGACGAAACAATAATATTATTGCTGCCGAGTTTTCGAATCTGTTCGAGGGCTTCCTTGCTGGCGCCTTCTCCTACAGACAGCATCGCCACCACGCTGCCCACGCCAAAGACAACACCCAACATAGTCAGGAACGAACGCAGCTTATGAAGAAGAAGATTCTCCACACCGAGCCATATATTTCGCGTAAACCTAGTTTGCCTCATTGTAATCCCCTTCGATTCTATCGATTTTGCCGTCCAGCATGTGTAGCTTGTTCTGTGCATGGTCAGCAATTGTAGATTCGTGGGTAACAATGATGATAGTTTTGCCCTGCTTGTTCAACTTGACCAGCATTTCCAGGATTTGTTCACCTGTAGCCGTATCCAGATTGCCGGTAGGCTCATCCGCAAAAAGTATCTGTGGGTCGTTCGCCAGTGCCCTGCCGATTGCGACCCTTTGCATTTGTCCGCCGGAGAGTTCCGTGGGTCGGTGACCCAATCTGTCCCCAAGTCCAACTTCTTCCGCTATTTCCTTTGCACGCTGAGCACTTTGAACCGAATCCCAACCAAGGTAATACAAAGGCAATTCTATATTTCTCTGGACGGTCAATTGAGGTATCAGGTTGAAGCTTTGGAATATGAATCCAAGATACCTGAGCCGGAGTTCGCTGAGAGAATCATCATCAAGAGTACTCACATCCTGGCCTTCGAGGTAATACCGGCCCGATGATAACCGGTCCAAACATCCAAGGATGTTCATCATTGTACTTTTCCCTGAACCGCTGGGCCCCATAATGGCCCAGAAGCTGCCCCTCTTGAACGAAACAGTTAAACCGGCCAGCGCCTTAACTTCCTGTGTTCCCATCTGATAAATCTTCTGGGCGTCTTCAAGCCTGACTATTTCCTTCTCTTCTTGTGAGGAGGCCAGTTCTATCATTTACTCGTTCCTTTCAGATCCCCGTGGTCTCGATCCTCCTCCCTGCCTTGGGCCTTCTCCTCTTTCTTGCCTCCCGCCCATGCCCTGAAAACGCTGCCGCATCTTTTCTCGTTCCTCCGGAGACATATTCTCGAAACGCTTGCGCATCTGTTCCCGCTGTTCGGGAGTCACACTTTCCAAGCCCTTTCTACCCGACCTATCCTGCCCGGGAACAATGCCTTCAGGGCCGCGCTCTCGTCCTTCCCCTTGTGGTTCGGCAATACCTTGCGAAGGCATAACCGCCGGCCTGCGGACTTCTGTTCCATTGGTCTCCTCCAGCTTCTCATTTATTCTCCGTTTCAAGTCATCGCCGGTACCGGACAATCCGGTGCCAGCCATTTCTGAACCGTGCTCAACTGCCGCAGACTTCAGCGGAGGCACCATCGAAACGACCTCACCCTCATCAAGACCGCTAATTATTCTAATCACCCTTCTGTTATCCAGCCCAACCTTGACCTTCCGTTCCTCGATAGAGCCGTCCTTGATAACAAAGACAGTCGATTCTCCACCAACTCGCAGCACTGTCTGAACCGGCACATACACCGCATCCTCATATTGTTCAACGATTATTTCAACCATGCAGCTCATGCCGGTACGCAGCGACGGTACATTACCTTCAAGGTATACGTCCGAGTTGTACACCTTCAAATCGGGGTTCATCCACATACTCTGCGGGTCAGGTAATGGAGCAATGCGCTCGACAGTGCCAATAAACTTTTTGCCCGGCAGCGCATCAACAGTTACAACTACAGGAAGACCCAATCGAACCTTTTCAAGGCTCGCCTCATGGATATCCACCTCAACCATTGCTGATTCCGCCGTGGGAAGGTGGAACAGCTCCTGCCTTTCGGTGAGTTCGACACCTACATCCATCGGCTCTCGACGGTCGCGGAAACCACCTCGTGAAGCCGTCGTCGCGTAGATTACCATTGCGTCAGTCGGGGAGTATATCTTGGCTTTCTTGAGCTGGTCCAAAATTTTATTGAATTTGTCCTGCTGACGCTTATACTCAAGCTCTTTGGCCTTCAAATCCGCCTCCGCTTGTATAACAAGAGCCCTGGACTTACGCTCAGTCCGTTCCAGTGCCATCCTGGCCTGTGTAACGTCGCTTGTGAGCTGCGCTATATTGCGATGGTACGTAAAGTCCTCCAACAGACTGAGGTTATTCTGTGCCAGCGCCAGGTTGTTTTTACTGCGGGTCACCGCCAGTTTGTCGGCCATAAGTTCAGTCTGTGAGATATATTTCTTTTCGTACAGCTTCTCTGACCACGCCAGGGTCTCCTCGGCACGCTTTTTCTCCTCTTCTCTCAAGGTTATGTCGTTGTCAGCAGCCGTCTCTTCGTTGGGATACTTGCCCTTTATATATTGATCCAGGTCCTGTTTGGCGAATTCAAGAGTCAACTGGGCAACATTTACATCACTTATAGCCTGATTTTTCACCACGGCGAGGGTCTCGTTTGCATCGATAAAAGCCGCATAGGCCTTCTGGACCGCAATTTCCTGGTCGATTTTGCTGTCCTCAAGAACACTGGCATCCAACTCAATTAAGAGGTCTCCTTTCTTAACGTGCGTCCCCTCGGCGATTAACGAAACAATGGACGTCCTTCCTTCAATCTCGTTCTTAATGATGATTTTTTCTCTGGCCTTGATCGTGCCCGACTCGGGAATACTAATTGTCAACGGCCCTCGTTTTGCAACAAAGGTAGCAAGGCCGCTCGTCGGGTCCTCACCACCCCGCACCACTTTGAACCATATTGCAACTACGGCGATTACAGCGAAGATTAAGGCTATCCACAGGCCTCTGCCGCCACCGATTAGCCTCAGCACGCCTCGGCGGCGAGGTCCTGATTTATCTTGCATATTTTGGCGTTTATGGTCGGTCATTGTATCTGTTCCTCCCACATTCCATCCGGCCTGACATCCAGTATACCAACATCCCGGTAAAAACTCAATTTTGCGTTCAAGTGCTCTACTAAGGCGGCTGTAACATTATCTTGAGCAGCTAATAAGGCATCCTGCGACAGCAGCAAAATTCGCGTTGTTACTCGTCCGGCATCCAGCAATACTTTATTCATTTCTACCCGTTCATTTGCCAGCGTAAGACTGTTTTTTTGAATATTGTACCGGTCCGCTGTCTCCTTAAGCCGCCGATAAGCCCCGCGCACAGCTAATTTAATCGTATCTATATCATCCTCATACTGCCGCTGTTGCCGCTCTAAAGTTATCAGGGCCTGGCGATAAGCATTGCGCTGTAGTTTTCTGTCAAACGGCAAATCAGCGTCGAAGCCAAAGTTGTAAATACCCTCGTGGAAACGCAGGTTTTGAAAGTCTGTTTCTGGGTATTCAGGCGATTCATATTCAATATTTCCGGTGATGTTAAGTTGAGTTCCAAGACCATCGGCGGCCAGAATAACTTTACGCAGGGCATCGTCAATCCAATCTGCACTGTTAGCCAAATCCAGACGCCGCAGCAATGCTGTTTCAATCGCTTCATCCAATGTATAATCGAGCTCACTTATCCCGGCTTCTTCCAATGCCTTCAATTCGTTCTGGTCCAGTTCCACATTAGCGTCGGTTGGTAACGATAACTGTATCTTAAACGCATCAAGACTTTGCTCATACCTCTGCTGGGCCGCCACAAGCGTATTTTCCGCCCTTAGTACATTTTGTTCCGCCTCATCCACATCAACACGTGTTTTACGCCCGGCCTCGGCTTCCATCTCCAAACGCTCTTTTGATTCAAGCACCCTCTTATAGTTATTCTCGGCATTGGTTACAGCATCCCTTTGCTGCAAAACACCGTAGTAAGCATTAACAATTTCAACTACAAACATTTTACGATAGCGGTTGAACGAGCGTATGTCATACAGCACCAACCGCTCGTCTTGGACTAAAGTTTCCCAATCTTTTTTGCCTGCTCCGGCGCCAAGCAATGGAGCAGCTGCGCTTGCGCTAAGGACCGAACCTAATGTTGTTCTTGGGTCGCCGCTAAGAAATCTTGCCCAGTTTAAGGCCAAGCTCGTACCGATTTTAATACCATCAGCCAGAAGATGTTCTTGTCCGGTTCCAAGAGCTGAGGCTAATGAAAACTCATCATCGTCAACGCTTTTGTCAACGTATGCGCCATCGACAGTTGCAAACCATTGTCGTGTGTACTGATAACGTGTACCTGTTAAACTAAGTGCTGAAAGATACAAATCTTCCTTCCGTCTCTGATATTCCCGGTTGTGTGCAGTGGCCATAGGGACTGCCTCTGCAAGACTGATAACGCCCGATGACGGTACTGCCTTTTCAATTTGCACGTCGTTCGGCGATGGCGCTACGTCGCCGACTTTGTAATTGACCTTTTGGCCGAAGCTGCTGTGCCATTTGCTCTCGATAATCTTATATACTTCTTCATCGGCATCAGCTTTATAGTGTTCTGCACTGCAACCACCCATAATGCCAAAGAACGCACCGATGCACAACCCCCAGAATAGCAACGTTATTGGCTTAAACCTGTTAAACATAAAACCCTTCCCCGGAGCAAACCCCAACTTCTGTAACGTCATTTCCGTCCTTATCTGCATTATTATACAATAAAACGCTGCAAAAGAAAAGATGAAAACTGACCGAGTTTCCGCAGTTACTTTCGATTTTCGAACATTTATCGTAAGTGCTACGCAAGAAATTCCAATAAAATCCACAAATTTATCGATTTATTTGCGGATAAGCTCAAGCAATTCCCATCGATAATTAGTCTTTCGTCATAATATAGGACGCTTTTGCCTGCGAAAATATTGCCAAAAATCCGCTAATGCGTGGTATAAAAATGACCCCGAATTTTATTGCAAAATGAGTCAATTTAGTATAAACTTATAGCGAATCTTTATGATGACCCCATTAGATGTGGTTTGCAAGGCCGTACTTCTAACAGGCCGAGCTTCGGACGGGACTTCTAACAGGGTTGGCGGCGTGGCCAAGTGGTCTAAGGCGACGGTTTGCAAAACCGTTATTCGGCGGTTCGAATCCGCCCGCCGCCTGTTCTTATTGTGTCCAGCGAAGCAACAAGATACCCCCCTGCTGGCGAATTTAGTCGAGATTGTTCAAATTTCGCCGAAAAATGCCGGCGCATGTCAAACAATACGTAAAACAATTGGTTCCGGCAGCCAAAATAGTACAATGGCTTCGACAAAAAATCTCACCCAAAGAGCTTGCACTACCAGCCGAATTCGGGTATTCTGCTGCCTGAGACGCTCGGCGTTGTAGCTGAGCAGCGCTTATACACTTTAGAACTGGCCGAAAACAATATATCCACAAAACATTGAGGAGTAGTTGGCGATGGAGATGAAACGTCGTGAATTCTTAGCCAGGTCGATTGCCGGAGTGGGCGGACTTCTGCTGGGGGCGGGCTGCATCGATACTGCAAGACAGAAACCCACAACGTTTGACCCCTATGAGCGTGTGCCGCTGGGAAAGACGAACATTAAGGTCTCTCGTGTCGGCTTCGGCACAGGTATGAGAGGCGGGAACCGGCAGTCAAACCAGACACGCCTCGGCGAAGAAAATTTTGAAGCCCTGCTCCGGGCGGCTTATGAGCGCGGTGTACGGTTGTTCGATTTGGCAGACCTTTACGGTACACATCCTTACGTCGCCCGCGCACTGAGTAAAATGCCCCGCAAGGATTATGTTATCTCCACAAAAATCTGGTGGCGAGGCGGTGGCATACCCGAAAGGCAGCGCCCTGCCCCTGATGTCGTCGTCGAGCGTTTCCTCAACGAGCTGAATACTGATTATATCGACCTGATTCTCCTGCACTGCGTCGACTCGGCCAAGTGGCCGGACGAACTCAGCAAGCAGATGAATATCCTGACAAAGCTCAAGAAGAAAGGACTTGTCCGAGCACACGGCGTCTCCTGCCATTCCCTGCAGGCGATGCAGGCTTGTATCAAGGAACCTTGGGTTGATTCGGTGCACGTGCGAATCAATCCCTATGCCGAGAAAATGGACGTACCCAAACCAGAGGACATACCCAGGGTAGAAGCAGTCCTCCAGGCCCTGCACAAACAGGGCAAGGCCGTGATAGGGATGAAGATAATCGGCGAAGGGGCGTTCCGCGATAGTGATGAAAAACGCGATAATTCCGTCCGCTATGTACTCAACGTTGGATGTGTCGATGCTATGGTTGTCGGCTTCGAGAAGGTCGAAGAGATTGATGACTTAGCGATGCGCGTCCGAAAAGTGCATAGAATACCTGAACTGCTCAAAAAAAGGGCGTGAATAAGAAGCGAAAAGCGTAAAGCCAAAGCTCCGGTCTCAACTTATTTTGGGCGCCGCTCACCAGGGCGGCCGGTTGCGAATCTCCTCATATTCCACAATCGCAGAATTCATATCTTCGGACAGAGACTCTACATCGGCACCCAAATCTAAATATTCGTTAGCCAGATTAATTGCTCTTCTATAATTTCCTATCAAACGATCCAGAGTGGATAAAAACAGACCCATCAGTCTTTGTCGCTCTATTAGGTCCCTTTCGTACCAGTAGCCTCCATACCCATACCAACGGCTCCTTGTTCCCTCAAGGAGACTAAGCTCTCTGCGAAGCTCTTCTGAGCGGCTCTTAAGATACGTAATAGCACCGGAAACCTCATTAAAATCTCTATTGACCTTCGCAAATTGGCGCTTTGCCCTTTCGACATCGTTATTTCGAACCAATCCGGCCTTAGATGCATCAAGCGCTGCCAAAAGCTCCCTTGCCGAAGAAACAATTTTGTCAGCAATTTTGCACTGTACGGCCTCGGCCGCCGTTAATGTTAGCAATGAACCTTCTTGGCTCCACGTTCTGACGAGAGTTTGGTTAGATTTCTTGTTCCAGCCCTCAACAAACAATGTTTCTCCTGTCTCAGTAACCTCCACGGCCTCGATATTCTCGTCGACCATTGCTTTGGCAATGACAGCCGGCCGGTTGTTCCGTTCGGCAACGGCGGAAATGTAAGCAGTAAGTGTAGAAGCATCATCGTCAGGCCGGCTTGGGACAATTGGTTTTTCGACTATAGTCCGACCATAAGGTATTCTCGAAGTTCCGCCACGACGACTTCTTACGCCCATAGTTTCAAAGGTAGTGCGTGATACTAAGGTTGCGCCCCCGATGGTCGCATTGTCCGCTATATAAAGCTCATCACAGGCCAGCGCTATCGCAGCGCCGGTTGAGTAGGCCGCGCCAAATCTGCCGCCGTTAACAAATGCAACAATCCGGCAGTTATCTAATTGAGTGATTGCTCCACAAATGCGCTTGGCCAAATCAATTCGACCCCCTGGCGTATCAATCTCAATGAGAATAAACAAGGGACCCTGGTTGGCAGTTGAAATTATTGCCTCTTCAAAAGCTTCGGCTTCACATATCAGGTCAACCGAATCATTTATAGAAATAGTATACACCTTATTCTTGCGGCCAAGATGATTATAATGGATTTCGTAATCGCCGAGGTCAAGGTATTGAGGCATCTTTTTATTCTCAATACGAACTTGTGTCTTATTTTGTCTTATTATCTGCGTGGCATAGCCGTTGAAGCTTTTGCCGGTCTGACGGTGTGTAAACGTATCGCCAAAGCAGTTAGATAAAAGGAATATTACAGCAAGCACAGAGATAAGATATTTAACCATTTTTTTTACCTCCTTTGCTTATAGGCATCTATTTAGTATTATGTTAACAAAAAAATCGGAAAAATCCAC
>SMTZ1_10004503_pt1 | contig 14015 bp, 14 predicted proteins | sample DeeMarSWOR136_30_FD_25667 | JGI IMG/M metagenome (IMG submission 25667) | reverse complement strand
TGACTGTTGTATTCCTCTTTATGTCTGGTGTCATCGTTGGCATAATTATTCTCAGCAGTCTTAGCTGGAAATTGGCGTACCGCTTCTGCGATTCGCACCTCATTCAAGGTGGCGCGGTCATAGGGATTATGGGGGGTACGATTTGGCTAATCGTTCTCGTTATCCTGTGGTTCTACATGAATACGCTCTAGCCTAGTTAACTATAAGTCGCCTTTAGTCGGTTCTTCAACAATGAGACCCGCGATGAGGGCGAGGAGACCAGGGAGAGAACCCAGGAATATGAGTCCGAGGATGCCGATGACGATGAGACCTGTCTTGTGAAGGTCTGGGGTGTGTCGCCAGCGTAAAGTGTAAATGGCGACGATGAGAGTGGGGATGCTACTGATGAGTGCGATTATGGGAATGAATAGGATAAGCCAATCAAAGATGGTGGTCAACATTGCTAGTGTTGCTGGATCAATTAAGGGGGCTAGGCTTGCCAGAAAGGTGGGTAAGAAGTACCATGCCCAGACAGCCACAACAATTTTGTTAACAAATTCGACAATAAATAAAATGCCAGCAACTAAAGTTAAAGTTCGAGCTGTTTTTGTGCTCATTTTGTATGATTCACCTTTTCAGAATCTAGAGGCTGTAGTGTTGCCTGAGTGAGCTTATCGTTTCGGTGCTAAAAAGTTATACAATTTTTATTCATAAGAATTGATGAAGGTATAATTAAAATTCAACGAGGTTTTGACAAATGGATCGAAAGTATGTGTCTTATTGTGGAAATTATTATTGTGCCCTATGCGCCTATCATACTGGCAAATTAGTGGATGCGGCCTCGCGTTTACTTGAAATTGTGAAGCACTATGAATCGCTCAGGCTTATCGCTGAAAGCGATGAGAGTGTGGATTTTGACGCATTTAATAAGGGTTTGGAGTGGTTAGCGTCGAAGGATCAAGCCTGTAAAGGTTGTCGGCTGGGGGGTGGTTGGTCCTGGTGGTCAGACTGTCCCGTTCGGACATGTTGTGTGGATAAGGGCGTCGAGTTCTGCTACCAGTGCACAGAATTTCCCTGTAAAACACTCACAGAGGGTCCACTACAGGGTTATTTACAACGATTCATTGATGCGAATCAACATATTCAACAAATTGGTTTAGAACAATGGATAAAGAAACGGTATGGCCAGGAGCTGAGTAACTCGACTCGTAGTAAGCTGTAAGGAGTCGAGAATGAATGCACTGCCAATATAGTATTATCATACAGTGTTTAGAATTGGAGTAAAGCGAATTTTTAGTTGCTTCCGCTCTTTTTTCAATATGACAGTTTTCCGCCAATTGGTATCATCACTTAATGGGTAATCAAGTCTAAAATGCGATCCTCGACTTTCTCTCCGTGCTAACACTGCTTCGAAAACCAGCTTGGCTAAAATCAGCATTGATCGCATTTCAAATGCTAGTACTAGTTGAGTGGGGGTTTGAGCTTGTATTTGTGGCAGTATAGTTCCTTTGATTTGGTCTAATCGTTCGAGACCCAGCTGAAGCCCTTGTTGATTCCGAACAGGTCGACAGAACTTGGAGAGCGTGGCCTGAACCACGGATTTCAAATACGTTGGGGATTGTACTTGACGCTTGGTTTTTTGTAATCCATAAATGAAGTCTTTCACATTTTGTGTGCTGGTTTGATCGATTTTGATGAAGGTGTGCTGTTGGGCATAGTGACTTGCTTGTTGCCCTGCCTGTTTACCGAAGACTATAATCTCGGTGAGTGCGTTTCCACCTAATCGGTTCGCTCCATGAACACCGCCAGTGACTTCGCCTGCAGCAAATAAGCCGTTGATGGAGGTGGCACAAGCTGTATCGATTCGTAGCCCACCCATTGTATAATGGGCGGTTGAGGCAATGCGAAGTCGTTTTCTTGTTAGAATATCTATCAATGGATGAAGTGTGTTCTTCTGGATTTCGTGTTCGTAGATGTCTTCAAAATCGGCTTGTGAGAGGGTTGTTAGGTCAAGAAGAGCGTAATCCACGTTGGACTCTTCTTTGATGAGTTCCTGTTCCATGGCGACAATTAGATTGTCACGCAGAATGGGGGTCGTCAGTAAACCGTATATGGATAGAATAGGTTTCCCTTGAGAATTGAGTACTGGCCCCTCAGAAACGAGATGTTTTGTGGCTTCAATTAGCCAATCCAAGATGAATATGCGAGGGATGCCTGGATCAATAAACATTGGAAGAAACTGTATAAATTCTAAATCTTGGACTTCTGCTCCACTCTCATAGGCTAACACAAGGCCATCCCCGGTGATTCGGGGTGGATTATCATTTCGGGAAAACAGGTGTGAATAGCCTCCTGTGGCCAAAATGGTTGCTTTAGCTGAGATAATAAGAAGTTCTCCTGTTACCATATCAAGGGCAATAATTCCAAGGCACCGGTTGTCTTGAACAATTAATTCAAGTGCCATGGTACGCTCAAGAAGCTTTACTCCGGCATCCACCGCAAAGTTGGCCAAGGCTTGTGTTAGGTAAATGCCTGCAGGTGGCTTTTTGGCAACTGTTGTTCTACTTTGTCCGAATAATAGGGGCACTTTGAAGGATTGCAGTTCTTGAAGCGCGGAATGCGATTCTGAAACCAAGAGATGAACCAGTTGGGAGTTGTTAAGAAATTGCCCTGATTCCAATGTAGCTTGGAAATGTTGGCGTTTTGTATCAGCATCATGTGCTGTACGGAAGGTTCCCACTGCCATGGCAGTACAGTTTGCTCGACCAACCAAGCTTTTAGTAATAAGCAGAATCGTGGCATTTTGTCTACGTGCTTCAATTGCGGCGCGTAATCCTGCTCCACCAGAACCAATAATCAAGACATCCGCGGAATACTCCTTCACACTACCCTCTTCCAAGCGACCGATTATGTTAATCTCAGTATTAAAGCTCTAAAGCTTTCAGAATCTCTTCTGTTCCTTTTCTTTCCATAAATAATCCATTGGGGTGAAAATTCACTTTTTTAATTTAACTTGATTTTTTAACGTTTCAAGGTCAGTGGCAGATGTATAAATAATTGGTTTAAAACCAAGATGTTGCCAGAAGGCTTCAGCTTCTTTGTTCCCGAGAACATACCGTAGGCTGATATGACTAACATTTTCTACTTCAAAGTACTTGCAGAGTTTGTGTATCAGCTGAGTGCCTATTCCATGTCGTCTATAGTTTTCCAATACAAAGATCATGCCGATTATCCCCGCTTCATTAGGTTCGTATTCAATTCGTTTAAGGATCTGTCCATAGGCAAAGCCCACGATGTTATTATCCTGTTCGGCAACCAGAACAAGACTCGTGTCGTTGGTGAGCAAGTGGCTGACATCGTGGACCAATTTCTGCCGCCCAGCCTTGGTGATTCGCCATATAAGTGGATTAGACTGCTCTACGTGCTGTTGTAATTTTATTCGTAAATTCAAAATTTTCTCCTGATCAGCAGTTGTCGCTCTTCGAACAAGCATTCCAAATTCTCTCCTTATTTGTCCAAACCCTTGTTGTATACATCGGTTGGTGTGGACTCTCATTTCTGTTTCTTTGGGGTGGGATTCTGCCTTTCGCACCTTCAACGTGAATCTTCTTTTCATACATCTTCTATCCCCTCAATTCGCGCTAGAGTCCATCTTCCCTTATCTGTCAGATCATAATATTGTCTTTTGGATTTTCGATAGGTTTGAACGGAGCGTGTTCGTGTGATAAGACCAGTGCGTATCAGCTCGTTAAGGTGTTGATACACACTTGATACTGAAACCTTGACGCCTGTTTCTGCAATTAGTGTCTTCCAAATAGCATAGCCATATGATTCATTTCTTTGGAGAATCTTAAGGATGTGGAGTTTAGTTCCGCCCAATTTTGTTGTATACTTTCGTTTCTCAACGCGACCAAGAAGATGTTCTATATTGGTATGGCCTTTTGCAATGGTTTGAGCAATTTCTGGGTATTTTAATCCCATCCCAGTAATTACACAGATGATTTTATCTCCTGTGTCAATTGAACCTTCTCGAAGTATTTGATGTAAAGCTGCAATAGTTGCAGCTGATGCGGGTTCAGCAAAAACACCTTCTAAACTAGCTAATGAACTGACGGCATCCAAAATTGCACTATCTGAAACTGAAACAGTAAAGCCCTCCGATTCACGAATTGCATCTAAAGCAAGTTTTCCACAAGACGGGTTTTTCATTCCAATATCTATAGCTATCGTCGATGCCTTGGTTGATGGTTCAACGGATTTACTGCCCTTTTGAAAGGCAGTAACAATGGGGGCACATCCTTTTGCTTGTACGCCGATGAGTTTTGGTGGTTCCTTTTCCATCCATCCGAGCAATTGTAATTCTTTGATTGCTTTCCAAATCATTGAAAGATGACCACCATTTCCCATGGGCACAAGAATCCAGTCTGGGGGAATCCAATCGAGTTGTTCACAAATCTCATAGCCTGTGGTTTTCACGCCCTCAAGAAAGTAAGGGCTATGACCAATTATTGTGTGTGCATTCGGGGCTCTTTCTATCGTTCGTGCTTCTCCCTCCTCGCGGTCTTTCACTATTTCTAATTCTGGTTGATAAGCGATTATTTGGTAGAGTTTGCCAATGTCGACTCTTTGTGGCACAAACACATGACTTTTCATTCCTGCTCTAGCAGCATAAGCAACTACCGAGGCTGCAAGGTTGCCTGATGAGCCACATGAAACGGCTTTGAAACCAAGTTCTTTTGCTTTTGATATTTCAACACTTGTTCCGCGATCAATGAAAGCCCCTGTAGGATTGGTGGTTTCATCCTTTAGGTAGAGCTGTCGTAAACCCAGTTTTTGGGCGAGGCGGTCGCATTCATGCAGAAATGTTCCTCCCTCTCCTAGAGAAACAATGTTCCGCCGATCCTGTACTGGAAGCAGTTCAAAATACTTCCAAACACCTGGTTCTCTGTCAGCTAATGATGAAACATCAATCTGATTATGGATTGCTTCAAGATCATAAACAACCTCGAACAAACCACCACATTGAGGGCACCCATGTATTGGAGGCGACGGGCGTTCCGTTTCGTAGGCGCATTCTGAACATCGGAGCTTTGACATTGCAACTAATATTCTATTTGTTGCCTATATATAAGTAATTACTTATATAATCCCTTTTTCTTTCTCAATTTTGAAGAGGTGGTCTTAATTGACTGCGATACATCTCAATTCATTATTCAATAAAAAAATCAAACTTCAACAAACCAGGGTTTTTTCTTCGACTTCGATTTTTGGTGTTAACAATCCTGTTTTTTCTCGTCCATCCGTGTTTTTAGCACTCACTGCAATTTTCACAGCTCTGACGACGGTTACGACGCTTCTGATAGTTATCCCTTTCCCTGCAACCTCTGGATACTTCAATCTAGGTGATTCAATGGTAATGATTAGTGGACTACTTTTGGGTCCACTGGGAGGGTTCATTGCAGGTGGAATGGGGTCCGCTCTTGCTGATATGGTTGGATATCCTCATTTTGCTCCAATTACGTTCCTTGTCAAAGGATGTGAAGGATTGGTTGTGGGCCTCGTTACCCAGCAAAATCAAACTTCGTCTCGAATTTATTTCAGGGATATTCTCGGGTTACTTTTGGGTGCCTTCATCATGTTACTTGGGTATTTCATTGCAGAAGCTCTCCTTTTTGGTTTGGAGGCTGCCCTTCTGGAATTAGTCTGGGTCAACTCGATACAAATTACATTTGGAATTATTGTCGCCCTTCTTATTGGGTCTGTCACACGGAGATATGTGGCTTCAAATCTGATTTCTCAACTGGATAGGGTAAAATAATGCAGATCACCAGCGTAGATTTTCTAATCACTTTTCGATGCAATGCAAGTTGTAAGCATTGTGGTTACAGAGCAGGACCTTCCAATCACGGTTATATGAAAGTCGATGACGCAAAAAAGTGGTTATCTACACTAGCTTCAGCTCACCCACTTCAATCAATTACTATTCACGGAGGAGAACCGCTCCTCTTTTTTCCAAATTATTGTTTAGAGAGGATACTTCGATATGCCACAGAGTTGAACATTCCTAAACGAGGGATTATTACTAATGGATTTTGGGCAACAGACAAGGAAACTGCCCGGCGAAAGCTTACGAAACTTAAATCCTGTGGGCTTACGAATATCACATTTAGTGTAGATGGATTTCATCAAGAACACATTCCAATCGAAACTGTTCGAATTTGTATAGAAGAAGCAGTTGCCTTGGGCTTTACAAAAGTTGGAATACTAAGCCATTATCTTATTTCCCCCAAGGCGGAGAATATCTATAACAAATTAACAAATCAGGCATTAGCCAAAATTGAAGATATTGATGGAATTCAAATTGCACGGTATAAAACTAGCCTATACGGACGAGCTGCAGAGACATTAGCTGAATTTATGGAAAAAGATTCAAAACTGCCTTCAGGGCCTTGTCGGCTTTCTTATTGGCTTGGTAGTGAAATTCAAAATCCTAAAGCCATCGAAATTGACTTTGATGGGCATGTTACGTTATGTCCGGGTATTTGCATTGGGAATCTAAAAACTCAACCACTAACCGACGTATTAAGAGACTATGTTCCTCACAAGCATCCGATTCTGAGTATTCTCGCTCGTGATGGACCTATGGGGTTAGCCAAAGTAGTTGATGATTTAAAAATTTACTATGATCACCGGTTTGTCGATGAATGCCATTTGTGCTATGAAATGCGGCGGCTTCTCCAAAGACACTTTCCACTACGCCTTGCCCCCTCCTCTTGCTATTTACCCGCAACTTCGAGACAGACTATGCCAATTCCATTTCTTTCAAGATGTTTATGACCAGAGTGGTGTATGTCAGTGAAAGAAAGTCCACAGAGTAAACAGATGACTGCAATAAGAATTCGGAGTGCAAATGAAAACGATATACCTGGGATTCATATGGTAATCAGTAAAGGGTTTTGGGGTCTTCAAAGGCGAGGATATTCAAAGAAAGCAATTGAAGCAGCAATTCCCTCTCGAAGTGAAATTCAACAACGTTTACTTTTGCCTAAAACGGTTGTATTTGTAGCTGCAAATGAAGACCAAATTATTGGAACAGTTACTGGAAGTGAGAAATTCGAACACTTTCATGTCCAGTCCTTTGCGGTTGATCCTAGGTTTCAAGGGCACCGAGTTGGGTATAGTCTTATGACTGAACTTGAAAAAAGCGCTCGACAATTTAATTGTAAGAAATTATTTGTGCAAACCGCCTGGGCAATGTTTGAAGCCATTAAACTGTATCTGAAGTTAGATTTTGAACTGGAGGGATATCATCCAAGACATTTTTTTGGAGAAGTATTGCTGTCGTTTGGCAAAATTCTGAAACCATCAAAAAATGGTAATCGAGTGTGATTATGTTCCTGCCAAGGTCCTTCTGTGTTGAATATGGAATTGGGGCATCAGCCAATGGACATTTTTTCACATAGTCACCAAAGGGAGATTTACTATTGATCAACTCATCTATCAAATACTATCTAAGCCTAATAATTGCATCAATTTGCTTTGGGAGCATTGCTGTTTTTGCGTTCTATCTGACCCTATTTGGTGTTTCTTCAACACAGCAGACATTCTTTCGAATACTCTTTACGGCATTTTACCTGTTTTGTGGTCTAGGTGTTTGGCTTCGCTTTCATGATATTTCCATTAGACCCGAGCACGTAACACTTTTTTTCCTCTATGGACTGATAGGGGTGTGTGCACCCCTTTTTACTTACATAACTGCTATTGCAATAGGTACGCCAGTTATCGTTGCAGTTTCGCTAGCCTATCTTTATCCTGCTATTACACTTATCCTTGCCAGAATTTTTCTAAATGAATTGTTCAATTTGAAACGAATCATCGCTGTAGTTTGTTCTATAACTGGTGCAATCGTTATTTCAACACCAATAATTTCTGAATATTTCCCGATACCTGTTTTTGGCTTCATTCTATCAGCATTAACTGCTTTGTTTTTAGCCTGTTTCATGGTGGTGGGACGAAAATTAGGTGGATATGAGGATTATAACCCACTTGTCACTACATTCTGGGGATATTTATTTGGGTCTTTATGGATGGGTGTTATTCTACTCGGTCTGCAGTTTCTAATCATTGATCCTCGTATTGTTGGGTTCCAATTGATATTACCAATACCTGTTTGGGTTTTACTTCTCGGGTTTGCCTTAATTGCCACAGCAATTCCCTACACATTAACTAATTATGGAATGAAGCGAATTGATGCTTCCGTAACCTCAATCATTCTACTACTTGACCCACTAAGTAGTGTTATCTTTGGAATCCTCTTGATGGGTCAAGTAGTGGTATTTTGGCAACTCAGTGGTGCATCGTTAATTCTTATTGCTACCATACTAACTGGCCTTGAACAAAAATCATCTAAAAAGAACAGTATAAGGCAAAAGGGGAGCTAAGAAATCATACCGGGCTGGGGTTGATGATGGTGCCGAGTTTTTTGCCGATGAGTATGAGGAAGAGGATGTCACTTAAAAAAATTAAATATTTATTTTTTCTTTTTAAGGAACATAATACTTAAACTGTCGGCTCATTCTCTTTTAGACATCGCATATTGGTTGGAAGCTTCGGAGGGTTGTGTATGTTCCAGGTTACGCTTCGTGGTTCACATTATGAAATTGGCAGGCAATATGGAATGCTACTTAAAAACAAGGGGATCAAATATCCAAGACCAACGGATGTGGCGATCCGATTTGCAGCAAAGGTTGAACAAGAAGTTGCTAATTTAGTCCCAGAACTGATTGAAGAAATCCAGGGAATCACAGATGGAAGTGGATTTGATTTTGAGATTATACGAACCTTTGCGCTCACCGTGGGTAGGAGTCCAGCCTGTACAATACTCGCAATTCCTGGTCAATATACCGTAGATGGACACCCAATCTTTGCCCGAAACTATGATGCCACTCCTACATTTCAGGACTTCACTCTCTATCGGACTTATCCGAAGAAACACCTCGCCCATATGGGTTGTTGTTTTGATATGCTTGTAGGCCGAGAGGATGGATTAAATGAAGCGGGTGTTGCTATTGCCGTTGCAGGTGTCCATGGCCTTTACACAGACGCACCTGGTGTGTGGGATCATATCCCCCTCCGGGCGGTCCTGGATCATTGTACATCCGTTGACCAAGCTGTTGCACTGCTGAAACAATTTCCCCATTTTTGGACAAAGAATTTTCTTGTTGCAGATACTAAGGGACACATTGCCATCATTGAAGCTGCCCAACAACGAATCTCTGTTCATTACCCACAAAACGAGATTGGCGCTATCACCAACCACTTCGTTTCCTCTTCAATGCAGCCTTTTAATGATTCCAATAGAACCATGCCTCAAACCCATCATCGCCTCCAAATCCTCAAAGATTGGTTTCAGCAGCAGACAAATGTCATTAAAATTAGTCAGATTAAGCGTATTCTAAAAAATCCTAAAACCGGCATCTGTTCAAACAATTTAGAAACATCCACGCAAAAGGGATTTCTAACAATCTGGTCTTGGATAGCCAAACTTGGTAATCGGAGTTTCGAAATGGCAACAGGAACCCCAATCACCCTCTCTTCTAGATACAAAAGCTACTCTTTCTAAGAATGCTAGGTGTTGATGATGGTGCCGAGTTTTTTGCCGATGAGTTCGAGGAAGAGGGTATCGCGTTTGAGGGATTTTTCGTCTTCCACAGTTTGATTGTAGCTGATAGTGTAGAGGGTTTTGATGTGGTGAGTGGTACTGCGGATGCGTCCAAGGCTTTGTTCGTAGCGTTCGAGGGAGAGGGTGGTGCCGTAGTAGATGCCGGTGTCGGCTTCAGGGAGGTCAGTACCTTTTTCGATGAGCCGTTCGGAGGCGAAGAGGACTTTGGCATCGCCGGCTTTGAAGGCGCTGATGCGGGCATGTTGCATAGCTCCAGTCATCCCCCCATGCACGTTCGTGCTAGGAATGTTGTGATAGTTGGCGACTTGGGTCAAGTATTTCGTGGTGTCAACAAAACGGCAGAGCACTAAGATTTGTTGTCCTTCCTTGGTTATACGATCTAGCCAGTAGAGGAGGCGTTCCTGTTTTTTATCGGGAGCTTGTTCTGCTTCACGAGCCGCGATTTTTTGCAGAATGGTTTCAAATTCGGAGTTGGCGGTCAGGATTTTGTTGGTAATGTTATGGATGAAGGTTCGAAATGAGGGGAAGGTGCTTTCGAGGAGTCGTTGACGGGCAACCGTCATGAGGAGATATGCTCTGGCTGATGCGAGGATGCGATCAAGTTTTTGGTCATCTTCTGCGTATTCGTCTTTGAGTTTCTGTTGGAGTTCTTTTTTCGCAAGGAGGTCAGTGATGAAGAGCAGAATGCGGTCGTAGGGGATTTTGGGGCGTCCAGTGAGTGTCGAGTAGGCTTGGTTTAGGGGTGTGATGAGCAGGCGTTTGATGGTTGTGATTTTGCCATCGATTGTGCTGATCCAGTCGTCAAAGACGCGAATTCGTTGGAGGCGATAGGCAGGTTTATGATCTTCGAAGTCATCACCGACTGGGCGGATTTCGGCGACGCGTTGGTCGCCACCAAAAGTGGTTTTGAGTAGGTCGATTTTTGCATCTTGGGAAAGGGCTGCCGTAAGACCAATGACAATACGATCTGAAGCGTGATTGAGCAAGTTCAAGAGGTTGAGGATGGGTTCGAATTTCTTATTCAATCGATAGTTGCGAGCTGAAAATTCACGAATGACATGATCTTCAAGACGTTTTTCGTCGATTTTGTAGTTCACGGTCTCGGAGGCTTCAAGTTCTTGTTTAAGATCAGCGATAATTTGAATGAATTTTCTACCATTGCCATATTTGCGTTCAATGAATTGGATGGTTTCTTTGCGTGGGCGTTTTTTGCCATAGCTTTGGGCAAAGATGTCAAGGATTTCGTCGATTATTACTACACGGATTCTTTCTAGTGTGTTTTTTTGGATGCGTTTGGTTCGTCCGGTTATTGCGTTCAGTAAGAGAATTGGTGTGGCAAAGAGGAACTTAGCCATGTCTGCGTGTTGGCGAGTCATTGGGGCTGGAAGGGTTTTCTCTTCATCTAATAAGAAGAGATAGCCTTGGTTCGATAGTCCGTACGATTTTGCCATCTCATAGAGTTGATATTTGAGTTTGCGATCTTGGACCAGAAAGAGTATTTTTTCCTCTGGGTGGAGTAAGTTTCGTTCGATGAGCATCTCAACAATTAGGGTCGAGATGAAGGTCTTGCCCATCCCCGTGGGAAGAAGTAGCAAGAACACTTTTTGTTCATTATTTTCTAATCTGGTAATGACTTGGTCTCGGGCGTTCAGTTGGTACAACCGGGGTTGGTAATCAGTCTTATTTGCCACGAATAGGCCTCTCTTCAACGGTTTTCGTTGTCTGCCGATGAAAAACCGGCTTTATATAAATTTAGAAAATACCTTCAAAACATCCCGTTTTTGTTTTCTCTTCGATTTGGGCTTAAATCGTTGGTCTTACCCATCTTAAAAAAGAGGTTACTGAAGGAATATCAGGGTGGAAGGTATGTCCATCGAAAATATAAACGGGTTAATTCGTGACTGGCGACAGGGTAGAAAACGCGGGCTTAGAAGGGAGACTTTTGCAGCAAATCGGAAAGGCTATCAGCAACTCGTTGCGACATTGGCTGGTGAGTATCTGCCAAGAATTCGGGAATTTGTGACTACAGAACAGCCGCAACTGAAAAGGGCGCTAAAAGCTTGGAAACAACTGATGACTGACTTTGAAGAAGATATGCGAATGTTGGATGCCTTCGATCCCACTGGAAAAGCCCTTTTTTCGGCAGCAGTCATCATTGCACGAGGTGCTTTTCGTGATAAGAAGGCTCAGAAAGCCTTCGAACAATCAAAAAATGAACCTGTTGACATCTTTGGCAATCCAGAACTCATCAGCTGTATTGCCGCTTCGTTAGATAATATCATTGATCAAACATATCATGCCATGCGGGGGATGACGGGTAAGGATTTACGGAGTTCCTTGGTGAGACGCGCCTCGCAACGGCTTCATAATGCATTAACCCAAGGTGTAGTTAGGGACCTAAATGAGATCCAAACGTTGCTAATCCCCCCATTAGCAGTTGTTGAAATGGAACGAGAGAAGTTCCTAATTGGAAAATCTTAATCCATACACTGGAATTTTAGATTTCATTGGCAATTTTGATGTTGAATGGGTCTCTGGTTTTTGATATCTGGTTCTTGTTATATGGCGAAGATTGGTGGGGATCCAAGGATAATAAGGCCGAAAAGAATTCCTACGAGGCAGGTTATGGAGAGGGGAATCTCAAAGTAGCCCAGGCTTTTTAGAGGTAGCAGAAAAGAGGTGTTTTCCTTGTACGTCGCGTAGTCGGCACCAAAGGTTTTGGCAAGGTGGGATTCTTCGATGAAGGCGAGGGCGATATAGATTGCAAGTTGACCAAACCATAATGCCAGTGTGGCCTCTGGCGTTAGCCAGCCCATACCAAACGTGATTTTGAGAACATTATAGCTAAGTGCAGTTAAGCCAAGGGTGAGAAGAATAAAACCCGCGTATTGAGGGTGGCGAATATATCGGTATGGACCAGTGGTGACGAGACCTTCCTTTCGATGTCTGAGCAAGTAGACAATCGAGTAAATTAAAAGAACGAACCCTGCAATAGTGACAATGGCTTCTAGAGGGAACAAGAGAATGCTCATTTGAATCCCTTCGACGATTGCGTTCGGAATGCTCCAGGGAAATTGTGATGCCAAAGCAAGTAGGTAAAGAAACACTGGCAACGTCATTAGCGCAGGATATACACCAAGTGGAGGAATTTGTTGGAGGAGGAGAACGAGGTAACCACTGGCATTCAAGAGACCAGTTTTAATCTTATTTAGAAATGACATTTTACATTCCTTCAAACGTATGCTCCCTTAACAACCCGAACCTATAATCCTAAAGTTTAGAACACGCTGTTCAAGACATTAGCACAATTAAGAAAGAAGGATCAAAACCTTAATTCCATGTGAATATCTTCTGGCTCCAATTCGAACAATTTCGGGTCAATTACCTTGGCTAGTTGGAATCCACAACTCAGATAGAACTCTACAGTCTTCTTTGAAGGAGTAGCGGAAACATAGAGGCTTTTTGCTCCCAGTGCTTTTGTTTTCTTTTTGACTAACTCAACCAAGTATCGACCTACACCTCGGTCTCGAAATGGTTGGCTAACCCAAAGAGCAGCAAGATTAAGGCGGTCCTTGTTGCTCCCAAAGAACTCATGGTCGAGGGCAATAATTCCTGCAATTTTCGAACCTTTGAAGGCACCTATAACGGTGCCACCCCGTTGGTGGATGTCCTGTAATCGTTGGCGGTAATGTTGTTTCTGTTTCGTTGACCATTCAGGGACATCCCAGTGTTCTTTTTCGAGTTCTATCTTACCATCTCGAAAATAGTAGATGTGTTCGATGACTTCACGGCGATCGAGTTCTGATACCCGGTGTAGCTCATCTTTGTGCATTTGCCGGTATTCCATTTCAACCAACTCACATGCTTCTTACTTCATATAGCATAAAATCCCGACCATGTGTAATGTTTTCTTGAAGATTTCTGACTTTGTCGGTTCGAAAAACCACTCAGTTATAGGTTTTAGCCGCATTTTTTCTCATTTTCCGGTTTCCATGTAAATAAAAGGGACATCAAACTAGCAAAAGAGTAACGTTCCATCGTGGTGAGCTGTCTTGTCCTGGTGGCTTTCTTGGAGGCGGAAGCGATATTCCGCATATGGTTGCCTCATCGTTCTGACTTTGTTTTTTGGTTCCCTACTTTCTGTGCTACCAAGAACAGTTTTAGCCCAACCACCCACAGATTTGGAGGGTGTTAATGTAGCGGTATATGGCATTGAGGAATATCAGAGCAGTATCGTCAATGATAACCCGAGTTTCAATGCAATGTGGAATATGTATTCTTGGATGAACGCTACCGTAGAACTGGTCGAAGGGGCTGATATTATCGCAGGGGGGTTAACAAATTATGATCTTCT
>SMTZ1_10004502_pt1 | contig 14015 bp, 16 predicted proteins | sample DeeMarSWOR136_30_FD_25667 | JGI IMG/M metagenome (IMG submission 25667) | reverse complement strand
CAAACATCAGCAAATACGACCTAAGCAGCCTCAAAGCCTGCGGTTCCGGTGCAGCACCTCTCCCTCCTGCCACTGCAAAAGCATTTGAAACCGCCTCCGGCGCCGTACTCTTCGAAGGTTATGGTCTAACCGAAACCTCGCCCCTCGCGAGCGCTGATCCCTCCAGAGTAAGCACCCGCAAATTTGGATCCGTCGGTTTTCCAATGCCCGACACTGTTATTAAAATCGTCGACATCGAAACTGGTACTAAAGAAAAGAAAACTGGAGAAGATGGAGAAGTGGCCATCTCTGGTCCTCAAGTCATGAAGGGATACTGGGAAAAACCCGACGCCACAAAAGAAGTCATGCGAACCATCGGTGGTGAACGCTTCTTCCTCACCGGTGACATCGGACACTTCGACGAAGAAGGCTATCTTCTAATCACTGACCGTAAAAAAGACATGATCAACGTTTCAGGTTTCAAGGCATATCCTGCCGAGATAGAAGAGATTTTGACCGAGAATCCGAAAATTCAGATGGCTGCAGTGATAGGCATCCCGCGTGAAGATGATCCTTCGAATGAGACAGTGAAAGCCTATGTTGTTTTAGCTCCGGGTGAAACAGCAACTGCAGAAGAGATTATGGCTTGGGCAAAGGACCGGATGGCTGGATATAAGCGACCCAAGATGATCGAGTTTCGAGAATCATTGCCAACTTCTATGGTGGGTAAGGTTCTTCGTCGAGTACTACGCGATCAAGAAATGGCCAAATAGTCTTAATCAGGAACCCTCATTTTATTAAGAGGGTTTCCCTTCCTCTTTTTTCATGGACGTCGTTGTTTTTATTTTCCCTTTGGGGCAATCATTGATATTGCCTAGATAGTAGTTGTGTTCCACGAATTGGTCACAAGCATACATAAAAAATAAATGAAAAAGAAAAAATTACCAAAAAATGTTTATGAATGCTGCTCATCTGCTCAGTGCGAATTAAACTCTACAGGATTACCACTAGTTAGGGTTATCCGTTAAACGAGATAGACGTTTTTCACCAATTTTAGTGTACAGCTCAAAGGCATTCGCTGGCGGAGTAACTACTTCATCCTTCTGTTTTAATGAAAGTGCTTCAGAAGGACAGGTAGTAACGCACAATCCGCATCCAATGCAATACTCTAAGTCAATTTTTGCGACACCATTTTCCATAGAAATAGCGTCCATTTGGCAGCGGTCTAAACAGGTTTCACATCCAGTACAACTGTCCATATCAACTATAGCATAATAATTACTTGCAACGAGTGACGCAGGGTTAGGGAGTTTCTTCAGATTTGTTAAAATCCCACAGTGGCAGCCACAGCAATTGCAGATCACAAAGCCTTTTTGATCATTGCTTGGACTGCAAACTAGACCTGCATCGTGAGCCTCGTCTAGTATTTTGAGGGCTTCATCGATTGTGATTTCGCGACCATATCCATTTTCAATGTAGTAATGCGCACCAGTGGAAAAGACCATACACACTTCTTCAGGTTTTTCACACTGTTCTCCTAATACCGCCTTCTCACGCTTGCAGATACAGGGTGCAACAGCGATTTTACTCTGCTTCTTGACGATTTCTCGGGCATCTTCATGCGGTAAGACGCCCATCGATGGAGTCAGGCTCGCAGCAACGGGGATGACGCGAAGCTGAGGTGGATCAGCTGAAGCAACAAGTTCATCTCCCAGGGCCTCTTCCATGTATTGCTCGAAATCTTCAGCCAATTCCTTGGTCATATTATTGACTTGGTGTTCATAGATACCAACGGCAAACCATTCTGCTCGATATTGGGTGATTCCTCCTTTATGAGAACGGAAAATCAATCCTTTATTGGCTAACTGATCCAACAACGGCTTGATTTCCTCAGGATCACGTTCGAGGCGTTGAGCAATCTGTTCAACTGTTTCAGGAATATAGGTCAAGTACGTGGCCATTTCAGCCTCTTCTTCAGTGAAAAGGCGTTTGAGAATCCGAATTTCAACTCCTGATTCAGTTTTAGGAAAACCAACAGGTAGACTATCAAGATGTTCACGAAGGCGTTCATAAACAGTGTTACTACTCATGGTGGTCACCAGACTCTGGCTACATGGGTGGTTAGTCCTTGAATATCTTATGTTCTAAACACATTCGAACTGAATCTCAGTTTATGACCACAGTGACTGCAATGCTTTGAATTAGGTTCAATTACTGAACCACAGTTTTCACAATATGCTATAGATGTCTTACCAGAGATAAACCCAGAGTCACGGGTTTTTAGCTTCGCTTTTCCAAGTGCGTCTTTTTTATCCAGAATGGTGGGAAAGTGCCAAAGGTAAACTCCTGCCACGACTGTCGCACCGAGAAGTCCCATAACAATATCACGGACGCCATTCCACCAGAAGTTCGAATAGATTCCAAGCCATGGAAAGAAGATCGATAGGAATTCTTCAAAAATCTCCCACGCAAAGGCTACGGCTAAAGTGTAGAAAATTGCTGGTAGAATGATCAGAAGAAACGGCGGAACAATTGGAAGAACTTTTTTCAAAGATCGTGATAGATTAAAGTTCAAAAGAAATGCACAAATAGCGGCTCCGAAGAGAAAGTGGGGAATCATGTCAAGATAAGAGCCCGCACTATATCCGCCAGTGAGTTGAATTAAAATATGTGCTGTAATAGCCAACACGAAGAGGGGAATATTAACAAGAATCCATAAGCGGTCTGTGCGAAACCAAGATCGCGATGCCATTATCATATGCCCTTATCTAGGTCCACGTCTTAACCTCAAAAAGTTGTGGGGTCAAGAAAACCTAGCCAAACTCTTTGAGCTATAATGGAATCGGGATTTCTCCATCGTAAAAGAAGCTGTTCTTTTTGACATACTCTAAATAGCGCTTAATCTCTGTCTCCTGCATTTTTGGTGTCCATTCAAGAATTGCTCCCATTCGCTTTACTGCTGAAGAAGCGATTTGCCCTTGATATTCGGGACGAACTAGCCAGCATACCTCCATTCGCCGGCAAAGAACATCTTCTAAATGAAAAGGAGCCTCATGGTGTACAACATAGTCCACTTCAGCTGTAATCCAAGGAGCCACTTCAACTGGATAATCAGGAACTTCAAGAAGCCGTGCTGCGAGTTCTGGGTGGTTCTGAACCTCCTGAAGAATGGCTAAGCCTCCGCGTCCGTACTGTTGGTAAAGGTGGCGCAAGATAACTGGATGCAGCGAAGAATTGGCGACTCTAGGGTGGGTTTCCCATTCACTTTGTGAGAGTGTAATTGCGTATGCGATTTTGGTCAGGTTTTTCGTTTCTGAGAATTTTGGTAAATCATGTGCAGCATGTGCTTTTCGGATATGGTTCAGAAGCAAGTCCTCTGCCATCTTCCGGAATGTTGTAAGTTTCCCACCCAGGAGGCTGTAAAGACCATCTTTACGCTGTAACACGGTGTGCTTTCGGGAGACATCACTTTCTGTTTTTCCGATTTCAGCCACTAATGGACGGAGGCCTGCATAGGAACCATGGATATGTTGATCATCGACTTTTGCATCGGGAAACAGCACGCGAATGGTATTCCGCAGATAATCGGCATCCTCGCGGGTGCAATAGACTTCTGCGGGGTTACCTGAATAATCGGTATCTGTGGTTCCAACCAGAACCCATTCATTTCGCCGGATCGCGAAGAAAAACCGGCGGTCATCAATCGAGTTCATGGCAAAGGTTTCGTTGATGGGGATATCTTTTCGGTGGTAGGCCAAATGAACGCCTTTCGTTGGACGGAGAACCTTCTCAGTTGATTCACGATTTAGTGCCAGGACTTCATCGGCCCACACACCTGTTGTATTAATTATCACTTTTCCTCGGATATGCAGCTTCTCCGATTCTGAGCCAGTCACATCAATGGCTTCCACGCCATTCACTTGACCCCTGGAATCGTGGTTAAATCCAACAACTCGGATGTAATTCAGAGCAAGTGCATTGTTTGTGTGTAGCGCTTCCTTGAGGGTTTCAATCACCAACCGAGCGTCATCAACATTCGAATCATACCATGTGATTGCGCCTTTCAGCCGCGACGATTCCAAAAGAGGCTCAAGCTCCCTGATTTTTTCCACATTCTTGATGCCTTTGCTTCCCCGATAACTCTTGAAACCACTCAGCAAGTCATACAAAAATGCACCAAATCTTACCGTATTATAACTCCAGCTTTTCTTGACTTCTTGTTTTCCCACTTCTCCCTCTGACAATATGGGGTAAAGAAAACGAGTTGGTCTTGTCAGATGAGGTAATCCCTTGTCTCGCAGCCAGTTTCGTTCCGTTGTGGCTTCACGTACAAGGCTAAATTCTCGTTGTGCAATATAACGAAAGCCGCCATGGGCAAGTTTCGTGGACCGACTCGATGTTCCAAACGCAAAATCGCATTGATCGAGGATTGCGACAGCCAAACCACGATAGGCTGCTTCAAGGGCAACTCCTGCACCAGTGATGCCCGCACCGATTATGATTATATCCCAAGTCATTTCTTTAAGGCGCTGAAGCTGTTGTTGGCGGTTGATTTGGGAAAAATCATTGCGTTCAATCGGTGATGTGCCCATCAATACAGACCTCAAGGGGACTGAAGGTTCTCTCCTCTTCAGCTTTACCCTGAAACAAAAATCCAAGAAACTTGTGATTGAAATCCATTTTAAACACAATCTTTTAGTAACGTGGTGAGAGGAGGAACTTTGCACATGCTCAGTTAAGTTAGGGTATAAGAAGAGGTCCTAGGGCATTGACCGTTCACAGCTTCTATGTAGTTGGATTACGGGAAGGCTTTCCCCTCTATAGTCGAAAGTGGTCTCAATCTGACGTAGACAGTGCCCTCCTTTCGGGTTTTTTGGCCAGTATGGAACACATGGCTCAACAAGTAGCTGCACAACACGTCAATGTCGTGAACATGAAAGATCGCCGGTTTTTCTTCCAAATTGATGAACAAAACGGGTTACTCCTCGTCTTCATCACCGACGTAAGCGAAAGCCCCGCCCGCTTCCGCAAGTACCTGGGCATCCTGAACAAGAAATTTGTGAAAATGTTCAAAAAGCAACTTGATGAGCTCCATGAAAACGGCACCACCGATACAAACCTCTTCAACAGCTTCGATGAGTTCATCGACGACCTTGTTCTTACATGGTGGATGGGAGAGACCACTATCTCTGCTGCTAAGGTGATGGATGTCTTCGAAGTGTTCACGCTCTTCTACAACACCGTTCTACAACGGTTTCTCACCGATGTCACACGCCGAACCTATGGTAGGGAAATTCAGCGACTCTTTGAAACCAAAATGAAGAAAATCCCTGCCCTTACTGGCATTAAAATTGACAAAACCGGCGTCGTTACTTACGAGTCCATTGACCCGCACCAAGTCAAATACACGCAATTCCGGAACGTTCTTTTCGACATCTTCCATGAGTTAATGGTACTCACCCGCAAAACCATGCCCAAACAAACTTACCACTCTTTAGTCTTCGAGCACATCAGCCCTCTCATCCGAACTGAACAAGACCGGATGAAAACCTATTCTCTGACAGAAAAAATCGTGATGGAAATACTATGAGTAACCCCACCGAAAGCACCACCCAGCCAATCGCTACAAAACGCCCCTACACTCACATCGCCAAAGCCGTAGTTATCGGCGATGCTGCCGTCGGAAAAACCAGCCTCCTAGTTAGATATGTTAAAGGTTTATTTAATCCAACTTATATCTTAACAATTGGGGTTGCATTTCATGTTAAAGATATTGTTTTAGGTGAAAATGTTCTCCGGTTGCAGGCGTGGGATACGGGGGGTCAGGAACGGTTTGGCCCAATTCGACAGCTCTATTATCGTGGTGCTAAAGGAGTTCTTATGGTGTATGATCAGTCGAACCCTGAAACTTTCAATCGGGTTGATTATTGGTTGACTGAGGTAAAACGGGGTTGTGGGGATGTGCCTTTGGTCCTTATCGCTAATAAGTCAGACCTTCCTGAAAATGTGAAATCCGAAGAAGGGCGGAAGAAGGCCGAGGAACATTCGATGGTGTTCGTCGAGACCAGTGCGAAAGACGATACGAATGTTGACTTCGCGTTCTCGGAATTGGCAAGGATAATACTGAATCAGACTGGTTAGAGTTCTTGTTTTTTAATCAAAGATATTGCTGCAGCAAAAGCACCGAGTTGTGCAGCTACTCGTGTTGGTCCTGATCCGATAATGAGAACGTCTCCAATTTGAATGTTAAAGGGTTCAAGGACCTCTCTGAGGTCTTTTTTCGGGATACGATGTTCCTTTACCATAACTAGAACTTCTGGATCTTCGTCTTGGATGAAGGTTGATGCTCCACTTGCACCCGCTTGAAGGGCTGCATCCCGTTGTTCAACGCCGTCGGTAACGTAGTTGGCGAGTTGGTGAAGGTGACAACCATTGTTGTAAACATCTATTGTGTAGCTGCTTTCTGGTAATTCTTCGAATGCGACAAGGATTTCTCTAAGCTTCTCACAGTGTTGTTTACCTTTTGGAGAAAGCTGATGGCCCTGTCGATTGATGGGTATAATAAGTCCCTGGCTCCGGAGAAACCGGATAAGTGAACGAATACTGCCCCCACCTAATCCCAGATCTGAACCTAGTTGGTATCGACCGATGGGAGCCGTTGATCGGCAAAAGGCATAGAAGGCAGCTAGGAGGTGCCAGGGATGAAACTGAGTGGGAGGGCCTTGGCGTACATCAGTGCTCAGGAGTTTGATGAGTTCCATGGAGATAATTATCCTTTCAGTGATTCATACAGGTTGGGTTCTTTCTTCGTTTTTATTCTGTTTTTACCTTGGGGAAACTGGTTTACTTGAAGGTGATGGACTGCCAGAGTTACTGGTTGGGTGAGGAGACCGAATAAAACTGCGTTACTTGCAATATGAATAATCATGAAGGGCAGACCTGTAATAATGGTCACGATGAATGGTATACCAAAGGTGAAGCTGTAGGCAAAGGTGGTTACCAGGTCGAAGAAGAGAGTGAGGAGGATGCCAAATAAAGCCGGAACGAGAAACCAACGATTATCAGAGTAATCTAACTGTTGGACGGCTTTTCCGAGAATACCGCCAATAATACCAATAAAGATGGTGCATCCAATTACGGCTAGTCCAATGGGTGGGAGGAAGGCCCCCCAGGGATTCCATAATTGGTAAATCAACATGGCGATGAACCCAACGAAGGCGCCAATAATTGGTCCAAAGAGGAATCCGCTAAGAAAGACCATAACGGAGGAGAGCTCGACGTTTGGAATGGCAGAGAGGGCATAATTTCCCCCTATCGCCAGCGCCGCAAAGACAGCAATGAATGCGACTCGGATTGCGACCGTGCTCCCTGGATGTGGGGGTTCTCCTCTGTTATCCTTCAAGCAAATCAACCCTTTTTCGATCGAGCGCCCGATATCACGATTGCAAAGAAGACTATCACGAGAACGATTCCAAAGGTTCCCACAAAGAGCAGTGTGTTCAGGAAAGTGGGATTCTGTGTAAGAGCAATGAAATCAATGCCTAGATGGTAGTCATTCTGGAAGAAGAATTCCGTATACGCTGAGAGGAGAATTCCTGAATTGGTATCGTAGATTAATGTGGTGTTCTGATTTCCCCATGGACCTTGATGGTATACGTACGTTTTCGTAGATAACCCCTCTAGGATATCTAAAGTGCCATTCATCCAGAAGCCTGAAGCAGCTTCGGTGGCTGCTTGGTCAACGGCATTCCAATCACGGTTTGAGACTAATCCTGGGAACCAGGGCCAGATACTGAACACAAGCTCTGCAGCGATTCGCGAATCATTAGCCGGAAGGGTAAGGTTACCAATTGTTAACAATCCCGTTAACTCGTCATTTACAATTCCCTGGATTTCAAACGAAAGCGCTTGACCTGCTTGGGCGTGCCAGAAGGTGCCGGACCCATAGCCAAATTCGACTGCCGCGTCTGTGACATTGGTAATCCGCCAATGAATTTTGGATGTGCTGAAGGCATCGGGGTACAACTGAGGCGCATAGGGGAGGGTTTGAGCTGTTGTCGGTTGAACACAAAACAGGATAGTCGATAAGGCGAATACAAAACTAAGCATTACTTCTGTTCTTGGTCGCATAAACGAATTCACCGTAGTTTGAGATAGATGATGGTGGCGGCAATGATCACGATTGCTCCAATCGTAAGGATGATTCCAAGACCGAATATGAGTTCAGGTCCCGGTGGGGGTGGGTCAGTAGATGTATTTTCTGGGGCACAGTATTTCCAAAGAATCTGATCGCCATCAGATACTACGTAATTGTCTGCGGCTACTGGGGCAAGGTTATCGTTAACCCAATATTGCCAATAGAAGCCATTATCGTTGGCATTGTTTTCTACACCATTAATTGAGGTGATAAATTTTCCATAGAGGTATTGGGTGAAAACTACGATTGTTGTTTCGTTCAAGACATCAAACACCGTCACACCTGCCAGGTCATGAAATGCCTGTTGTGTTGAGTTGCCGTAATCGATGGTCTGCTCGATATTTGAGGCAAGAATAAGATGGTTCTCGATGTTTGTCGAAGAAGTCAAATGAACGTTGGTTGTAGCAGTGAAACAGCACAAGGAGAAGATGAGTAATCCGAAAATGGCTAGGTTTTTCAAGCAAAGGAGCCTCGTAGGATAAAATATCCTACCATTATTAAAAAGCTTCTCTTGACTAACGATGCGTATAAATGCTCTAGCTCTGATGGCTAACCCAGGCTCAATGAACCGGCACCACTTTCTTAACGAACTCTGTTAGTTTGGTGATTTTGATTGGTTTTTCTTCACCGGTTTTCATGTCACGGACATTCACAGATTTCTCCTCAAGTTCTCGCGGTCCAACGATGATCACAAGGGGAATCTGCCGTTTTCCTGCATCATCTAGATGCTTAGTCAATGACCATGAAAAACCGTTGAAAATAGTTCGAATTCTCGCGGTTCGGAGTTGTGAGGCGATTTCACGACAGGTACGTAATTGTTTCTTTGAAACAGCGGCGAGATAAACATCAGCTGGGGGGTCAGGTGGCGGAAGCAGCTTCATTTCCTCTGCCAGCTCCAATATCACCGTCTCACCGAAACCAAATCCAGTTCCTGGCAGGCGTTGACCTTCAAAGATACCAACGAGATCATCGTATCGTCCTCCACCTGCAATGGCTCGGGGCAGTCCACTACTCCGGTCCCAAGCTTCAAAGACGATACCCGTATAGTAGTCTAGCCCACGCGCTATTCCGGCATCAAATTCACACACATCAGTGATTCCTAAATCCTCTAACTGAGTCGCTAGTTGACGTAGGGGATCCAGGGCTTTTTGTGTAGCCGTGTCCAAGGAAAACTGTTCCATTTTCTGAATGAACTCTTTTGGCGTTCCCCGAATAGCGGAGAATTCTGTGAGTTGCTCTGCTGCTTGTAAGTCCACACCGGCTTTTCTAAGTGCCTTGATCAACGCCTTACTTTGAAGTTGAGGTAGATTAGCTTTGAGTGTATCAATCAGTTTTGAACGGGGAAGTTTGGGCTCTTCTTTTTGTTTTCCAATGAAGAAATGTCGGAGTTTGAGAGCGATTTCCTCGGCTTTCTTCGCGGAGGTACCGCCCTTTATCAGCTGGTCTACAATGGCTTCTTGTAATATTTTTTCCCGCCGGTCTAAGACACGGATAATGTCGATGTAGTTAGTAAGCCCTAGGGATTCGATGAAACTTTGAACTAACCGGCGGTCGTTGATTCGGATGACAAAATCAGCTGGCGTAAAATTCAAACTTAGAATGATTGCGGCGAGTACGTTTATGACCTCTGCGTCGGCGGCGATGTCTTCTGTGCCCAAGATGTCGACATTCAATTGCCAAAACTCTTTGACCCGACCTCGTTGCTGTGTCTCGTCTCGAAAGACACGAGAAATCGAGAACCACCGGATAGGACGCGAGTAATACTGCTGTTGGGCTGCAAGCATACGGGCTAGTGAAGGTGTGGTTTCTGGACGGAGGACTAGTTCCCGTTTCTTCCGATCAGTGACTTTGAAGGTCTCCTCAACTAGGGATGGCCCAGATTTAAGCTCGTACAATTCTAAGGGTTCAACTGTTGGGCATTCATACTCGATATAACCGAACAGTTTTGGAATCTCACGAAAGGCTTGGAGTATACGATCAATCCGCTGATAGAGATCTGGGTAGAAATCCCGAAATCCACCCACTGCAAGGTCTTTTCCGCGTTTCATCGTCGCCAACTCATGTTCTTATTGCCCACTATTATTCACATAGGTAGGGAAAAATGGTGCCGGGACAGGGATTCGAACCCCGACCTAAAGCTTTCTGCATCCCATCTTTTAAAATGGGCTTCCACAGGCTTCAATGCTACCATTGCGCCTGGGCAAATACCAGTTTACACCTTCGGGATTCCAGTGAAGATACACTGGCTTAATCCCGGCACGGTGCCCCGGCACGAGGAAATGTTGAACCAAGCCCTCCCACAAAAAGCTTTCCTATCTGAAAAGGGGGGGAGTCGCCTCTTCGTAAACCTAGTATTTGTCTGTCGGAGGGCTTGTGTGAAGCCCCCTCATTGGTTACTTTATGACAAAGCCGTGCTATGCGATGTCGATATTATCGGAGGGGAATCCCAGATTTGCTAGGATGTCTTTGATGTTGTAACGGTGGTCACCTTGAAGGACAATGATCCCGTCTTTTGCACTCCCTCCGCACGCACATTTCATTTTTAATTTTGTGACGAGCTCGGATAGTGAAATGTCTCGGCTGTTAATGCCTTCAATAAGGGTGACTTCCCGTCCCCATTTTCGTCTTTCGACGCTAACTTTTATTCGCTGCTCGGTCTTTGCCAATTCTTGGCAGCGACAAATGTCTTTGGGCAAACTGCAAATCGGACAAATTTCTGACATTATTTACCTCGTAAAATTATGGTACTATGGGGTATCGAAGTTTTACCTTATAAAAGCTTACGCAATGGCTTGTAGGGACTAGAAGCTTTGAGTAATAGTCTCGAGAACTAGTCTAATGGGTGGTTACCTTGCCGTCAACTTCTTAATGATCTGCGGACGCTCTTTGTACATAATGCGGGCTCCGCAAAAAGGACACTTACTGGATGGTAGGGTCGTAGCAAATGGTTTGCCACAGTGGGGGCAGCGGTTGCTAGGTGGCATTGATGGAACTGGGGTCTGGCAATAGGGACACGAGAGGGTTTTTCCGCATTTAGCGCATCGAAATGTTATCTTGGGCACCTCGAAAAGTATGTGACTGCTAGACGGCATCTCCCATCGCTTAATAAATCTTGCTTAGTTCTATCCGAACTAGGGCAAGATAAAGGGTAGACTGAGAAGGATAATTCCAACAATCACGCTACCTAAGATTAGTATGATTAGAATTATCGCAATGAGTAGATTTTGCTGTTTCTTCCTCAGGGTTTGTCACCACTCTCTGGAAGTAATCCGGTTGTTAGGAGGTTGGCCAGGTGGGTTAAGGCAGGAATCCCACGAATCTCATCTTGGAATAATGGAACCTCAGTAATGGTGAAGTCGTCATAAATATCGTTAATTTGACTGAGATATTGGTTTTGCATTGTTTTTCGAGCTTTACAAAAACTACAATCCGGAATATCCGGAAACACCATATTCACGATAATATGGCTGCTGGGAATCTGGAATTCATACAGAGTTTGTAGGAGCCGCTCGGTTTCCGATACTGCCATGGCTTCAGGTATCATAACAATGACAAAGCTAGTCCGCGTCGGATCGGTGAGCTCAACTCTAGCCTCGTTAATAGCTAACTTGAGGTTTTCTAGCTTTTCTAAGGAGTTATCTTCTTCCTTTGAGTCACCACGCCCAAATAGTGATTTTAATCGTCCAAACATGCTACTGAACCGCATCCGAAACTTGATGAGTTTTCCAAAGAAACTATCAAGCATTTCAGGCAAGCCTAATAAACGAAGGGTGTGGCCTGTCGGTGCAGTATCGAAGACAACCAAATCGTATTCACACTCATGGATAAATTCTAGCACCTTGGAGAACGCAAGGGCTTCATCAGATCCAGGAGCAGACATGTCCGTCAAATCTTCAAGGCCCATCATGTCTCCCATTGTCCCCATATCACTAGTATCCACTTGTTGAGCTGTTTGTTTGTATTGTTCAAACGCTTTTTGCGGGTTAATTTCCATTCCAAAAAGATTCTTCACACCCTTAATGGGAACGACATCTCCCCCGCTGATATCTTGAGCAAAGCAGTCTCCGAGGCTGTGAGCTGGGTCTGTACTAATAACGATTGTCTCACGACCATGCTCTGCAGCCCAAAGTGCTGAAGCCGCTGCACTGCTGGTTTTTCCTACTCCACCCTTACCACCAAAGAGAAGAAATCGAATAGTCGCCTTATCAAGCAATTCGATAATGGTCATACCTAAGTATCTCCAATGGTGAGATTCGAATAGCTTCTTTTACTTATAGACTTATCTCGTCCCTATCAGGGTGGTAGCGGACTGATAAGTTGGCTGACCGCTAGCATGGCATAGAATAAGATCACGAAGATGGCAATCAGCGACACAGCCGCAACTAAATAAATTGAATAGCGCATCCGTATGAGTCCTCCTATCAGACCCACAAACATGATGATGAGTAGGGCCACGAAGGTGATCACCGCTTCCCAGGTTGGGAGTAGAGATTGAATCGGATCAATAACAACAAAGGGGTATAGTCCATAGCCGTAGGCAATTATCAAATACCCTAAGGCGCCTCCAAATATGAGGAACAGAATAGTGGCGATTTGATCCAAAGGCTCTCTTAGTTCCTCTTCTGATTTGGTATCGTTCTCGGTTTTGGTTTCCATTTTTAGTTATTCTCCAGTTGGTTTGTATATGACAAGGCAGATGGGCACATTTGCTGCGGCCCAGCTTTGATATTTGCCCTCATATTTCAAACCATAATCACGCTGACCCTGATTACCGAGGATAAGAAAAAGTGTATTGGCTCGGGCCTGTTTGTAAAATCCGAGTAGCCATCGGTCTGTTCGGTGCAATAGTTTTTGGGCTAATTCTACTGGTGGACGGCTGGTGTGTTCTCTATAGAGGGTGTCAAAGTCAAGGAAATGGATATAAAGGAAATCTGAACGGTTCAGTCGCTTCGCTGTTTCAATGTATGTCCTCATGTCAGTATCGGCTGAATGAAATATCGCCTGACCTGCTTTCTCTCGCTGATCTTCGCGGTCTACACAAACTGCGGACTTTCCTTGGTGAATGAGAAATGAGAATAGGTTGAAACCATCGGGTCGATTTCCATGAATGAGCTCTCTGATGACATTGGTGGCATACCCATTTTCTGTATCAAGTGTCAAGAGCAGGTTAGCTTCTTTGAGTAAAAACTTGGGCTTGTGAAGGACAACTTCCAGTAACCCGAAGTTGTCCAAGTTGACTAAGACTACTCGTTCTGTGGGTGTAAAGGGTGATAGATTGATACCTGGGGTTAGAACCGAAGGAGCTACTAAGCCGAGTTGGGTAAGAATGGTGGCGGGCATTTGAACCATTTGTCCTTCCATATTTTCAAATGACACGACTTTCCACCAGATTTCAGCTTAGAGCTAATCTAAGACCTTTTTTTGATTACCTAAAAGAGTTTGTTGGGATAACCGAGGTGTGAGTTGAATCTGCGGTTATCTCAAATGGGCATCAATACGAGAATGAAGACGAATATTTGCATCAGTAATATCATCGCTCCCTCGTAAATGTCTACTTTTTGGTCATCTGTGAGTGCTCGTTTCAGGAACCATAACGATCCTGCGGCAGTGGCAAATTGAAGAAGGACAGCCACGTCGAGTGGAAGGGGAAGAAATATTGCCACTCCACCTACAATTAGGAGTAGTACCTGTGTGGTTCCACCCAATGTATTGCCAATCGCTATGTCGGCTTTGCTTTTGACAGCCGCGATTACTGCAATACCATGTTCTGGGAGCGCGCCCACTGCGCCAATAATCAAGGCCATAATGGCAATGCGCTGGGTTCCAACAAAACCAAGTC
>SMTZ1_10017911_pt1 | contig 14017 bp, 13 predicted proteins | sample DeeMarSWOR136_30_FD_25667 | JGI IMG/M metagenome (IMG submission 25667) | reverse complement strand
GTAGTCGTTCTTCCGCAGATCCGTGAAGAAATCTATATCCCAGGCGAAGATATCGCTCAGCTGAAGACCGAGCTCGATCGGTAGTGACTGCTCCTGCAGGCATGTGAAGAGTGAATGGGCGATCAATCCCGAGGCCGTCTTTCGTTCCACCTCGAACGGATAATCTTTCCTCTCTGCACAGAGCGCTCCGTTGTCGCGGGTGACGTCGACGTAGCTCTCATCGTTGATCGAGAACGTCAACCGTTCCAGGTGACCGATACTGTCTGCATAGAACTCGTAGTGTTGACCGGGGTATATTCTCCTGAAATCGTATACCCTCTTCGCGGTTTTTTCTACTTCCTTGATCTCGATAGGTGTGATACCGCACTGCAACATGAGATCGAAAAAACTCGTATTCTTTCCGACAATCCCCGCGTAAAGAGGGGCTGGCGGGGGGGGGGGTAGCTTCTGAACGGTATCAGGCGCTCCGGGGACTGCGTAGTTGACCTCTTCGATCCCTGGTTGATGGGAGAGGGTAATGAGGGCCAGGGTGGCTGTGAGCCCCACGAGGATAATGATCGATCTGAGTTTTCTTCTATCCATGGTATAATAGTAGTTATGAAAATTTTGTGAAAGATATCGAAAAAGTCGTTCACGAGTCAAGCAAAACTCTCTCGAAGGAAGTCTTGCAAGAAACGGACCGCGACACGCTGGTCTTTGCCAACTGCAAATTTATGAACGTGATACGATTGGAAAAAACAGTTGAAATCGTGCAGGCCATGTGGTAAACATCCGTTTGAGGGGCATATTTTGATTGACAAGAATGTAAGTAGGCTTCTTTGATATAGATACTGTAGACTCCGGATAGTGCAATTGGATTTTTTCAGTATCCAGGGAGGATGCAATGAAGAATCCAGAAGCAGCGGGTCTTGGAAGGTCGATGGAGGCTCGTGACGCAATTCAGATCGAAAGCGCACTTTCAGCCTTGCGAACCGTCATCCCGAGTCAGGAGACACCGAAAGGCCTTCCCAAACGGATCGTATCACTGTGTCCTGAATGCCGAAGAAAGATCGATGCCGTTTTATACGAGAAGGATGACAAGGTGTATATCCGCAAAGGGTGTCCCGAACACGGGGAATATCGGGATCTCATTTCCAGCGATGCGCGATTTTACCTCAAGATGGAGAAGTGGACATTCGAGGATGAAGGCGGCATCGAGAATCCCATCGTGACAAACCCGACGAGCTGTCCCGAGTCTTGTGGGCTCTGTTCGAACCACCTCACGACAGCCTGCATGGTCAATATCGATCTCACAAACCGATGCAATCTGAACTGCCCCTGGTGCTTCGCCAACGCGAACGCGAGCGGTACGCTGTACCAGGTGAACCGCAATCAGATCGAGCTCATGCTGAGGACGGCACGAAACGTTAAGCCGAAACGTAGCAAGACGATCCAGTATTCTGGTGGGGAACCGACCATTCATCCCGATTTCATATGGGCTATCAAACAGGCAAAGCAGATCGGATTTACGTATGTGATGGCTGCCACGAACGGCCTGAAATTCGCGAGAAGCAGGGAGTTCACTGAGAGGTGCAGGGAGGCGGGTCTCGATGCTCTCTACCTGCAGTTTGACGGTGTCACGGATGATACGTACATGAAAACGAGGGGACATCCCCTCGCGGAGTTGAAGTTTCGTGTTATCGAACACGCCAGGGCTGCAGGGTTGAGGGTCATTCTCGTTCCCACAGTGATCCGGGGAGTGAACGACCACGAGGTCGGTAACATCGTGCGCTTTGGGTTGGACAATCTCGATATTGTGAACGCGATCAGCTTCCAACCGGTATCCTTTACCGGAAGGATTTCCCTCGAAGAGCGCCTGAACCAACGTTTCACGATGGCTGACCTCGCCAGGGCGGTAAAAGAGCAGACCGGTTACCTGGAACCGTACAGAGACTGGTATCCGCTTTCGTTCATCTCACCTCTTTCGAAGCTCATGGAGAAGCTCAGCGGGAAGCCTACCATGACGATATCCTGTCACAGTGACTGTGGTGTCGGGGCGTACGTGATTTCTGACGGGAACGGTACCGTGCTCCCATGAGTAAAAAGATGGTTTCTTTCCTCGAGAAGCCACTCTTTCTCGCACAGTTCTACCGGGTCTTACGGAAATACTATCTCGGGCACCAGCTGCCGAACGGTTTCAGCTTTTTCGATTTTCTCAGTGCACTCGGTCCTACGCTCATCCGGCGGGCGTCTCATCTGGGTAAGAGACGGGACTGGCGGTTCTTGATCATTATCTCGATGCATTTCCAAGATCTGTACAACTTCAACGTAGACCGGGTTCGCCGCTGCAACGTGCACTACGTCGCGCCGGATGGTCGGGTGTACCCGTTCTGCAGCTACAACTCGGGACCAACGTATCGGGAGACGGTGGAGCGTACGTTCTCACGCCCCTTAAAATCCTCAGGTTGAAAAATCCCCGAAGTTCGGCTATTCTCCCCCCTGCAGAAGTGAATGATTGTTATCCGGCGGCTGCCGGCATACGAGCGAAAGTAGACGAAACGTGGTGATTCGTTACCGCAATGACCTCCGCCGTGAGCTGGAAATCCTGAAGAAGAAGGCGGAGGATGTGTTCAAGCGACGCAGCCAAGGTCCCACTCAGGTGGAACGGCCTACCGGAACACTGCAGGCACTCGTTCCTGGAAAGCAGATCGAGTTCGAGAGCGGTTGTTTTTATCGGGTTCTCACCGGCGCGGAGGATATCTGGGAGGATACTGAAACATTTCACCGCGAGTACCTGCGCGTTCTCTCGAACCCATTTCCACCTATCAGACCTGAGCAGGAGCCTCTGAAGGTACTTCAGAATGTGTCCCCCCAAGAGATCTGCTATCTCGATCTCGAGACGACGGGCTTGAATATGGTTCCTCTCTTTCTCGTGGGCCTCATGTATACGGTTCGAGAAAAATTGTTCGTTGATCAGCTCTTCGCGAGAGATTACACGGAGGAGACCGTCGTTCTCACATTCTTAAAAGACGCTCTCAAAAAGTTTAAGGTGCTTGTCACATTCAATGGTATCCATTTCGATCTCCCCTTTCTTTTCGATCGGATGTCGGTTGCCGCGCTTGACTTTTCTCCACCGGACTTCCACGTGGATCTCCTCCCCCTATCGAGAATTCTGGTGAAAGGAACGACGCCAAACCACAAGCTGCAGACTCTTGAGGCCTACCTCTGTCAACGGAAGCGGATTGGAGATGTTTCGGGCAGTGAGATACCGGATATTTATCATGAGTTCGTGAGAACCGGCGAAGCGAAGGATGTGGCAGTGGTGTTTCACCATAACCGGCTCGACCTGCTCACGATGTTACAACTCGTTACCGTCTTTCTCTCAGATCGAGACTGACCAGTTGGTAAGCCCGTCAACACGAAGGAGCGGAAGTGGACGTCACGAGATTTCTACAGAAGATTGCGGCAGACAGCTTGTACAGAGGACAGATTGTACACCGGCACACCATCCCGACACGAAAGCCCCGTTACGGTACTCCGAAGCGTCCCCTGCCTGAACGCTTGCAGAAAGTCCTTCGCCGATCCGGCATCGAGAAGTTCTACATCCATCAGGTCGAGGCCATTGAGGCTCTCAGAGACGGCACCGATGTGGTGATCGTCACATCCACGGCGAGCGGAAAAACCCTCTGTTACAACGTCCCGGTACTCGAGAGTCTCCTCGGCGATCCAGAGAGCAGGGCGTTGTACCTCTTTCCGACCAAGGCACTGGCACAGGACCAGCTGCGGGTCCTCCACCGGTACGGAGGCGAGGGAGGATTGCGGTTTGAGGCGGGCACGTACGACGGTGATACGCCGACCGCACTGAGGAGAAAGCTGCGCGATGAGTCGAAGGTGCTGCTCACGAATCCAGACATGCTCCATACAGGCATACTACCGAACCATGCGAAGTGGGCGGGATTTCTCTCCCGGTTGCGATTCGTGGTCGTCGATGAGATCCACACCTATCGGGGGATTTTCGGCTCACACGTTGCGAACGTCATGAGGCGCCTTCAGCGAATCTGTCATCACTATGGGTCGAAGCCCGTCTGTGCAGCTTCATCGGCTACCATCGCGAATCCGGGTGAGCACGCTGAGAAGCTCCTCGGCAGGAAGATGAAGGTCATCACGAAGGATGGTTCCCCCCGGGGGAGAAAGCAGTTCATATTCTGGAACCCGCCGACGATCGATGTGGGTCAGATGGAGCGCCGGAGCTCGAACATCGATGCTGCCGATCTCGTCACGATGCTCGTGCTCGATGATGTCCAGACGATAACATTCGTACGTGCGCGTGTGGTAAGCGAGGTAGTTACCCGCTACACCCGTGAGAAACTCGGAGAGCATCGTGCCTCGATGAGTGACAGCGTTCATCCGTACCGGGGAGGGTACCTTCCCGAGGAGCGGAGGGAAATCGAGAAGAAGCTTTTCAACGGCGAGCTGAAAGCCGTCATCAGCACGAACGCCCTGGAGCTCGGAATCGACGTGGGGGCTCTGCATGCATCGCTCATCGTGGGGTATCCGGGGAGCATCGCCTCGACCTGGCAGCAGGCCGGGCGTGCAGGGAGGGGAAGCGAGGAGGCGTTGATCGTTTTCATCCCCTACAACACACCGCTCGATCAATACCTTGCTGGCCATCCCGAGTACTTCTTCGGAAAGTCGCCCGAGAATGCGATTATCGATCCCCAGAACCCGCACATCCTCATGGGGCATCTACGGGCGGCGGCATTCGAGCTACCGCTCGGGGCGAAGGAGGTCGAGGGGATGGGTGAGTATGCGCCATCGATTGCGGGACTCCTGGAAGACGAGCGTGAGCTGAACTTCGTCAAGGGGCGCTGGTACTGGCGGGGGAAGGGCTATCCGAGCGCAGACATCAACCTCAGGAACATATCTCCCGACATCTATACCATCGTCGATGAGACAGAGGGCAATAGAGTGATCGGCACGATCGACGAGGCGAGTGCCTACCAGCAGGTACACTCCCAGGCCATTTATCTCCACGAGGCGGAGACGTACTTCGTCAGAGACCTCGATACCGAGAAAAAGATTGCTTTCGTCGAGAAGACGAACGTTGATTACTACACGCAGTCGATAACGGAGGTTCAGGTGAAGGTCGATCGCGAGGAGAAGCGGAAGGACTGGCGGGTGAGTGCCGTTTCTTTCGGCGATGTCTCGGGCCTCCTCGGTCTCTCGAACGTCCTCAGGGAGGTCGTCCCCCTGTTCGTGATGTGCGATGCGCTCGATATTGGTACCACTGTCAACGCTCGCTCCACCGGAGGTCCTGCCGTCTACATCTACGACAAGTATCCTGGCGGTCTCGGATTTGCGATGAAGGCGTACGACTTCATCGAGGAGATCATGCTTGCCGCACTGGAGCTCATCACTTCATGCACCTGTCAGAGAGGTTGCCCCTCATGTGTCGGTTCTCCCATACCGCCCTTTTCCCAGCTCGATCCGGAGACCGGTGGAAAGGGAATGATACCGGACAAGGAAGCGGCACTCGTCATCCTGCACCTCCTCCTGGAGAAGGAGCCATACCAGCCACCACCCCCGGAGCAGCGCCGCGATGAGGAGGAGCTCCAGGAGCGCCCGAAGGGCAAGCCCCTCCCCGTCGAGCTCGCAGGCAAGCTGCGGGATGAGCTCAGAAAGAAGCGGGGGCTATCCCAGAGAAATCGGGCGTAATACTGTTCCTTCCAACTTGTATTTTTCGTCCCTCTCTCGATGCGTCCTATCCGGTTAATTGATAATGCTTTAAAGGATTCAACGCAGTGATTGACGTCATATACTCCCTGTGGTATAGTGCAGCAATAATTTGACTTTCGTTGAAAATCGACAACGAGCCGCATGGTTTTATTAACGTGGGAGGGACCTGATGAGGGTTATCAAGCATTACCGGATACACCTGGGGACACTCGCATGGATCATGCATCGACTATCCGGTTTGGGATTGATTTTTTACTTGATCCTCCATATCTGGGTGATCCACCACCTCATTAAGGGGGAGAAGTCATTCGATGAGATCATGGAGTTTTTGAGTACCCCTCTCTTCAAGTTCCTCGAGATAGGGCTGATCGGGGTGATTTTTTACCATCTCTATAACGGGCTGAGGGTGACGCTCATCGATATGGGTGTTCTCGTCGAGCGGCAGAAGCTCCTGTTCGCCATTGCAGTTGTCGTTTGGCTCATAACCTGGTTCGCAGTTGCAGCGGTTATGGTATCTCGCTTCGGCGGCCTGTCGTTGAGCTGAGGAAGGAGAGCGCGATGAAGTATAGAGAAACAGTGAGGTCCGGCGGTGCTCTCCTGTGGTTCTTCCAGCGTGTAACGGGAATATACCTGGCCGTTGTCCTGTTCCTGCACGTGATCATTCTGCACGTTGCGCTGAAAGAGGAGCTTAGCTTCGCTGCAATTGCAGAGCGTGTTGCCACCCCTTTGTGGAAAACGATCGATATCTCGTTTCTCCTCGTCGCTCTGTTCCACGGTCTCTTCGGCACGTGGATTGTCTTGGACGACTATATCCACAAGGGTTGGGCCAGGATCTTACTATTCGGTCTGATATCAATTGTTGCATTAATCTCCGTTACCCTCGGAATTTTAACACTCATTCCATTCACTCCCGGAGGTTGATCGGTCATGTCTCATATAGATCCCGAAACGATTCACGATGTTGAAGGGGTGGGTATACACAATATACACCGCCACGACGTGGTTGTCGTGGGTGCTGGGCTCGCCGCGTTGCGTGCGGCCGTTGAAGCCTCAACTGAATTCGACGTTGCCGTCATCAGCAAAGTCTTTCCCACCCGCTCACACAGCGGTGCCGCGCAAGGTGGCATCGCTGCTTCCCTTGCAAATGAAGAGGAGGATCATTGGGAGTGGCACATGTTCGATACGGTGAAAGGAAGCGATTACCTGGGTGACCAGGACGCGATCGAGATACTCGTGAAGGAAGCACCAGTGGTGGTTCGAGAGTTCGAGCATTTTGGTGCTCCGTTCTCGAGGACTCCCGATGGGAGGATTGCACAGCGGAAATTTGGCGGGCATACAAAGGACTTCGGCCGCGGCGGACCAGTGCTGAGGGCCTGCTATGCGGCTGACAGGACGGGGCATGTGCTCCTCCACACGCTCTACGAGGTCTGTATCAAGAACGGTGTCCGCTTCTACCCCGAGTTCTACGCCCTCTCGTTAATTATTGAGAATGACGTCTGCCGCGGTGTCGTCGGCTGGGATGTGATCAACGGCGGTATCCATGTATTCCATACCAAGGCCGTGATGTTCGGAACGGGCGGATACGGCAGGGTTTTTAGGATCACCTCGAATGCTCTCTCCAGCACGGGTGACGGTCTGAGCATGGTTCTTCGGGCGGGGTTGCCGCTCGAGGACCTGGAGTTCGTGCAGTTCCATCCCACGGGCCTGTATCAGCAGGGCATCCTCGTCAGCGAGGCGGCGAGGGGTGAGGGTGGATACCTCATCAATGATAAGGGGGAGCGCTTCATGGAGAGGTATGCGCCTGACAAGCTGGAGCTCGCCCCCCGCGACCTCGTTTCGCGCTCTATCCAGACGGAGATCAACGAGGGCAGAGGGATCGGAGGAAAGGGCTACGTCTACATAGACCTTCGTCACCTCGGTGCCGAGAAGATCATGACCCGGCTTCCCCAGATACACGAACTGGCGTGGAAGTTCCTTCACGTGGACTGCATCAAGGATCCAATCCCGATACAACCGACCGCCCACTACTCAATGGGTGGAATTCCAACGGATAAGGATGGCCGAGTGCTCGAGGACGGACAATCGAAACCAGTCGCTGGCTTCTTCGCCGCCGGTGAATGCGCATGCGTGAGTGTCCATGGGGCCAACCGGCTCGGGACGAACTCGCTGCTGGAGGCTTCCCTCTTCGGGCGGCGGGCAGGGAAGACGATGAAACAATTCCTACGGGAGCAGAGCGATTTTCCAGATCTCCCTGCCTACGCCGCGAGGCTGGCAATTGATGAGGTAGAGCGTCTCCTCTCTTCTTCGGGGACCGAGAGTGTGGCGGCCATCAGGGGGGAGCTGCAGGAGAAGATGATGGAGAAATGTGGAATTTTCAGGGATACCAGCCAGTTGCGGAGTATGATGGTGGATCTGCAGAAGCTCGAAAACCGTTACCAGAATATCAGGATCGACGACAGGAGTGAGAAGTACAACTTCGATCTTCTCGAGGCTATCGAGCTCGGTCATATGCTCGATTTCTCCGAGATTATCGTCGCCGGTGCACTGGCGAGAGAAGAGAGCAGGGGAGCGCACAGTCGGACCGACTTTCCCGAGAGGGATGACGACAAGTGGCTCAAACATACTCTTGCCTGGAGGAAGAACGGCAGGATCACATTTGATTATAAGAAGGTTGTCATAACGCGCTTCCAGCCGAAAGAACGAACGTACTAAAGGGGGCCACCGAAATGGCAATGCTCACATTCAAGATTAACCGCTACAACCCTGACGATGAACGGCGGGGCCATTACATGCAGGAATACACACTCGACGTCCAGAAAGGGACCACCGTCCTCGATTGCCTGAACGAGATAAAGTGGACGAAAGATGGTACAGTAACCTTCCGCCGCTCTTGTCGAAGCGGTATATGCGGTTCTTGTGCTATGACGATAAACGGTGTGAACAACCTTGCATGTGAGGTTCAGGCCCTGGCACTCGGGAGCAGTACGGTGACGGTTGAGCCGCTCAGGGGTTTTCCAGTGATCAAGGATCTCGTCGTTGTGATCGATCCCCTCGTGCGAGGGCTCCTGGCGGTTAATCCTTATCTGATCACGAAAACCCCGCCACCAACCGACCAGGAGCGCTTTCAGAGCCCCCAGGAGCGGGCTCGACTCGATGGTCTTTACGAGTGCATACTCTGTGGGGCTTGCACCTCGTCATGTCCCTCGTTCTGGGCTGATAAGGATTACATCGGACCTCACGCTTTCTTAAAGGCGTATCGGTTTGTGGCCGATAGCCGGGACGAGGGAGCGAGGGAGCATCTCGAGCCATTGAACGACAAGCATGGTCTATGGCGATGCCATACGATTTTCAACTGCGTGGAAGCGTGCCCCAAGGACCTCAACCCGACGAAAGCGATATCAGAGCTCAAGAAAGAAATTGTCAAGGAGAGCATCTAACGGTTCTCACTTTATTCTTTCGTTCGCCGCATAGGGTGCCAGGACGATAGAGCGTACTCATGGTGGGCGGGGAGTACGTGCATGCAGGGGCTTGCATCACCGTCGTTTCATAGATGCTCGGTAAGTGAGCGTGCGGTTCATCGGGAGGGAGAGTCATGGCAAAGATAACGAGAAGAAGTTTCTTGAAGATTTCTGCCGCGCTCGGAGCTGCGGGGAGTTTTTTCCCGTTCCATTCCCTGTTTGCCGGTTCACCGTTGAAGGATCTTATCTCGAAGGGGAAGAAAGCCCCCATAGTCATATCGACGTGGAAGCACGGTGTAGCAGCGAATGAAGCGGCCTGGGACGTGCTCTCCAGAGACGGCACGGCACTGGACGCCGTCGAGGCCGGAGTGATGGTCTCTGAAGGTAATCCTGAGGTGATGAGTGTCGGATACGGCGGATTGCCCGATGAAGACTGCCAGGTGACACTCGATGCATCGATCATGGGTCCCGACGGGAACGCCGGTGCCGTGGCGTTTGTCCAAAGGTATGCACACCCGATATCGATTGCGCGGCAGGTGATGGAGGAGACTGACCACGTGATGCTGGTCGGGAAAGGGGCAGAGGAATTCGCCCGGAAGCACGGTTTCGAGAGTGAGGAGCTCCTGACCGATGCCGCGAGGAAGGAGTGGCTGAAGTGGAAAGCTGAATCGAGCGATAGAGATGATTGGTTACCCCCGCAGGAAAACCACGACACCATCGGTATGGTCGCCCTCGATTCATCAGGTGATCTTGCAGGTGCCTGTACCACATCTGGTCTCGCCTTCAAGATTCACGGCCGGGTGGGCGATTCTCCCCTGATCGGAGCGGGTATGTACGTTGACAACGCAGTGGGAGCGGCAGCATCGACCGGAAGAGGGGAGGCCGTGATAAAGATCTGCGGAAGCTTCCTTGTCGTTGAGATGATGCGGCAGGGTCATTCGCCGAAGAAGGCCTGCAAAAAGGCACTCGAACGAATTATCAATAAACACGGGGGGACGGTTGATTTTCAGGTGGCTTTTATCGCGGTCAGCAAGGAAGGGGAGATTGGGGCCTACTCGCTCCAGAAGGGATTCCAGTATGCACGCTACCTGGATGGAAAAAACGAGTTGATTGACGCCGAATATCTCCTTTAATTTCTAATTGTCGGTATTGTAATGTGATGGACATGTGAGAAGGGGGAGTAGTGAACGTACGAGGGAAACGAGCCGGTGTCTTTCGGTATCTCATGTTAATTCTTCCCATTGTTGTGATCGCGTCTTGTTCCGGAATGGTGGACAAACCTGAGGATGCAGTCAAAAAGATGGTACGTGCCTATGGAGGTCCACAGAAGGTCGAGCTCCTCCGGAATTATCTGGGTAAAGGGTTCATGAAGGATCTCACCAGTACCTCTGTCGCAAAAAGTCATCCCCTAGACGTTTACCAGAAGGGAAGGCTGTTCAAGAGCAGTCTCTACAGGCTGTATCAGGGTAAACTGACGGATGTGATGGTGCTCTATTATGACGGTCACACCAGTTACCAGTGGATAAATAAACAAGGCAGGCGGGAGATTACCGGCCTCGGCATTGAACTGGTCGATTACAAGTTCCCCCTCGTCCTCACGTGGATTCAGGAACCCGGACGCACAGGAGAGATTCTCCCGAGTGATGACGAGCATACATGCCGTCTCCAGTATCAGCACGAAAATGACATAATTACCCTCACCCTAGATACGAAGAGCTGGCTTCTCAAGGAAGTGGAAATCGTACGGGGATTAGAGTACAATGCGGTTTACAATGAAGCCTACGACAATTACAGGGAGGTCGATGGGATCCCGTTCCCGAGCAGATTCACCGGGAAGTTTCTGGGTAAGGTTACGTACGAGTTCCTCATATCGTTGATTGAGATTGATGTCGATCTACCGGATTCACTCTTTCAGGTGACAGTAGATGATACACTCGGTCTGGCAAAATCATCCAGGGAAGCGAGACCGTAGACTACAGGAGCTCGCTCACCTTGAAGAGTGACCTAAATTCAAATCCTGCCTCTGCAATCCTTTCGGGAGCCCCTTCCTCGCGATCCACGAGGGTGTAAATACTGACTATCATTCCACCGCTTTCAATGATTGCATCGGCCGCTTTGAGAAGCGACCCACCGGTGGTCGCAACATCCTCCAGCAGTATGACTCGCATTCCCTCCTCGAGCCTTCCTTCGAGCTTCGATTTCGTTCCGTGCTCTTTGCTTTCTTTCCTGATCAGGATGCCTTCCTTCTCGAGCCCCCTCTCGGCACAGAGGGTTAGCAGTGCACCGATCAGTGGGTCTGCACCGATCACAGGTCCTGCGAACGCGTCGTACTCCTCTTCGCTCGAAAGATCGAGGAGTAGCTTGGCGGCAAGGAAGAGACCACGGGAGTTGAGTGAGGTCATCTTTCCGTTTATGTAGTAGCTGCTCTTCCTGCCAGAGGTCAGCGCAAAATCACCCTTCAGGATCGAGCGCTTGATCAAGATGCTTTTCAATTCATCTCTGTCAGTCATGTCAGCTCCTGTTTCGAGAGATGCTTCAAGTCCCGACGTCGTGACGAATCTTCTGACCGTTCAACCGGTGTAGATTGCGACACCAACCGTGAACTGGTAGATCGTGGTTCTCTCGTCGCCGGTGTAGAAGTATACAGCATTGTCGTTGTCGTCTCCGGAGAAGATATAGTGGTACTTCAAATTTGTATTCAAAGAAAAGCTATTCGTAATTTTGATGAAAAGGCCCACTCCTCCGTAGAGGCCGAACCGGTTATCCGTTATGGTTCCCTCATAGAATCCCACGGGTATGATGGCGTTGATAGAATAGAAACCGAGCCCGGCTTCGATGCTGAGGTCGACATCACGGTCTGAACCGGTAAAGAGTATATTTTTTTCACGGTTTCCCGATTCCCCGAGGCTGTGAGACGAGATGGCGATATTCACCCCGAACCACGAGCCGAGCCCCTCGATGAAGTGAAGCTCGATTTCACTCCCGTTGCCAAAGTTGTCGTGTAGCTCACCAGCGGTGAAGGCTTCACCGATGCGGAAGCCCAATATTTCACGACTCTTGATCCCCTGGGAATAACTGGAAGTCGTGAAAGCACAAACAAGTATAACCGTACACCAGAATGATATCCGCATTACCTGTCGCATCATCTATAAGATACCATACAGAAATGATTTTCTCTAACGAAAAACGAATGTATGAATTTCGAGCACGAGTCCACTCACAGGGAGGATCGTGTCGAGTTTGGTGTGGTGAATCTCGAGAGGTCCTGTGAGGTATGATTTTTGCATGAAAAATCGAATTTGAAGGGTTTCTGGTGGGAAGGAAACACCCAGGATGCGTTAACTTTCTGCCGGTATTGAAGTTATATATTCACGCTATCATCAGAGGTTTCCTATGAGAGCTCAAGATTTAGACGTTGCCAAGCAAAATGAAACGTTCGAATCCCGCGATCTCTTCAAGAGAGCCGAAATGCAAATACAGCGGCAGGGATACGATGAAGCCCGTTTGCTCTTGGAAGAAGCCCTCAAGATTGTACCAATAAATCCCGTCTACATCTCGCATCTCGGACTGTGTATCGGTATGGATGGTAACCTGCCGGAAGGTGAGAGGATATGCAGGGAAGCGATAAAGCTTGCTCCGAAGGATCCGATCCTGTACGTGAACCTCGGTCGTATACTCCTGGAGATGGGGAAGCGACAGGAAGCCAGGGCAGAGTTCACGCACGCGTACCGATTAGACAACACGAATGCACCCGCGGCCCTTGAGCTGTCGAGGATGGGAATCCGTCGGCCGCCTGTTATACCGTTTCTCCATAGGAATCACCCTTTGAATATTTATTTGGGTAGACTCCGCCACAGGTGGTTGTATCTCAAGAGACCCAACTGGAAAAAGCTCTAGATTCTCGCCATCACTAAGGCTACATTCCTAACAGAAGAGACAGGTACGTTTCGAGCCGTTTGCCTGCGCTGGAGAGGGGCTCTTCTGTACGCACAATCCTGCATTACCCGTGCTTGGTTGGCCGCACATGTGGCACTTGGTTTCTGCGCTCTGATATCCTCCTGCTCGACAGAGTACAGGGGTGAGGGGAGTGGTCAAGAGTGGACACAGGAGAGATCGGTCGTTGATGCACGGATCGTTTCGTTGCTCGACCAGAGCCGTTTCGAAGAGGCGCTCGTTCTCGCTGACAGTATTCTGACAGGTGGCTTACGGGATCCGAGGATTCTGGGGCAGAAGGCACAGGCACTGGGCGCATTAGGCAAGCATGAGGAATCAGTCACCCTCTTCGAGGAAGCAATCCTGGACGATTACGAGGGTTGTGAGAATCACCTGAACTTTGCCGTCTTGCTGATGCGGATGGGGAAAACGGGGAGGGCAATTACCGAGTTTATGGAGGCAAAGAGATTTTGCGGTCTGAGGAACTTGTCGGTGATTAACCGGAACCTCGCTGTGGGGAACATCAGCATGGGGAGGAACGAGAAGGCACAGAGGTACGTGAAGGAAGGATTGGAATTCGACCCGAACGATCCATATCTTCTGGGACTCATGGGTATGCTCATTGCAGATGCTCATCCGGTGGAAGCCGAAAGCCTCTTTGTCCGTTCACAAACCTCGGAGGATGCTCAACCTGAATTCCTCTTCCAATACGCGTTGCTACTGCTGAAGACCGGCCGAGCGCCTGATGCCGTCAAGGCACTCGAGTTCGCCATCAGCATGCGTCCCTCAGATCTCGAGATCCGTGAAGTTTTAGGAGAGGCTCTGGACAGGGCCGGACGGTCTGCGGAGGCCGAGCAGGTGCTCCGTGAGCTCGTGGGACAACGACGTCTTCCCACTGCCGAGAAAAAGCT
>SMTZ1_10004498_pt1 | contig 14020 bp, 9 predicted proteins | sample DeeMarSWOR136_30_FD_25667 | JGI IMG/M metagenome (IMG submission 25667) | reverse complement strand
TAGCCATTCAGCAGTCAAGATCACGACAGCCCGCTTCTGGTCGGCGCCTCTCTTAAGTTGGTGCAGGGTAGCTTCCAACGTCTTCCTGTCATCGCCCACAGCTCTCTCAGCCGCCTCACCGATAATGCGTTGCCCGTCCAACAGCTCGCTGGAGATATCTGCTCCTGCCTGTGACTTTATCACCAGATTGAGTAGCCAAGATTCAAAGACATTGGTAAACGCCTCGATAGTGTAGACATACCTTGTGTTCTCTTGCAGGATGAATGAGCCACACCAGCGGTCGTTATCTACAAACTCCATGGGCGTCTCATGCCAATCATCATCCTGCTTCCGACGGTACTTCAGCAAGGCAGATAGCACATCGTGGCCTTCCTTGAATATGTCGGCCCCGACCTCAAACAGGTCACCAACCTCCCGCTTTACTGGGTAGCGGCTCGAATCAAGCTCGGGATAGACATTCTTAATAATAATGGCTTTGAATTGTTGAACCATTTCCGGTCTCGCCTTCATGGTACGCTGCCAGTATGGCTAATGCGAATATTCTAGGCCACCCGTCTTCTGCTGTCAACTCCTGAGGCGACCCTTGTGCAGCCTCGGATTGATGGCAGCAACTATCGCCGTGGTTGCGTTATGGCTGGTTGGTAGCTATACTATGCAGCAGGGTGAAGATGTTTGATTTCACCCAACATTGCTGTGGAAGCTCACAGGCACATACCGATCATCTATAATCTCTTCCCTCGACTAGCGGGGCCGATGTCCAACTGGCACCAGCATGCTGCCCGCGCTGCGGATATGGGCTTCAATTGGCTATTTATCAACTCTATTCACTACCCCGGATTCTCCGGCAGCCTGTACGCCGTGAAGCACCACTATCGAGTAAATCCTGACTTCCTGGCGTCAGATGATAAGGTGGATGGCTTGGCCGTTCTTGAGCGGACACTCTCTGAATTGCGGGACTTGGGGCTGTGGACCATGATGGATCTGGTCATCAACCATACTTCGCGCGACTGCCCTCTGGTGAAGGAGCACCCTGACTGGTATGTGCACGACGAGCAAGGCGAGATCGCGAGCCCCTTCGCGCGTGACCCAGACGACCTGGAAAAGGTGACGGTGTGGGGTGACCTGGCCGAGATAGATAATAGCGGATCTAGGGAGCGAGAGCTACTTTGGAGCTACTGGGCTGAACTGGTAAAGCGCTATCTACGCTTGGGGTTCAAGGGCTTCAGATGTGATGCGGCTTATAAGATACCAGCCAAACTGTGGCGCTACTTGGTTGAGGAAGCAGCCAGTGTGGACCCGGAGGCGGTGTTCTTCGCCGAGACACTGGGTTGTACTGAGGAGGAAGCCTTGGATTTGCATGGTGCTGGGCTGCACTACTTCTTTAACAGTTCCAAGTGGTGGGACTTCGAGCAGCCGTGGTGCCTTGAGCAACATGAGATATTTGGGAAGATCGCTCCCTCTATCTCCTTTCCTGAGAGCCACGACACGACTCGCCTCGCCGCCGATACCGGCGGTAATCAAGCTATCCAGCGGCAGCGCTATGCTTTCGCTTCAGTTTTTTCCGCCGGGCTAATGATTCCCATTGGCTACGAGTTTGGGTTCAAGAAGAGGCTGGATGTTGTCTCGACTCGTCCCGACGATTGGGAAGAAATAAGTCTAGATCTCAGGCAATTCATAGGGCGCATCAACCTGCTCAAGTTGGCGCACCCGCTGCTCCACGGAGAGGGGGCTTTCAGAACGGTTAGCAAAGACGCGAGTGTTCTCGTTCTGGAACGGCGAACTGAACAGGCTCCCAGCCAAGTAGGTTGGGTTGTGGTGAATAAGAGTTGGGATAAGTCGGCGCCAGTAGATGTAAGCAAAATCATAGTCATCAGCCCTCGCCATCATTTGCATCGTGTCTGCCGGGATGATGCTCCCCCGCATGGTGTGCCGCTGGCAGGGCATACCTTGTTGCTGGACCCAGCGGAGGTGGTACTGCTCTTAGAATCAAAGCAAAGCAAAGATGATAATTTATCAGGAGGTAGCGTAGCGTGAGTTTCCCTAGGGCAAGCGGTATCCTTTTGCATCCCACCTCGCTCCCAGGCCGATTCGGGATAGGGGATCTAGGGATTGAAGCCTATCGTTTCGCTGATTTTCTGATGAGCACCGGTCAGCGTCTATGGCAGGTGTTGCCCTTGGGCCCCACTGGCTATGGCGATTCTCCTTACCAGTGTCTCTCAGTATTCGCCGGTAATCCTCTGCTCATAAGCCTGGAAAGACTAGTTGAGGACGAGTGGCTGGAACCCGCTGACTTGGATCGTGCGCCCTCATTCCCCGAGCATAGCGTTGACTATGGCGCAGTCATCGATTTCAAGATGCCCCTGTTGAAAAAATCTTTCGAGGTCTTCAAGAGGAAGGCCTCCCAAATTTGGCGGTATGAGTTTGAAGCCTTTTGCGAGCAGAACAGTTCGTGGCTGGAGGTGTACGCACTATTTATGGCGCTGAAGGAGGAGCATGATCTCGCACCTTGGTACATGTGGCAGGAAGATGTAAAAAGGCAGCAGACTAGAGCCCTTGAGCGCTGGAGTAAGAGGCTGGCCACCGAAATCCGGCGCCACAAATACCTGCAATACCAGTTCTTCAGGCAGTGGGCTGAACTCAAGAAATATTGTAACGACCGAGGCATCAGGCTGATAGGCGATATTCCCCTATTTATTGCTCTCGATAGCGCCGTGGTATGGTCAAGTCCAGAGATGTTCTACCTTGACGCCAGCGGCAAGCCAACAGTGGTGGCTGGGGTACCCCCTGACTACTTCACAAAGACAGGACAGCTGTGGGGGAATCCTATCTATCGCTGGGATATTATGGCGAAGGACGGCTATAGTTGGTGGATTGAGCGCTTCCGGGCAACGCGTGCCCTAGTGGACATTATCAGGCTGGATCATTTCCGCGGCTTCGAGAAGTACTGGGAGATCCCGGCAACAGACACCATCGCCATGAATGGACGGTGGGTTCCCGGCCCAGGGGCTGAACTGTTTGAGGCCCTTCAGAGGGCACTGGGGGCGCTGCCCATTATTGCCGAAGATCTGGGGGTGATCACGCCAGAGGTGGATGCCCTAAGGGATCGGTTCGACTTTCCCGGGATGAGGGTACTCCAGTTTGCCTTCGGCAGCGACCCCAAAGCTAGCGATTATAAGCCCCATAACTACACGCGTAACTGCGCAGTCTATACAGGCACGCATGACAACGACACCACTATAGGTTGGTTCAGAGGCGACGACCCTAATGACACCACCCAGAGCAAGGAGGAACGGGAGAAGGAGAGATGGCTTGCCCTGAAGTATTTAGGCACCGATGGTCGTGAGATCAACTGGGACTTCATCCGCCTTGCTCTAGCCTCGGTCGCCGATACGGCCATAGTCCCGCTTCAGGATGTTTTGGGATTGGGCAGCGAAGCTAGGATGAATCGGCCTGGCACCACTACGGGCAACTGGCGCTGGCGTTTCACGCCCGACATGCTCAAAGACGAAATCAAGGGCAGACTCAGCGAACTAACCACTCTCTATGATAGGGCAATTTAGCCCCCAATATGGCTGTAGATACGGGCGAGCGCTAGAGCAGCTTGGGGGCTTTTCGCACCTTCCACTCTTGGGGGAAAAGCTCTTTGAAGACAGCAGGGAATTTCGGGGGGTAGATTTCATACAGATGCTTATACATAGTCAGGATCATGGCATCTATGTCGCCAATGAAACCCCAGGCGCGCTGTATGTGGTCGGTGGCGACGAAGACCTCACGGCAGTATCCCTTTAGCTCCCGAATAAGGTGATTCAGCACGTCGCGCTTGCCATCAGGCGAGGAGGCTCGCTCAACCGAGCGACTGGCATCGAGTGCACGGCGAAGGAATTCTGTGGCGATAATGCGGTGGCTTCGCCCGCGCTCAAGCTCCAGCAAGGCCACCGCTTTCTGTGCGCCAGCAAGTCCACCACCCTCTATACCAGCCGTGAGGTACTCAAACCGGGTGTCAAGCAGGAACTCCAAAATTCGTTCTGCAGCACCATAGATGGCATCTCCGGGATGTACATAGCGGGTGGCAGCGAAGGCCCTGTCTTCAGTAGAGGTATCCAACAGCAACTCGGCGAGGCGGTAGCCATGCAAGAAGGGGCGTCTCTGTCGCCCCTCCTCTGGTCGCCATCCCCAGTTGCAGGCCCGCTTCATCAGCCGGTAGTGTAGTGCTACCTGGTCATTGAAATCGAGGCGGGTAACGGCATACCTGGTATCATGGAGTGAAGCGGCACCTACCGCCAATCGCCTGGGCATGCCGAAGGCATCCAGAATCGCTCCGTAAATATCTATCAGGAAGCGACCCGGCTCCCAAAAGACAAAAGGCAGTTGCTTGAAAACCGCCGTTTCGAGATCTATGTTCCTGAACCTCCCCGCGCTGCGTGGTGGATAATGGCCATCGTAGCGCAGCACTAGGCGTATCTCTGGAGCCCAGGAAAGCTGATGGAAGCGGACACGAGGCAGTTTGGCTGAATCGCCTAATCCTTCAAGGTAGTCGTCAGGGGTCACAAAGTGTACGTCAGCGATTCTCTTGCTGATAACCCTTTTCCACGCTTGCTCCATCAGCCGCAGGGCTACGTCACCGAAATCCATAAGCTCCAAGTCCTGAATGTAAAGGATCAAGCCCCGGTCGGGCAACTCAACTAACGCCTTCTCTAGCACTGAGGTATATTCGGCAACAGCCTTTCTCCAAGATATGGGAAAGGTGACGTGGGAGCCACTACGATATTCCTCGGCGAAAACCCAGTATTCTCCCAGGATGTAACCTTGGTTTCTCAAGCCCTTGGGATTATAACGAGTGATCGGATACCATATGTTCTGGGACACTGGGAAGTGTCGCGGCAAAGCTATCAGCCCAGGACCTACCACAAAGGGGCGATTACGGACATCGGCCTTGCCTTCCACGGCAAAGTATGTCTTGCGGTCACTGAGATGCGGGAAAACGACAAAGTCCATTCCGCTATCCTTGTAGGCAACGAGCTTGGCTGCATCCACTGAGCCCTCGGTGGGGAAAGCGCCGCGGTGTTTCGGCTCAGGTACGCCTATCACCTTGTGAAGCAGCTCCGCATTAAGGCGAAGCTCATCGGCTATCTCATCGGGGGCAAGCAGAGCGGTGTGGGTATGATGGGCGTGAGTGTAAAGGGGATATATGGCTCCGCTCTTATAAGCCGTAGCTATGTTTTGAAAGCTTTCCGGTAGGTACCAAGCTAGCTGCACCAGTAGTTCATTAGTGGCATCAAGGGTCACCGGGGCACTCAGCGACTCGGCAGTTTGTACAAGGTGGGCGTAGATGTCACGCTCCTCCCGCGCCCTTTTCAGAATATAGTTCTCTCCCTGAGTGGCATCTTGTATTTCGGGGTCGTCCACTAGAGCGATCAGCTCGTTGGGGAGGTCCCATAGCGGCTCGTGGGCGTGAAAGGCGAGGATAACGTATGCCTGCTTCATACCACCAACACCCTAGTCACCAAAGGTCAGTTCGGTGGAAACCTCAGGGTGCTCCTCCTTGTACTTCTTCTTCATGCGCTGGGCTTCGCCTGATTCCTGCCATTCTCTTGCCTTGCCTACCACCGCCTGAAATAGCCTCTTGGCCTCTTGCCTCGTCTCATTACCGACAGCGTCTCCAAGCGACTCTACAGCTTGATATAGCGTTAGGGCTCCCCACTCGATCATATCCACGCTCCACCAGGGTCGGCAACTGGCCCACCAGTACTGGCAGCTGTGTAGACCCTCGTCCAGAAGCTTTCGAGCCTGAGCGAATCCGGGCGCTTTTACTGGCATGCCCTTGACCGCGGCCAGCGCTAGTTCGGTGTGTTGCCACTGCAACTCATGAAGTTCATGGCCTGGGTACTTCCACTGAGGATAGGGTATGCCCTGTGCCATCTCGTCCTCCCAGGTGCTCCAGGATGACGGAAGCGGACTCACAGTCTCCACGCGATCGAAGAGCCCGATAAGTTCGGTGATAGTGCAGGTCTTTGGTGTTCCGCGGCTAAAAGCGTCGGCCAGCAGCCTTTCCTGCCCGGGCCGATGATGGCCATAGACTTCTCCATCGGTGCCGCTGAGAAGATAGCCGTGTTCCTCCAGTCTGCCGGTGAGGGCTTCCAGAAATGGCTCCGCCGAGGGGTACTTGCCGTAGGTGATGCCAGCGCTGAATGGACGCTCCTTGAAAAACACCGTCAAATTGCCGAGCCCATCCAACTTGTACAGCCTGTCGTATTTCACTGAGCCTATCTTACCATTAAAGGAGATCTCGTCCACAATTATCCAGCGAAAGCCCATTTCGGCCACGATCTTGGCCACCTGGTAGCTGTAGCACATCTCAGGAGGAAAGAAACCTGCAGGATTGTAGACCTCCCCAAAGAGGCGCTTATTGACTTCGGTGTTGAGCTTGATCTGCCGAATAACCTCATCTTTGGGAATGAGAGGCAGTATAGGGTGGTATATAGCGCTGGCGGTGAACTCAATCTGGCCACGCTCCGCTAACTTACGGAGACCTTGAATCACGTCGTCAAGGCCGTATCTGATTAATTGTTCTGTGAGCACGGCGTTTATGTTGAGGGTGATCTTGCCGCTTGGTGCTTCTTCGAGAATGTGCACAAGCTTCCGATAGCTTTCGTTGGTGACCTTACGTACAATCTCCTCGGTCTGAGTGGGAGGCTGATATATATGAAGGAAATTACTCCAGTACATGGCTTCATTCCATACCGCTACTGCACGAACAGTCGGTCTTCAAGCTTATTTCTGATATCCCTGGCAGCAACGGTGCGGAAGTAATACTCTCGTTTGATCTCCTCATCTGCCCCGCTCTGCTTAATCGCTCGGTAGGCATTGACCACCACGCGAAGTTGGTTGAGCATACCCATGTGAATTAGATTAATGTCCCACATAGGACGCTTGCTGGCCCACCACATCTGGCAACTGTGCTCGGCCCGGTCGAGGAGCATGCGGGCGATAGCGGCGGAGTGCCTGCTCTCCTTATTGTCAGCGCACTCCAATGCTTTTTCCACCAGTTCGATACATATCTGCAGATGTTCCCACTGAAGACGATGTAGCTCGCTGTTCTTGTCCTGCCATAGAGGGTAAGGGTTGCCGTCCGCTATCTCATCAGCGGAGGTACTCCAGGAAGAGGGCCTGGGCTCCACGGTCGAACCGAGGGGGAAGAGAGCGACGAGTTCGCTGATGGTGACCATCTCGACCTGGGCGGCAGTCTCAGCGTTTTCTAGCAACGTCACATGTTGCCCAGCCAGTACCTTGGCTTGTTTAACATCTTCATGGGTCTCTAACGGTGGTTCCAGCTCATCGTACACCTTGGCTAAAAACATCCTCTCCCAACCTTGTATATGGTGGCCAAAGGTTTCTGCATCCATAGCTGTGACCACATATATGTTCCCCCTGTCACCCTTCCATTGCTCTAAGTGCTCAATGAATTCATGAGGGCTTATTTTCTGAAAACTTATCTTGTTGCTCAGCACATCGTCGCGGAAGAATACAATCAAGCTCTTGCCATTATGCTCCGCTTTATATATTACATTTACTGGCCACTCAGCAGGACAAGCTACACCGCTGAGAATGATCCACTGGTATCCGGCCTCGCTGATAGGTATTAGCAGGTCCTGGCTATAGCACATCTCCGGTGGGAAGAATCCTTCGGGCATGTATGCTTTCCCGAAGAAATGGCTATTTGTGCGCTTGTTCAGGCGAATCTGTCTCTGTATCTCAGCCTTGGGCAGTAGAGGGAGAATGGGGTGATACATAGCGCTTCCGGTGAACTCGATCTGGCCCCTATCAGCTAGGGCTTTGAGCCCATCAATTATATCTGTGTGTCCACAGTCATCCAACATCTCGGTCAATACACCGTTGACATTGATAGTTGCCCGAGCGTGGGGATACTTCTTGAAGACATTGATCAGAGGCCGATACGATTCGTCACATATCCTTTTCAGCATTGATGGCACTTGGGTCGGCGGTTGATAGAAGTGCAGTAACTGGGCCCAATAGATCAAGGTATGCCTTCCTCTGGAAATATAATGAAAGACGATATCCTCTGGCTATTATAGCATGCTTCCCTGCCGAAAGCTAGCTCAACGCAGGGAACAAGCTATAGCCAACGAGAAGCCAGCAGTGAAACCTTTGGGCCTGAAGCAATGTCTCAGGTCAAAAAGGTTCGCCCGAGGAGTTGTCGGAGGCGTCTTTCCCTGTGCACAAATTAGAGGGGGATACCATCAAAAGTGAAGATGTTGTCAGCTAGCAAATCAGCTATAAGAGCGGCACGCGTTCATGCGATTACATAGCCACGCCTGTATCGCAGTCTAGGTATTTCAACAGGGAAGCTCTTACAGTATAATACACCAATAGACGCGAAAAGGAGTGGTGATTTTCCTATGATAGCCACTCTGAATATGAGAGAGTTCTCTTGAAAGCTAAAAGCCTAGCACATTTCTTTGCACCACGCAGTGAAGTATCGGAACAAGAAGTCGACAAAGGGATTAGGTTAATCGCGTGGGATGGCGTTTGCACCATGTCTATGGGAGCCCTTGCTGGCGGGGTTTTCTTGGTAGCATTTGCCCTGTCCTTGGGGGCTTCCAATTTTCATATCGGCTTGCTTGCAGCAATACCCTTCTTAGCTCAAGTCTTCCAGATACCAGCCATTTACCTTGTAGAAAAGGTGCGGAACAGGAAAGCCATATGCTTGGGTTTCTCAGCTACTAGCAGGGCTTTCTGGATACTTATTGCGCTTATACCCTTCCTGTTTTGGGGTACAGGCGGGCTAACTGTACTCATAATTAGTTTGTTTCTCTTCGCCGCCCTAGGCGCTGTCTCCGGCTGCTCTTGGAACTCCTGGATGCGTGACCTTCTGCCACAGAACATTCTAGGTTCCGTTTTCTCGAGGCGGCTCATGCTGGCTACAGGTATTGCCTTGGTCATTACCTTGCTGGGAGGCTTTTTCATCGATTACTGGGGGAATCACTATCAAGGGCAGGAAATCTATGGCTACTCGATCCTCTTTTTAGCTGCTATTATCTTCGGCTTGATCGGGGAAGAGATTTTCATCAGGATCGCTGAGCCCCAGATGGAGGACAACAAGGGTAAGCCACTCTCTCCACTCAAACTACTGACGACGCCCCTTAAAGACAAGAACTTCAGAGCACTGCTGATTTTTCTCTCCTTTTGGAGCTTCGCCATCAGTCTAGCTGCACCTTTCTTCACCGTCTATATGCTGGTAAGGCTGGAATTCAGCCTATCTATGGTTGTCATGCTCTCGGTGTTAAGCCAGGTAGTCAATATATTAACTGTACGCATCTGGGGAAGGCTGTCTGATAGGTTCAGCAACAAGTCTATTCTATTGGTGAGCGGCCCCCTGTTCTTGATTTGTATCGTGGCCTTTACTTTTACCACCATGCCCGAGAAGCACTTTCTTACCCTGCCCATAGTTATTGCCATCCACATATTTAGCGGCATCTCCCTGGCGGGAGTGACCCTGGGAGCAAGCAATATAGCTTTAAAGCTGTCGCCTAAAGGGCAAGCCACCTCTTACCTAGCTGCCAACGGTGTAATCACGTCCCTGGCCGCCGGTGTGGCTGCTCTCATCGGTGGCAGTATAGCCTTGTTCTTTGCTACCAGGGAGTTGTCCCTCCTCTTCCAGTGGGCCGAACCGGCCAGGGAGATAAGCATGTATGCCATCAACCTCAAGGGCCTTGACTTCCTCTTTATCATTGCTTTCCTTATCGGGCTGTATTCGTTATACCGCCTAGCCCGGGTTAAAGAAGAGGGCGAGGTGACTGAGCGGATCGTGGCTTACGAGCTAGCTGCCGAGGTAGCGCAACAAATGAAAAATCTATCTACTGTGGGAGGGCTACGACAGCTTACGTCTTTCCCCCTATATATTGCCCGCCACAGCTTGCGCAGTCTCCCCCCACCTCGCAGAAGAAAGAAGCGCCGCAGAGCTGAAACTCCTGATATTGATCAAGTCTCCTGATAAAAAAGCAGACTTGCCGACAACGGAACATCGCTTCTGCTATAATTTAGAATACATAGTGCTCGGTTAAGTGAATCTAAGGATGTCAAAATGAACGTCAAATGAATGCTTACGTAGGAGTGGGCAATGTCATGCCCCCTAGGACTGCGTTAGATTAACCTATCGGCAAAATCACGGCAAAGGAGGTAAGCCATGCCATGTAAAGCATACTATTTGAGCCCGGAGGGCGATCTGCGGTGTGAGTTGAGTGAGGAAGACATTCGAGCCGCTTTCGAATCCAAACAGGGACTACTGTGGGTGGACACCTGTGAAACCACAGAGGAGGATGGTGAGTTCCTCGAGCAGACCTTCAACTTCCATCATCTCGCAATCGAGGACTGTGTGAGTCCATTGGTACATTCCCCGAAGGTCGATGATTTTGGCGACTACCTCTTCATCATCGTCCACGGCATCAACTACGCGGCGGAGTCAGAAATCGTGGAGACCACTGAACTTTGCCTGTTCATAGGCCACCACTACGTGGTGAGCAACCACAACGTCCCTCTGTACAGTGTCAGTTCTGTGGCCAGATTTATAGAGAACAACGACCGTCCCATGAGAAAAGGGGCAGACTTTCTGGCCCACGTCCTTATCGATGCGCTGGTTGACAACGTTATGCCTACCATCGACAAGATGAGCGACGTTGCAGAGGAGATAGAGGAGGAGGTAATTCGCAACCCCCAGCAGTCAACACTGGAAGCCATTCTGAAGCTCAAGCGTTCCGTTCTGCGATTGCACCGGGTTATGGCACCCCAGCGGGAGGTTCTCAATCGGCTGAGCCGGGGCGAGTATCCAATTATAAGGGACGAGGCTAAGATCTTCTATCGCGACGTTTATGACCACATCGTGCGCATCGAAGACATGAACCAAATCCTTCGAGACAGGGCTGACAATGCTCTGGCCACTCACCTGTCCGCCATGGCAAACCGGCAGAATGAGACGATGAGAGTACTGTCCACAGTAGCCACCATCTTCCTGCCCCTTGCCCTGCTGGCCGGAATCTATGGCATGAACTTTGAGTATATGCCAGAGCTGGGATGGCACTGGGCCTATTTCGCCGTGCTGGGGTTCATGGGTATCGTGATCGTCGCCGCCATGGCGTGGTTCTGGGCTCGAAGGTTGATCACTTGGGGTCGCCGGCGGGTCGCCTGGGTCAGACCGTTTGCAGTGGAGCCAGAGAAACTCATCGGTTACATTGGCCACATAGCGAAACTGTCCCGCCTGTAGCGTAGAAGACCGAGTCAGACGAGTTCAGTGCCGCTTGCTATAAGCTGTATAAATGAGACGGTAAACCTAAAAAGGAGCTGAGCATGAGAATACTTCTTGTCGTTGATGGCTCATCATATTCTGACATGGCGACAAAGACGCTAAAGGCGCTTCAGCTTCCCTCTCAGACTGAGGTTACAGTGATGACGGTGGTACCCGAGCCGACCTTTTTGGGAGGGATTACCCTTGATATGCTTGGAGGTGCCGATATTTCGAAGAAAGAGACACAACAAAAAAGGGCCGCTGAACTACTACGGGGTCCAGTGCAGGTAATAACCGCCAGTGGGCTCAAGGTGGAAAGCCTGGTGCGCTGGGGAAACCCTGTTGAAATGATCTTGAAATTGGCTGATAAAACTGGCGCCTCCCTTGTGGTAATGGGGGCCAAGGGATTAACCGACCCTGTTGCGTTCCGTCTTGGAAGCGTCGCTCAGAAGGTGATGAAATACGCGGGTTGTAGTGTCCTGCTGGCGAGGAAGAAGACTGACAAAGTAGATCGAGGCCCTCTTGCCAAAAAGACCATGGCCATAGATCAAGTCCTGCTTGCTACTGATGGCTCTAAATACTCAGACGCGGCGACTCGATTCCTCTTGGACCTACCCTTGTCACGGCAGAGTAAGGTTTTTGTGGTAACTGCCCTCCAGTCCCATGCCGCGGCACTAATGAAGATGCCAACGCTTGACCTTGAAACCAACCAGCAGCTACTTGCTGAGCTCCAGGCAGCCGAAGAAAGAGAAGCACGGAAGATAACGACGAGAAGCCAGGAGCAATTGCAAGGAAAAGGTTACAAGACTGCGTCTATGGTCATGCGCGGAGGGGCAGGTGAGTGCATATTGAAAGCTGCCAAGGAAAACGATACAGACATTATCGCGCTCGGGTCGAGGGGCCTGACCGGGATTGAGTCATTCCTTTTAGGGGGCGTCTGCGAGAGGGTAGCCAGATACGCCCAATGTTCGGTGCTGATAGTGAGGCCGCCACGTGTAAAGAGGAGCATTCATATGAAGAAAGTGTAACACGGTGACTGGATGCAGGATGGATTTCTGGCATCTAAACCGAGGGGGAAGCGTTTGGAGGTGAGCAACTTTCTCACCGTCAAATACAGACAGCCCTATCGCAATGATCTTCAATTGTGCTTCTGCAGGTCAACCCCTGGGCGTTCCTATGTAAGATTGGGATTGAATATTACAATAAGCTAGTAAAACATGAATTGGAGGTGCAGAAATGGCTTATGTGGGCATTTTGCTGGTAGCTATACTGGTTTCCTTCATTGTCGTCCGCATAGGAGGCTTTGCTCTCCAGCTAACAGGTATAGAGCCCGATGTAGCTAGGTTTCAGGCGCTATCTGCTTTCTCAGGAACGGGCTTTACCACCACAGAAGCTGAGCGCGTAGTGCGGCATAGAACAAGGCGACGTATTGTAACCATTCTCATTATCCTAGGAAATGCTGGCCTGGTCACCATAATCGCAACGCTGGTTGCATCCTTTACCCAAGTGACCGGCTATAGCTGGTTCTTTATTCGCCTTGCTATAATAATTGTCAGCATCTTGGTCCTCTACCGCCTCATTATAGGTAGCTGGGTTGGCAATCGTATTCTTCCTTGGTTTCGAAAGCCACTAATGAACCGAATTCTTAAGGAAGCACCGGCAACGGAAGAAGTGTTCCATATAGGGAAAGACTGGGGTGTGCATCTTGTCCTGATAAAGGAAAAATCTAAGAATATCGACTTGACACTGGCTGATATCACCGCAGAAGGAGACATAGAAATTCTTGCCATAGATAGGGCAGGTGCTTCCATCCCCAGGCCCGATAGGGGGGAGAAGATCGCCGCAGGGGACAGGCTTCTGGTTTATGGGAGTAGAAAGTCCGTTAGCCGACTTCTCGACTAGCCACCCTGCCTTGGACCACTTAGCTGGCTGTCAGAGACTATTACTGCACTGCTCTTACTGCGAAGGCCACCTTGCAAACTGCATATACTCTCGCAAATCGGGCTGGAGGGGATAGTCCAGCTTGTAGTTTTGCTATTCCTCGCGCTTTAGTGACTTGCGCCATTCTTCTAGCTGGCGGGCGGCACTTTCCCGTCCGCCGATACCGAATGCAATAGCAACTGCTACAGCTATTGCTCCAACGAGCAGACCAAAGCCCAGGGTGATCAAGTCGTTCGCAAAACCCATCGTCCGCAAGGCTATGGCACCACCTAGCAGCAGGATCGAAACCCGCGCGACCAAGGCGTATAGGCTTGATTGAGGCCGCCCGGTCGCTTCCATGGCCTTTGCAGCTATACTCGCTAGAAACAGAGCCAGACCAAAGATGATCAACCCAAGGATCACACTTCCCGCAAACGCTGTGAAGTCACTAGCTAAATTGGCAACTACAGCGAAGTTGAGCAGCTCTGCCACTGCGATGATGGCAAATAGCAAGATGGCCAGAAGTGCTAGATATCCCACTACCCTTGAGGGAGTCCACGTACCAGCAGCAGGTCTTGTGGTCAAACCTAATCTGACAAGCACATTGTCGAAACCCGCCCTAGTCAGCAGGCTTGTGACCACAGCGGCCACTGCTCGTCCCACGAAGTAGGCAACTACCACGATCAGGATGGCAGCAAAGATCGCAGGGAGTGCAGCCAGGATTGTCTCAATCATACTCTGGAATGGCTGAATCAATCCCCCCAGGTTCAGGATACCCAGAATCGCAGGCACTGAGATCAG
>SMTZ1_10011707_pt1 | contig 14022 bp, 13 predicted proteins | sample DeeMarSWOR136_30_FD_25667 | JGI IMG/M metagenome (IMG submission 25667) | reverse complement strand
TATCTTGCAATGTATTCTTTATTTGTATTGATTATGAAAGCTTTATTTATTGGTCGTTTCCAACCATTTCATAATGGACATTTAAAAATAATAAAAGAGGCTTCTAAAAAATATAGTGAGATTATAATTGGAATCGGTTCTCCCCAATATAATCATACTTATGAGAATCCTTTTACAAATGATGAAAGGAAACTTATGATAGAAAGATCATTAAATGGAGTTGGTATTAAAAATTATAAAATCTTATCTATTCCTGATATTCACAATCCACCTAAATGGGTAGATCATGTTTTATCAATTATCTCTGATTTTGATGTAGTTATTACTAATAATGATTTTACAAAACAATTATTTTCAGAGAAAGGGTATATTATAAAAGAAACACCTCTATATAACAAAGATAGATATTCAGGGGAAGTAATTCGAGGTAAAATATTAAATGATGAAATTTGGAAAGATTTGGTACCAACAGAGGTTTCTAAAATAATAGATAAGATAGATGGAGTAAACAGAATTAAGCAAACGTTTAATAGATAAATCTTAGATTATCTCTTTTTAAAGATTTTTTTTAGCCACTTTTTTTCTTTTAAAGAATCAATAAATCCTGCAAAGAAAAGAATTATTGAAGATAGAATGCAAAGATAAAAACCAATACCTAATCCCCAGGATGAAACCATTGAAGTCGTTTCACCATTTGGTAACATAACATCAAGGTTTGCTTCACCGTATAAACCTCCCAAGGTAAGTTCAGTTATCTTGGACATCCCATAAGAATAAGCAAAGGAGACTAAAAGTAAAAATATAATACTTGCTGAAATTAGAACTAAAAAATATCGTTTTCTTAAAAGAATGTTTGGAATAAAGCTTATGCTAAGCAATATTATACCTGAATATATTATCAATAAAAGAATACCAAGAAAATTTGTAAAAATCTCTGGCAATGTAGCCAGTTCAAGATATGTTCCTTCTTCGTATGTTACCTTTTCTATCATAGTACCAGAAACAATGAACATTTCAGTATTTTTATCAGCAATTGGTGTGCTACTATGACCATTTAAGGTCCACCAAGGTTGAAATATTGCTAGAAATACAAGAGCTAAAGCTAATAATTTTAGAAATGTATTCAACGTAAATCTCTTTATTAAAAGCAATACAACAATTTCACCTATAAATACCAAAACAAGTCCACAAACAAACGTTGGAAGAAGCGGTTTTATTTTTGTAACAATGTTAATGTCCTTATTGCTGCTCAAATCCACTATTTTCTTCCCTACCAATTTACCGTTAGAATGTGCTTTAATAATGTATTCTCCAGGTGGTAAGGTTAAGACTTTGTCTGAAGAGATAGATTCATACAATGTTTCCCCATATCTCATAACATCAATTTTGAGATCCTCATCTTGGACTAGATTTCCTTGCGAATCAAGCAATTTAGTATTTAGATCAAATAAAGCTGAAAATTTGATATTTGCAGTATCCCCATCCTTTGGTATGTCAATATATGTTTCATCAGAAAAGCGTGCATAAGAAATATAAAATCTATATTTTGCTTCAGGTAGATTTTTAAATACATATCTGCCATTCCTTAAATCGAGTGGTGTTAGTTCAAGTAGATTATCCATCTTGGAACTTGTTAATAAAGGATGTAAATGTACTCCTGGAGGGAATTCCAATTTGTCCTTAACATCTATAGTTAAATCATAAAGATCTAGAGTAAGATCTACTTTTTCTACCCTTCTTGGAATTTCTTTATCATAAATTTTAAAACCTTTATAATAAGCTTTTAAGATATATGGTTTGAAAAGATTAAATGGAATATTTAATAAAATATCTTCATTATTTTTTGTAATATTGCTATAAATTATTGAATCATCTTGAAATATAGATAATTCTATATTTTCGATTCTTGCTTTGTTTTGGTCTTTTGCAGTAATTAAAATTTCTTTTTGCCATGAACAAAAAATTCTTATCGATGTATCATCTTCGATTTTAACATGTTTTATTCCTATTATTCTTTCCCAATTACCTATTCTCCGGTATATTTTTACAACATAATTACCAGGTGCAATTTTTCTAAATTGAAAAAAGGCTTTTCCTAATAATGGTTTAAAAAATTCACCTTTTGAAATTAATTCATCGTTTTGGAAAAGCTCTGCTGATAAAGTAAAACGATCATAGATATTACTCAAAAATGGATAGTTATAAAATTTTCCAATAAGATGTGATAATCTCCCAATAAATTGTGGAGTTACTGTTAATGAATAGATATTTTTTTCTCCATTATTTGAATCATCATCATCTTGACGATATTTGATAAGTTTTCGGTAGCAATCTGATTCTAAAATTACACTTTTATATCCTCCTTCTTCGGATGTATAAAATTCAGCATCATACTCAATTATTAAATCACTGGCAATAAGTCTATCATGAGATTCTCCTTTTTCATAAGAGTTTCTTCCAAAATTTATAGAAGCATAATCAGCTTCTGTTCCAAGAATATTTAAATATTCTCTTTCAGCAACTTTTACTTGGATTCCATCTCTTTCATCTGTTCCATATTTTACAATATTTTCATTAGATGGAAACAGAATACCAAAAGCTTTACCACGTTCACCTTCATCATAAGAAATCCAAGCTTCTTCACCCAGATCGCAATCATCAGTATAAGGTACGATCCATTCCCTTTCTTTGTTTTCTGGGTCTGTATTTAATTTGTATTCTTTAATAATATTATTTTCACTATGAATATGTATATAAGGAAGGATACCTCCAAAGCGCATTTTTTTTATTCTTCCACTTTTTGAATGTACAGAAGCCAATGCACCGTATCTTCCATCCACATTAACAATTCCTGTTACTTCTCCACCCTTAAATACCTGGTGTTTGACATGTACAAAAATACGTTTATCATCGGTTGGACAATAGTAGTATTTATAAACATTATTCGTTTTTAGGTCTTTTCCACTGGATTCACTAATTATTCTAAATTGAACCATCAGATTTCCGTCGATATTGATTTCTTTAGATACAAGTACTTGATCAGATGTGATTTCATCCTCATCCTTTTCACCATGTTGATATGAAAAACAAAAAGAAGCTAAATTATCAAAATTAGCTATATCAAATTTTTTTGATTTAGGTTTCATCTTTACGATACCTTGTGATAACCATCTATATAGAATCTTGCCTTTTTGACCAACTCCATAAACACAATATCCATCCTCTGTGATTTTATAGTAATCACTTTCAATTGCGAATCCCGAAATAGGCTCATAGTAATAATATGCATCCTCAATAGAAACATGATCAACATAATTTGGTGATAATTTTTCATTATCATCATAATAAACATAATAGAGTTCTTCTCCTTTAGCAAAACCAGGAACGAGAAAAACCAATCTGCAACTAGCTATATGATCTGTATTTTTTAATTCAAGATCATAAATTTGCGATTCAAGTTCATGCCATTTATATCCATCCCAAGAACATACTCTGACTGAATGTTCATTTTCATTTTTTCCCCAACATGGATTGATAAACTCTATATACAAATCGATAGGTTGATATTTTGAATGGTCTAAACATGTTAATATGGGTAGTTTGATCTCTTGCCGAAATGACCATTCTATACTCCAATCAGGAAGAGAACTATCTTGAGATGGTATTGATATGGTTAAGATTGGTGATATTAGTAATATTAACGAAATATAACCTAACCAAATCCTGTTTATACGCATATGTCCTCAGTTGAAATTAAAGGTTTTAACCTATATATAAAAGTACTTTTAATAATATATTAATATTTTGTAAACAAAGATTTTTATAATATTAATTAATATAATTTTTCAGTATGAAGGGAGAATTATTTTGAATAAAAAAACATCAATTGTCGTAATTTTTTTAATGATTATTCCAATATCATTATCTGGATGTTTAGAGAAATCTAAATCATTAGGTTTCCATACAAGTTCATCAAATAATTATTTTCCTGTTGCTGTAATATTAGCTCCTAATCAAGCTTACTTCGGAGATTCTATTGAATTTGATGCAACAAAATCTTATGATTCTGATGGAAAAATCGTATTCTACACTTGGATATTTGGAGATGGATATAATGGTGAGGGTAAAAAAGTTACACATTCATATAAATTTGAGGATGATCTAAATATAGAATATCCTCTTATTTATACAATTACATTGTTAATAATGGATAATGATGGAGCAGGAATTGCTAAAAGCCATGAGATTAAGGTTTATCCCAGAGCATTTGTTTTTTATTTAAATTCCGGAAAATTAGAACTTGAAAAACCATCTTCAGATGAAAATAGAATAATGGCATCATTTGGATTTCTAAATCTTAATCCTTTACCAGAATTAACCTATGAATTACAAAATCCAATAAATATTTCACCTTGTTTGTGGAATGTTACAATTTATTTGAAAAAACCATGGATTACAAGACTTTCAAAGGTTACATTGAAGCTTTATGATAGTAAAAATAATGAGATTTCAAAAGCTGAAATGAATCTTGGTATCTTTAGATTATGGAATAAAAAAACAGTAAAATTAGAAGGGGAAATTGATAAAATAACAGAATTTCTATCTCTTAAATTATCTGTTCATGGCTTTTCACTTGGACCGAGAATAAGCATTTTATACGGAGATAATAAGGCTAGTTGCATCTGTTTTAATTTCAGAAATTAAGTTTATTATATATGTTCTTATTATCAAAATAAAATTGGTGAAATTATGGATGCAATAGAAGCAATTCTGACAAGAAGAAGTGTAAGAAAATATTCTAATAAAGCAATTTCAGATAAAATTATTAAAGAACTTATAGAGGCAGGTACAAGTGCACCTTCTGCAGGGGATCAACAACCTTGGCATTTTATTATAATAAATAATCGTAAACTTCTCAATAAAATTCCAGAGTTCCATCCTCATGCAAAAATGATAATGGATGCCCAAAAAGCAATTCTTGTATGTGGTGATCTAGAATTAGAGACACATACTGGATTTTGGATACAAGATTGTTCTGCAGCAACAGAAAATATATTAATTGCAGCTAGAGCTAAAGGACTTGGCTCTTGTTGGCTTGGGGTATATCCAAGAGAAAAAAGAATTAATGGTCTAAGAAATTTGTTAAAGATTCCAAAAAATGTGATTCCTTTTTCCCTAATTTCTTTAGGCTATCCTGCAATTGAACAAAATAGATTAGACAGATATAATAGTAAAAGAATTCATAGAAATAAGTGGTGAGTTTAATCTCCTACTATTTGGACTATAATATTTCTATTTCTAGATCTTGTATCTAACTCAACATGTCCATTGTCATCATGCCATGTTTCATGATGATCATAATGTTCTCCTTTAGGGGCAATAATCTGAAGAGCTCGTGGAAGATCCTTTTTAAGACCTGGTTCATATTCAATAGTTGTTATAGATCCAGTTGAACCAGGTACAAATATACAAGCAATTCCATTTTTTATCTTAGATTTATTGATAATCTTTTGAATATCATTGGTTATATCTATTATGTCTACTTCACCATCTGTTTTAAAATTTAATTCATCATAGTATGAACTCATTATTTCCACTCCTTTAATTAAAATTTAATTTTTTGTCCTGTGGCATCTCTTTTATAAAAACCAAAATCTTCAATATCTTTCAACATTTTTTTATCAAAAACTGGACCTTCTGTGCAAACTCTCAATCCTTTTCCAACACAGCATTGACCGCATATTCCAAACCCACATTTCATGTATCTTTCTAATGATGCTTGAAAAGGAATATTTTGAGATATGTCAAACAATTTTTTCATCATTAATTCAGGTCCACATGTTAAAATTAAGTCAAATTTATTATTTGTTATTATTTGTTTTGCTAGATCTGTAGTAACGCCTTTGTATCCTTTAGAACCATCATCTGTACTTACATATACCTCTGCACCATATTTCTTCAATCTAGTTTCAAAGAATAATTCATCTTTGTTTTTTGCTCCGATGATTACTTTGGTACTAATATTTTTATCAATTGCTTTTTCAACAGTCGGAGTTATCATTGCTATTCCTGTACCACCAGCAACAAATAAAATTGTTTTTCCATCTATCTTAAAACCATTACCATAAGGACCTCTAATACCTATTTTATCTCCTTCTTTTAATTCAAACAAAGCATCAGTTGCTTCCCCCACTCTTTTAAAGGTTATTCCTTTGACTTTTTTACTAATATAAGAAACACTCATTGGAATTTCATCAACTCTTGGTATCCAAATCATAAAAAATTGACCGGGGGTAGTATCCTCACTATATTCAAACATAATTGTTTTGATATCTGAGGTTTCTTTTTTTGTTTCAATTATATGTAAAATTTTTGGGTAATTCATTTATGCGCTACACCAATTATTTCCAATAGATTATTATATCCATGTTCTTTCATCCAGATCTCTATTTCATCACAGATTTTTTTAAATACATCAAGACCTCTATAATAAATACCTGAACCTACTTGAACTGCAGAAGCTCCAGCCATTAAATATTCTATTGCATCTTCTCCGGTTGTTATACCTCCAACTCCAATTATCGGGATATCTACATTTTTTGATATTTCATATACACAACGAATACCTATAGGTTTTATTGCATTTCCAGAGTAACCACCAATTTTATTAGACAGAACTGGTATTTTTAATTCTAAATCTATTTTCATAGCTTTTACAGTATTGATTGCTACTATTCCATCAGCATTTCCATCTTCAGCCGATTTTGCCACTTCTATTAGATTTTCTAAGTTCGGAGATATTTTTACAAAAACAGGAATTTTGGTTGTTTTTTTTACTTGAGAAGTTATTTTTTTTACCAAATCTGGATTGCACCCAAGTTCTAAACCATATCCTTTTGCATGGGGGCAACTCATGTTTAGTTCTAGGGCGTCTACACCATATATTTGCATTCTTTCAGCAAGTTCTACAAATTCTTTATAATCTGAACCAAAAATACTTCCAATAACTGGAATATTTAATTTATTGAGTTTTATAATCTCATTCTTAAAATTATCTATCCCCGGATTTGGTAAACCTAAAGCGTTTAGAATTCCATACTCCAATTGTATTACAGTAGGATTTTGATACCCTTTATGTGGTTTTAATCCAATAGATTTTGTAACAATTGCACTAGCACCACAATCAAAAATTCGTTCCATACTTCCTGCATCCTCATCCATTAAACCAGAGGCAAGTATTGTTGGATTCTTAAGTTTAAGAGATGCAATACTTATTCTGAGATCTACCAGATTAACACCTCACAAATATAATTCATTTTTTTTATAAACTCAAAATTGCTATACAAATACTCTGTTTTAGACATCAAAAGTCGAATTTCTTATAGTATTTAAATATTACTGATTTTATCATAAGGTAATAGTCATTAAATTTAAAGGTCTAAAAGATTCTAAAATAAAGATTAGGGAAATGTATAATTAATGGTGAAAAAGTAGGATATTCGAAAAATTCATTCTTTTTTGTAGACTAGACCTTATATTAACATTGAAAGCAATGATATATATTTTGCTATATATCAATACTTATTTAAAGTTAAGAAAAGATAGAGTTGTGGTTTACTATAATCCTAGAAAATATCTCAGTATCGGAAAGGCATTTGGAAAACGTTCGAACAGTCGATTAAATAAATTAATATTGAGATCTAATGCTTTGTATCTTGGAATATTTACTTCAATAATACTTTCGTCGCTCTCAGCACCGTTTATGTCTCTTGCTTTGGCCGTGATAGTATATTTTCCATTTCTACTCCAAGTATGTTTCTTTAGTAATCCTACACCTGAAGGAGATGGACCAAACCACCCAGTGTTTGTATCATCACCCCAGTCAACATAATATGAAATATCATCTCTATCTCCATCAATAGAATTGAAAGTATAATCGTATTCTGTTCCTGATTTCCCAGTATCAGGACCAACAATATTTGGTTTACTTGGTCGTAGATTAGAATAGATATATGTCATAGATGGATCAATATTATTTGCATCAATCTGTGGATACTCTTTTTCCCAGTGGGGATAAATATGATTTTCCCAGTGTATTGTTAGACAATCCTCAAATTTGGCAAAATAAAATGCTTCAGAAATAGATACTCTTCCATCCTTATTTCCTGTTGTAGTAGGTGGATATTTTGGAGAATAACCATTTAGATTAATATAAGAGGTATCATCTGCTTCTCTATACTCATTATTATCAAAATCTCTAAATGCCATTCTAAAACCAGAGGAAAACTCACTACCATCTTTATTTCTATCATTAGGATTATCTGCTCCGTCATCATCTGGTGCATTTGGATCCCAAAATGCCAAAGGTGGATCTTGAGAACCACTATCTCCCCAAGATGAATGAGTTGAATCAGTAGCAGTAATAATAATTCTCTTAGGAGAAGAAAGATTACTAATAAAACTCCCACATTTACATGCTTGTAATAATACAACCATCTGTTTTACATTTATGCTATCAAGCCAACCGTCCAAAGTAGTTGCTTCAACATCCAAAGCTGAATTTACAATATTATCACCATTACCATCAAGATAATATTTTATTCCATGTGATGAGTAAAAGAAGAAAACATTATCTTGATAAGCTGCTCTGTTGGCTACATCTTGTATAGCTTTCTGAACATTACTCTTTGAGATAGCATAATAATGGGCTGCTGAATTCCAATTATCAGGTGCTACATAATAAATATTATCATCATCAAATTGAAGTTCATCAGTTAAAAGTATATACATATCTCTAACATCCGATTCAAAACCTGCTGAAAAATCATCACTTCCACATATTAAAATCGCCCAACTATTAACTGCTTTATTACTAAAATCCGAAATAACATCACTAGAATTCTTGTTGTATTTTAAATGGTAAGATGCACCAGTTGTTAATCCACAAAAAATTACACTAATTAAAAACAGAGAAATTGTTATATTCAACACTCGCTTTATTTTTCTAAAACTTACTTTCATATTTTTTACCTCCCTCGATTTTTAACATCACACTCACATTATTTAAATGTTTCACTAAGCAATAAAATCCTATATAGTTGTAACCTAAGATTATTTTGTTTACACAATGTCTAATATAAAAAGAAAAGTAATGATATTCTGATCAAGCTGAAAATTAAAAGATATTAATTTCAGGTTTTAATTAATATTGAATATTTATTCCATCCCTAAATTATCAGCATGAATTTTAGATAGTCGTAATAATAATACCACTATATTTTTTAATTGAATTTGTGAATTTTACCAAAAACTTATTACAAATAAAATAATTTTTAGCGTAAAATACATTAAAAAATAGTCATTATCAGTTTTTGAGTTGATATGTATCTTGTCACTAAATGGTTTGGCACATTTCTAATTGATAAAAAAAGTATAATTGACAAGATATTATTTTCTAAAAATGTAAAGGTACTTTACAAGAAAATGATAAAAATACAACAAGGTGAGATTTTACCCGAGGAAAAGAGGATTACAAAAAACGTAAAAGATATTATAGTAAATGAAAAAAGATTAAAAAAATTAGGAGAATACAAACCTTTAGACTTATTTTTTAAAAAAAATGAAATAAAAGCTCATAAGTTTGGTTTTTCTAAAGAACTTCTTCATAAAGCTACACTTTTAGTTACCCAAGAACTAACTGATAAAAAGCTAGCGTCAGAGGATTTACAAATTATTCAAATGGTAAATACCTTAGATGATCTTATTCATACATCAAATCTATTATATGAACGTCTTGAAAGTTGGTCTATGGTACCTACTCCAATAAAAAAAATTCAGCCTCTAAAAAATGCTTATTCTACAATCAATAATGAAATAAAATCACTTGAAAAACAAATTGAAAATGATATGGAAAAAATTGCTCCAAATATAACTAATATTATAAGTCCACTTATAGGTGCACGTTTAATTTCTTATTCTGCAGGAATCGAAAAATTAGCAACAATGCCTGCATCTACCATTCAAATTTTAGGAGCTGAAAAAGCTCTTTTTAGATATAAAAAAGAAGGTGGAAAACCTCCTAAACATGGTGTAATTTTTCAACATTCTTCAATAAATAAAGCTCCTAGAGATATTAGAGGAAAAATTGCAAGAATCTTTGCCACAAAGATTGCAATTGCGGTTAAGGCAGATGCATTTACAAAAAGAGATATTTCACAAGAACTAAAGAAGGAATTAAATAAACGGATAAGAGAAATTAAGAATCTGTAAAATTATAAGTACGGGTTGTTTATTGTTCATAGAAATTTAATAAGGCCCAATAAGGAGAGACATTTGATATGAGCGATATCAGAAGTGTCCTAAGAGATCTTGGGGGCATATTCATTATTATCGGTTTTGTTACTCTATTTTGCCTTATTGTTCCTCTATATTTTGGTGAATATGGATCTAACTGTCCATATGATGCAATAGGACCAATACTTATTACTTCAGCAATATATTTTGGATTAGGATTACCATTTTATTATATTTTTAAAAATGCTGAACCTGCTAATTTCAAGAGTGCCATGGTTACTGCTGCTTTAGCATGGTTTTTTATCTCCCTTGTTGGTAGCATACCATTTTGGCTTATACCATATGATACGGCAAATCTCATTAATATGGCTCCTCTTTCAGCATTTTTTGAGTCGATGTCAGGATGGACTGGCACTGGACTTACCATGGTTGGTCAGGAAAATCTTCTTCCTCCTACACTACAATTCTGGCGATCACTTATACAATGGGTTGGAGGTGTAGGAGTTATCGTCCTAACTTTATCCATTCTTGCACGACCAGGAACTGGTTCTTTTGTGTTATACAAAGGTGAAGCCCGTGATCAAAAAACCCATCCTTCTATTGTCTCAACTGTAAGAACTATATGGTGGATATTTCTGCTTTTTACAATAATTGGTATTATTGTTCTAATTATATTAGGGGCTATTACTCCAGATGGTATGAATGCATGGGAATCATTAAATCATGCTATGACAGGACTTGCAACAGGTGGTTTTTCGGTAACAGATGATAGTATTACTAGTTTTGGCACTTTAAGTCAAATTGCTATTGTAGTATTAATGATAGCAGGTGCTATAGCATTTGCTGCTCATTATGATCTTCTCAAAGGTAGAATAAAGAAATTTTTTTCAGATACTCAATTTAGAGCATTATTTGTATTAATTATTTTAGGTTTGATAGGACTAACATTTGTTAATTTAAATCTTTACAATAATGATATATTACAATCTCTGAAATATTCTGGTTTTCAATTTACTTCTGCAATTACTTGTACAGGTTTTGCATCAGTTGAAAACCTTGCAGTTTGGACTGAATCTGCAAAGTTAATACTTGCATTTACAATGATTATTGGTGGAGCGGCTGGTTCAACTGCCGGAGGAATTAAGCTATTTCGTGCAATTTTACTTTATAAAGGAGTTGGCTGGAGAATAAAAAGAGCTATTTCAACTCCTAGAAGAGTTTTTGTTCATAAATTTGGAGATAAATCATTATCAAAAGATGATGCAATGGATCTAATCAATGAAGCAGCAATAATATCTTTTATGTGGGTTATCTTACTTTTCGCAGGTGTTATTATAATATTACAAACATCAGAAAATCAAACACTTAGTAATTCATTTTTTGAGGTTTGTTCAGCTCAAGGAAACGTTGGTCTTTCGACAGGTATTACTAATATACATATGTCACCTATTGGTAAAATAATGCTTATTTTTAATATGTGGATCGGGAGACTTGAAATAATCCCGATTATTGTATTAATAAAATCAATGTTTGGTATAAAAAGAAACATTCTTTAAAATAAGATTATTCATTTTCCTTTTCTTTTAACAACTGGAATTGAATATCCTGGAGTTTTTTTATATGAACATCAAGTTGTTGTATAGCAGTCAAAAGCTTGTAAATCCCTTCATCTTCTGGAGAGGGAGGTACTGTTTCGTGAGGATGGGCTTCTTTCTTTTTATGAAATTCAGTTTTAGAATACTCCTCATGTAAAATGTTACGTGCATCTTTGAGAATTTTTATTTTCTCGCTTAGTTTTGCAAATTTTTCCATATCCATTCCCACCTATCTTTTACACAGTAATCATTTATTTCTTAAAATAGTTTTACTCAGGAATTAAGGCTTTGAGTCCTGTATTGTTATCAAATTTTCTATAAACATCATTTAATGTTTTTAATAACACAATTTCTCCAGTGATACTAATTTTACCATCCATGAAATGACCTCCAACTGTGTTCTTTTTTTTATTGCCTAGAACTATATGCAGATGTAACAAGTAATCATTGTTTTGTTTGCATATATTTCCAGATAATGACAAGATTTCAAGTGGTTTATTAAATGTCTCTGGAGCATAATCTCCTTTTTCTTTAAAATAACCTAATTGTACTTCTTTTACTTGTCCTATACCAGATAATATAACAGCTGTTTTAACATCATGAAGTTTACATGCTTCTTTTAATTGTTCATTTATATTTTCATCTTGAAAAAGCCGTATAAAAATAATATTATTCATTTCATTGCTTTTCATGTTTTTCTATCCTTAAAAGTCTATTTTTAGTAAATAAAGTTAATACATATAAACATAGATATAATTTCAGAATTTATATGTTAAAAAGGGACGAAATGGAAAAAGTCATTGATTTGGTAAATAAATGTAAGAAATGTATTTTACACAGTACACGAAATAATGCTGTTGTTGGTGAGGGTTCACTGAATGCAAAAATCATGTTTATTGGAGAAGCACCTGGTCGTTATGAAGATTATGTAGGTAGACCTTTTGTTGGAAAAGCAGGGAAATTTTTTGATGAATTGCTAGATTCTATAGGATTGAAAAAAAATGAGATATACATCTCTAATCTCATCAAATGCAGACCACCAAATAATAGAAATCCATTAAAAAATGAAATTCAGAAGTGCAGTAAATTTTTAGATAAACAAATTATAATTATCCAACCTAAAGTTATTGCACCTTTAGGAAATTTTGCTATTTCCTATATTTTAAAAAAATATAATTTAAAATTTGAAAAGATTAGCAGGATTCATGGTAAGATTTTTTTTGTAAATACTAATTTTGGGGCAATAAAGGTTATTCCTATTTATCATCCTGCTGCTGCCATTTACAATATAAATATGAAAAATATCTTGTTAGAAGATTTTAAAACAATCAAGCAAAATCTTTAAAATTTTTCTTAATCTATTTTTCTATTTATAAAATCAATTAATTGTTTTTTTGTGAAAGGTTTTTTTAAAAAATCATCTTTTCTACTGGTATCAATATTTCTCTTTGAACTAGGTTTCATGGAAAAAAAAGCAGGAATATTGCTATCTGGTAGAGATGTATCAATTAAAATCAAACTAATATTATCTTCGGAATCCTTTTCAATAAGCTCAAATGCTTTTCGATTGTTATCTACTGTTACTACTTTTAAATTTTCTTCCTTTAAACAAGATTTGACTTCTTCAAGTATATTAATTTCATCATCGACTACCATTATAGTTCTCATTTTTAATCAAGAAGAATATAGAAATATCAAACTTAAATTTTTCCAAAGAAGGGGGTAGAAGAGGGGGTTAAGATACAAGAAGAGGTGAATCAAAAAGTACTCCGAACCCCCTCCACGTGAGTTACTTCAATCTAATCGATCAAATTTAATAAGGATACATCGTATCGTGTTATTTTTTGTCAATTATGGTATATAAGTATATCCTAGAAGAACGTCAAAATGCAATGTGTTCTTTTTGACAAAATATCAATTTTGTGATAAAATTTTATATAACATGTTTGAGCTATTCACTTGCATATTTACATATATATTCATTTACACTAAAGTCTTATATATTAATCAATTTTTTAGTGGTATTACAAAATATAGGAGAAGGGATGGAGAAAAATGGAAATATTCAGAAAAATAGGAAGCTGGTTGTTCCTGTTTGGTGTTCTCATCGCTTTGATAGCTGGTATAATCGTTG
>SMTZ1_10008794_pt1 | contig 14023 bp, 12 predicted proteins | sample DeeMarSWOR136_30_FD_25667 | JGI IMG/M metagenome (IMG submission 25667) | reverse complement strand
ATGTAGTGATTACCAAGTCTTTAACCATCATTAGACCTGACGCTTCCAGCTCGTGGGAGATCAATACGGCTCAATATATATATTGGAACTCAACGGGGAGCATGTCAAATGTGAGAATTGAACTCTATAATAATGGTGTATTCGTCATGGAAATTATTTCAAGCACCCCTAATAATGGCGAATTTTACTGGTTCGTATCGTCGGGACTCTTGGATTCTAAAAATTATCAAATAAAAATTACATATTTGTCGGATTCTTCTGTTTATGACAATAGCGATTATTTTGAGATAAAACACTCAGCATCGCCTCCCACAGCAATTCCTGGTTACGATATAACCTTTATATTAGGAACAATTGGTATAATTGGAGTTTATCTCACGAGAAAGAAATTGCCGCGAAATCAAGAAAAAAATAATTTTTAAATCAAATTCTTTTTTAAAAATATAACTAATATTTAATTATTTTACTAAATTATCTTCTAAATTATTATTTAAATATAATGCCAGATAATAAAGTGCCTGAACCAATCAATGGGCTTAGATTCATTGACACTCACTGCCATCTGCCTTTTCCAAGACCAAAAAGCAACGATAAACTTCCTTCAGACGAGGAACAATACATAGAATTCTTTAAATCTGGTGGAATTTATTTAATAACAAGTTCTATTGATAACACCACTCTTGATTTAATTTTAAATTTTATAAAAGATAAACAAAAGATTGGTTTTACGTGCGGATGGGCTCCACAAACGGTTACCTATACTCCCAAGACACAATATAAGGGAAATTGGGATAAATGGACAGATTTTATTATAAATAATAAAGAAATATTTTTAGCTATAGGGGAAATAGGTTTAGATTTTCATCATGCTCAAACTCTTGAAAAAAGGGAGACCCAAGTTTCTGAGTTGAAAAAAATCTTTGAAATAACAAAAAATTTTGGAAAGCCCTATGTTCTTCATGTAAGAAATGCTGCTGAACGTGAATATGATAGAGAGAACCCTAAGCACAGGTATAATAAAAGAGATGGTGCTACTAAGGAGATTTTAAATATAATTAAAGAATTTAATATTAATCCAAAATCAATAATGTGGCATTGCTTTTCTGGGCCGGATGACTATGGAATTACATTGCCTAAACAAGGATTTAAACTATCAGTACCAAGTTCTGCGTATGGCAATAATAGATGGCGTAATGCCACTAAAAATTCTCCATTAGATGCTTTATTAACTGAGACAGACAGTTATTATCAACATCCCTATCTTAGAGGACCAATCAATGTACCTTCAAATGCTCGATTTTCTATTGCTGCAATTGCTTATTCTCATAATGTTTCTCAAGAATTAGTTAGTGAAAAAACCATTGAGAACGCAAAAAAATTCTTTAATTTAGATTTGGTTGATTAAATTGTTTTTTGTATAAAATTGTCTTAATTTCAAATCAAAATACAAAACTTTTTTATAATTTAGTCATAGTTTAGAAGCAAATCTAATAATACAATTAGTTTAAGAGTGAGAATCAATGAAAATACTCATAACTTATTTTAGTCAATCGGGCAACACAAAATTGATTGCTGAAGCAATAAAAAATGGCTTATCGACTGAAGAAGTAGAGCTTAAGCCAATTAATGAGATGGACCCGACTGAGTTTGGAAAATATGATTTAGTTTTTCTCGGTTCTGGAGTTTATAGTAGTAGGATACATAGCTCTGTTGTAAATCTAATAAAAAAAGTCACCGAATTCCCGCCTAAATTTATATATTTTTGTACCCATGCTAGTTTAAAGCTTTACCAGACTCCCTTTATAAAAGTAACTAGAATTCTTGAAAAAAATAATTGTACAATTATAGGAGAATTTGACTGTGTCGGTGAAAATAAAGTTATATCCTTAGAAAGTCGAATGCAAACAATTAATAGTTTACCTCCTAAAGAAAGAGATAAAGCTTTAAAAAATGTAAAACTAACAGAAGGACGTCCAAATGGAGAAGATATAAAAAACGCTAAAAAATTTGCAGAATCTATTTTGCAAAAAATTTAAGATAAATTCCTTTTTCTCTACTTTTTAAAATAAGGGCTTATAAAAATTAGACTAAATTTTATTTAAATACTAACCTTTAATATCCTTTCATAATACTAAAAAAATTTTGAGAAAAAATGTTAGAACTGCAATAATAGTTCTTGCAGCATTGATTGGTGGGGGCGCCATTGGTTTTGTTATAACAGGTTTTGCGATGTCAGGTACAATCGAGGAATCTTTCACTTTTCATTATCAAGATGTTCCTTCATCAATGGAAGACCTAACTTTAGATGTTGGTCTTGGATCTTTAGATATCCGATATAATACGTCAAATACTCCCTATATAGTCAAAATAGATGTAGATATGAAAATATCAGGACTATTCATGGCAAATAGAGGATATGCTGATTTTTTTGGGCCATCTACAGATTGGTGGCAAAATGCAACCTTCCCACCAATTACTTTTAGTTTAAAAACTCTCCCACAAACTTGGTTTAATCCTACATTTTGGTTTAAGTCATATGATATCGATATAAATGTCACTCTCAGAACGGATGTTATATATAAAATCAATGCAGATACAGGTACCGGATCAATTAAAATGACTACACTTAATAATGTGATTTTAAACGATTTATCTCTTTCCTCTGGCACTGGAAGCATTTATTTAGATATATCCGATAATACGACAATCCAAGATACTTTAGATTTAGATACTGGAACTGGTAGTATATCCTTCTATGGTAAAAGTGCAAATTTTTCGAAAGGGTTATTAATGGATGCGGGTACAGGATCTATAGTCGCAAATCTAAGTAATAGCGTTATTGGCGGTGATATTGCTTTATCTACAGGTACAGGTAGTATTGATTTTAAAACATATCACATGGAATATTCAAGGAATAGTGCTTGGTCTTTATCTGCTGGGACAGGTGGAATAGATGTTATTATAAATCAACATGCTCTTATGGGTGCAAATGTTACAGGGACTCTATCTACTGGAACCGGAAGTATTAATATTATATATATAGACACAAGTGCCGGTGTGGGTGCAAGTTTCTTTGGAAGTACAGGAACCGGTAGTTATAATCGTATAAACACATTAGGATTCACTCCTACTAATTTTAACCCATTTAGATCTCTTGATTTCCCAACAACATACAATTATAATTTTAACTTAAATACAGGAACCGGAAGCATTACTGTCGATGGTTCTAGTAGTTAAAATCCTTTAATTTTTTTTATTTTTTTTAATATTAATTACACTTCTTTAATCTTATTTTTATTAGATTAACTTAAATAAGAACTACCAAATAAAATGGTTATTAAAAAATGAATTAAAAGATTTTTACCAGCAATACATGTCATAAGTTGGTTTTTCACTTAATTCTCCGTCTTTAATCCAAATGTTTTTTCCTAGAGGATGTTCTCCAACAACTTGAGCAATACGAGGATCATGAGTAACAATTATGATAGTTTTATGTTCTTCTTCGGCTAATTTGATCAATAAATCTATAATTGACTTTCCTGTTTCTGAATCTAAGTTTCCGGTTGGTTCATCTGCTAATATTACTTTTGGATTATTTATAAGGGATCTTGCAATTGCTACTCGCTGTGATTCTCCACCAGATAATTTTCCAACCTTGCTGTGAGCTCTTTCTCCTAAACCTACTAGATTTAATAATTCTTGAGCTCGTTCTCGATCTTTATCTTTAATTCTATATGGAATTAAGGGTATAAGAACATTCCCAATAACATCAAGGTTAGGCAACAAGTAAAAACTCTGAAACACAAACCCTATTGTTTCCTTTCGATATCTTGCTAGTTTACGCTCAGGTAAACTTCCTATATCAATCTCATTGACTAATACTTCTCCTGAGGTCGGTTTATCCATAGCACCCAAAATGTTCAATAAAGTGCTTTTTCCGCTTCCTGAGGGTCCCATTATAGTAAAGATTTTTCCTCCTTCAATTTCTAAATCTACTTGATTAAGTGCTTTTATCGTAGTTCTCTCTTCGCCGTAAATTTTGCTCACATTTTTCAAATTTATGAGTGAAATATTTCTCACCTCATTACTCTCCTTTTAAGACCACTACAGGTCTAACTCTTGATGCTTTAATTCCAGGATACAATCCACCCACTACACCCAAACCTAAAGCGTATGCTAAGACTTCAATAACACCCTCTAAAGTTACTATTGCTGATGCTCCTCCGAATGGACTTGCACCACTTCCTAATACAATGATTAATATACCGCCAATACCCATCCCAATAGCAGCCCCTAATAAACCTAAAGTGAGAGATTCATACACTACATTTAAGAAAATATGACGATTTTTCCATCCAGTTGATTTTAGTATAGCGAATTCTTTCATCCGTGCTGTTACCGACATCAATTGGGTAACAATTATTGCCATTCCTCCCGCAATTACTGTTATAATACCTATTATTCCTGCAAAAGCGTTAAAAATAGCAAATGTCTCTTCTATAGATTTAAAAAATGTAGCAAGTGCAACAGCTGTAATAAAAGTAGGTGAATATCCTCCACCATCAGAATATTCATTAATTGAATCGGCGAAATTTTCTGTTTCTTCCGTGGTTTCAACGTTAAATCTTAAATCAATTGTGCTATACACGTTAGTCTCCTCTCCAGCTCGATATAAATAATTCCACAAGGTTTGAATATCTGTATAAATATAATATTCTCTAGGAACAAAATCAGGTGCCCCAATATCTTCTTCTTCATATATACCTACTATAGTTAAAGTTGTTGTGTTAATTCCACCTGGATCAAGACTTATTGTAATATTCACTCCTATGGATACCGGAAATTGAGCAGCATCTAATAAACGATTATCTACGATTGCTTCATTATTTCCGATAGTAAAGAATCTTCCTTGCAGTAATTTTGTAGTTGGCCCCCCCCAATTTTGATCTAGACTCTGATTTAAACCTTTTAATGTTAATGTATCGCCTAAATTTTGTAATTTTGAGGGTCCTGAATAATTAGATGTGAAATAGATAGGTGCTTGAGTTTCAATATTATGGTTAATTATAAAATTTCCAACATTAGGAGTGTCATATAATTTATTCGGTAAACTTAATGGTAAATGACTATTTGCTCGCCCCTCAACATCTTTTTCTATAATTTCTACAATACCAATACTTCTTGTTAAATTATCTTGGAATTGAGCGTTTACTCCTGCTGTAAATGCTCCTATAACAAAAACAAGCATTAATCCAAATCCAACACCGATACTAGCTAAAGTTGCGGTTCCTTTTTTTCTAAATGCATTTTTTATACTGAATTTTAACAACTTTAAACATAACTCTTAATGTTTTGCTTTTTGGGTAAATTTAAATTAACAAATCGGTTAATTTTTTTAGGAAAATGAGATTTTTATTCTTTCTCCTTTTAATCTATAAATTTTATTTAAACTCTTAGCTAAAATTGAATAGAAGAATATTATGATTTTACTTTGACAAGTTTAGAAAAGTGATGAGAAAATCTATAGCAAGTAAATGCATTCTATTTGATGTTAATCAAGATTTGGGAAAAAAAATACTTTTTTAATTAACTTTTCAATAGATTTTTCAATTTTAAATTGTGTTTTAGTTTTACGTGAAAAAAGAACTCCATTATGAAAACGAGCAACTGTCTTTTGACCAAGAGTTCTCGGTTTATTACTGATCTGCTTCAAAATTTGAATAAAGTGCTTTACTTCTTTTTCATTATTTTCAATACCAAAACTCATCCTGATAATTCCTGGAAGAATCATATCTGTCATCTCTGGGAGTAACATTGCAAGTAGGATAGAACCGTACGTTCTAAAAGCATTAACCTTGAGCAACTGTTGAATAAGAATATGTGCACAAAAACATCCATTACGGATACCAATACCTCCTTCTTCCGTAAGTTCTTTTGCAACAAGATTATGTGGCACTTTTTTCATACTAAAAGCAATAATACCTCCCTTTCTATTGAACTTAGGTGATTGCGTATGCTGAAGACCAAAAATTTCAATATCTTTAATAGTATTAAGTCCTTCTAAAGCGATTTTCGTCAACTTCCTTTCATAATTCTCAACTATATTCATCCCTATTCTTTTCAGTAGCAATAATGCTTTTCCCATGGCAGCAATTCCTGCTGCGTTTTCTTCTCCTGATAATTTGATTGCTTTTAATTCGCTTTGATTAAATTTCAATAGTTTTTTTTTAGCCATCAGAACCCCAGTACCAAACGGTGCGTATAATTTATGACTAGAAAAAGCAAAATAGTCAATAACAATTTCTGTCAATTTAACTCTGCGATGCCCCACTAATTGCGCCGCATCTACTAATAGATGTGCACCATATTTGTGGGTAATTCTGCTTATTGCTTTAAGATTATTGAAAGACCCTAGGACATTAGAGGCGCCACATACAGCCACAATTTTAATTCTCTTTTTTCCATGTTTATGTTTTTCATTGTAATCCTGAAGGAGACGTTCCAATTTTCTTAAGTGTATAAAACCATCATTATGTATTGGATTTCTGATTAAAGAAGCACCAGGAATAAAACGCCAGGGAAGTTCATTAGAATGGTGTTCTAATTTTGTGTTGAGAATGACTGGTTTAATATTTTCTTCAAAAGTGAGAAAAGCATTTTGAGCAGCAATGTTAATTGCTTCAGTTGTATTTGATGTAAATATAGTCTCATATAGATCTAACGGCGCCTGTAAAAAATCTGCGCAAATTTTTTTAACTTCTTGGACAATTTTTTGCTGTATCTCTCTCGATTGATTTAATGTTTGGCGGAAGGCATCCCAGATTGGTTGAAACGTAGGTGTGCTAGCAGCATTATCAAAATTAACATAAGGTTTTTTCCCCTCTACAATTGGAATTAATAGTCCATAGCCAACCAATTGGTCTCTGAGTTTAAGTAACAAATCAATTCCTGTGTATTTTAATAAATTATCGGTATAGAGAATTTTCTCTAAGGATAAGTTTCGACTATTTTGCTCTTTAGTAAAATCATTAGCAATATGTTTTATTATTAAAAGCGCCTTAGCAAATGCAATAACATTTATGATATTTGGTGTTCCTGCTTCAAATTTCTCTGGAATTTCAGCCCATACAACCGCTTTTGCGGCAACATGGCTTATCATTCCACCTCCTGTATGATATAAGGCAACTTTTTTAAAATCTTTTTCTTTTGCTGCAATTGCTCTTATTCCCAAAGGTAAACCAATTTTCTTACTTGAAACAATATGGAATGATGTTTTTTTAAGCTTTTTCAGAAACCTTTTAGATCTTAGAGGAGTTGTGAAAACAACAACGTATTTATCTTTATCTAAATTCAAATATTCAAGAATAATCTCTCTTGCTTTCTCGTATAAGGCAGTTGTTACCATTGAATTATATCCAGTGCCCCTATGAACATTGGAATATGTCTCCAACGCCACATACACACTCCTCTCGAGTTCCGTTAACGCTTTTGAACGTACAATCTCGGACTCCATCACGACAAAACAAATTACTTTATTTTTTTATAATAAGATTAATCTTAATTGGGCTGATATTTTTTCAATTTTGGAAATATTGCATGTACATTTTTTTTATAGTGAGTATATTTTTCACCAAATTTTTTCAAACAATAGCTTTCTTCTTGTTTAATGAATATTCTAAAAATAATATAAAATATGAAAGGAATAAAAAAGAGAATCCAACTATTAATGATAATTATTATACCAGGAATAATTAATAATATGAATGAACCATACATAGGATGCCTCATATGTCCATAAAATCCTGTTACAAGTAATTCAGATGCTCTATATGCTTTTCCTAGAAGGATTTCAGATTTTATAAAGATAAATACTCCAATCATTATTAAGATAATACCTATAGGAATCATCCAAATTTGATTTATAGGAAGTTGAAAAGCTGGAGAAAATATAGTATTCAATGTACCTAGCAACACTATGAATGGAACTAAAGTTAATGTCATTTTCAGACCTACACCATAAAATGGTAACTCATGATTTTCGTTAATAAATTTTTCTTTACTTTTTTTCATCTTTATTCCTTATTTCTAATAAGCAAGTTGGATCAGATGCTATTGAACTTCCTGAAGTTATAAATGCCTTAGCTCTACAACCACCACATATTGTTTTGTAACTACATTTACCACATTGACCCTCGTATTTTAAACTACGATAATGATTCAGAATTGGAGATTCTAACCAAATATTTTGAATGTGATGTTTTTTAACATTACCAAGAACCGCAGGATTTAAAGGACAAGGTGTAACATCTCCATTTGACTTAATGTGCATAGTAAAAACACCACATTCACATCCAGTAATAAATGGATCAAAAGGACTCTGTTGACTAAACACACCATTTTGAAGCCTTTCAGAAAAATTAAAATATGAAAGTGCTTCTTTTGAGAAGACGGCTTTAAAAAAGGGTGCTATTTTCACTTTTGGGAATCTTTGTGCTAAAACTCTAGCAAAAATTGGATTTTTATATGAAAGAGTTAAGGGATAACCTTCTTCAATAAATTTTTGCCAAATATCACATACTATAAGACTAAATTTTTCTATCTGGAGTGGAGTTAAGGAGATATGGCTTTTTAAAGATGCCTTACCTGAAGGAACAAAATCGACAAGTTGTAATTTTTGAATTTTTAAAGATTTAGCCAAATCTACTATTTTATAAATTTGATGGACATTTAATTTAGTAATTGTAGCTCCTATACAGGTATATATCCCCTCATTTAAACAATATTTAATAGCTGATATTGCCTTTTCAAATGTCCCAATACCACGTATTTGTTCATGGATGTCTTTTAATCCATCAATACTCACTTGAACATACCCTACACCAACCTCTTTTAATTTCTTCGCCATTTCTGCATCTATTAAGGTTCCATTAGAAGCTAGAGCGACGTTAATTTTTTTTTTAGACGCATATCTCATAAGATCAAATATATCATTCCGAAGAAGAACTTCACCACCGAAAAAAGTCAGAATGTAATTTTTTGCTTCTGATAATTGGTCAATGATAGTACAAGCTTCATCGAAGGACATTTCTTGCAAATCTTGGTCGACAAAACAATGAGTACAATTTAAATTACACCTTTGTGTTACGGACCAAAATACAACTGGCGGACCTATAGGAATAGTTGGCATTTTAAAGCCATATAAACCACACCCTTCTATATAAGATAAAGCTAATCGTTTTAAAGATTCGCTGTTTCTCAGTATCTCTCGAAATCCTTCTTTGGGCATATTTAAACTGCTACTTATAACATTTAACACAATGGAAATCAGAGTTGTAAAAAATTTAGTTTTGAATTTGCATTTATTACACTTAATCTTTTTTGTGATGTAATAATCGATAAAGATTTCAGAGAATTTTCGCTTACAAGAGGGACATTGCTTTATAAATAGAAGAAAAAATTTTGTAATATGAAATTTATTTATTAAATTTGATAATAATAAGTCTAGACTTATGGCTTTGGGCTTTAGTTTTGCATCATAGATTCTTTTTGGGAATTTTTTAGTTTCATTTTCTAGTAATTGAGTACATATTGATTTTGAATAAACTTTTACCAATTTAGCTCAACAGATAAGATTTTATTATTTTAAACTGATAAGTGAAGAATTAGTTTTTAAAATATTTAAAACTATAATTCGTTTAAATTAGTTGTTTAGTTTTGTCATCGTTCCTTTTTTTCAAGCCACCATTGACCTAATAATCTTTATTTTTTTATTTTTTATATCGTATAATTAAAAAATTAATCAATTTGATTAATAAAAAGAAGCAAATTATCCAAATTGCGCAATCAAAAAATAAATTAAGCCGAGAAACCTCAAGTGGGGCACTAGGATATACTGCTTGACTTAGCCAATAAATTGGGTAACCCCATTTCTGAGTGCCAAGTAAATCTCCTGTTTGATAAGGAACAAAACCTAAAATAATAGTTAATATAATCCCGCTTGTTATTGAAATAATAAGAATTAATTTATTTTTCATGAATCTAGCAAAAATCTATTTTATTTAAGATTTTCACCAAATTTTTTCAAATGTCAAAATAAAAAAAGAAAAATAAATTAAGTTATTATTTTAGCTCTATCTCTAATTTATCTATGATTTCCATTAAATCTAATACTTCAAAATCATAATTGTAGTCATTGTTGGCGTCACTTAGATTTCTGTGACAGAAAGGGCAAGTAGACGATATTATAACCGCTCCAGTTTCTTTTGCTTCCTCTAATCTTTCTTTTGAAATTTCTATTGACCATTCCGGATAACCAATTTTTACACCACCACCTGCCCCACAACACCAAGCAAAGTTCCTGTTTCTTTTCATTTCTACTAGCTTTAAACCAGGAATGTGTTTATATATTTCACGAGGAAGCTCATAAACGCCCATATGCCGCCCTAAATGACATGGGTCGTGATATGTGACTGTATTATTATATTCAGATTTAAATTCAATTTTTCCCTTATCTAATAATTGTTTAACTAATTCGAGCGTATGAAAAACCTCGAATTCATAAACCTCTCCAAATTTTTCAAAATCTTTCATGAACGTTCTATAACAACCAGCACAAGAAGTTATTATTTTTGAAGCTCCAGAATTTTTAATTTGAGTAATATTATAATTCATATAGTCTTTAACAATTCCCAATTGGCCTGTTCTTATCAATGGACTGGTACAACAGTGTTCATCAATTAGAGTAAAATCAATGCCTACTTTTTTTAAAAATCTGAGAGTAGCATCTCTTATAGAATGCTGCCTATAGTTTGACGTACAGCCAATAAAATAGACCCATTCTGCTTTATCTGGAAGATTATACTTTTCTTTTAGTTTTTTGTTATCAGAATTTGGTTCTCCATATGGATTACAATTTTCTTCACAACGAGATACTAGAAATTCTTGATTTTTTGCGGGACCAATATGCTTAACCGCTAATTCTCTAAGCGCTTCAATCATCTCTACGATATAATCTGCATGTGGTGCTTGACATGCGTCGACACAAGCTGCACAAGTTGTACACGCAAAAACAGGATCTATTAACTCATCATCCCAGTTTAATTCTCCTCTTAACACACCACGAATTATCCTAATACGCCCACTAGGCCAATAAGATTCAAAAAGATATTTCTCACCAGAAGGACATATTTTCTCATAATTTTTATATCCATATTTACATGTTGAACATTTAATACAATAATCGAAAGCCATTTCAAGAAAATCTTTCCCATATAAACTCTTATCTATTTCAACCATTATAGATTCCACCTTCCTGGATTAAAGATATTATTTGGATCCATGCAACTTTTTATTTTTTCAAATAATTTAATCCAACCGGGATTAATTTTCTTTCTCATTTTTTCCGTCATCCAATTTGGTGTCTTATAAGGGATACATCCGGCTTCCAAACACATATCAGTAATTTCTTCCATGATTTTATGAACATATTCTTCTTCTTTATACTTATTATAGGGAAGAATTGGGCGAAAGATTCCATAATGTCCATATTTCATAATTTTTCCATAAAGGATTGGGCTATGATAATCATATTTTTGGAATATAGCATCTGCTTTCTCAATTAATTCCTCAAATTTATGAGTTGGTGCATAACTCCCAAACCATGTAAGTCCTGATCTTGGGACGGTAGGAAGAATAACTGCGGGTAGATCATAAGCACATCTAACTCTTAAATCAAACACTTTTGCAAAGTCATCTAAATCTAATAATAGAATTTTTTTTCCTTTTTTATTTAATTCTTCAATGATATTAAATAAGAGCTTCTTTTTTGCTTCGAATAAATCCTCTGTTTTAGCAGACATCGGCATAATTGTAATAAAATCAGGTTCTCCAGGAAATTTTTTAGGATTTTCAAGCTCAACGGCCAATTTAACAGCTTGTATATTGAAAAAGGAGATATCGTCTACAGCTTCAGACTTTCCTACTTCTCTTAAAACATCTGCTATGTCAGTTAGACCATAAATCTGGCATAGGGTATCGAGACCACCAAGAATCTGGATCAGAGTCTTCCAAACCATAAAAGCAAGATCCAACCCTTGCAACTGTTCCATCAGCTAATATCACCTCAAAACCATTAATTGAATCTCCCATTGAGCCAATTTTGCACGATAAACTATTCATACCACTTAAAATAGCATTTCCTACTACTCCGGCATATGGAGGAGCATAAGGATAACTATATCTTAAGTGTGGATGATTTTCATCTAAATATTTTTTTAATTGACCAAATGTAACTCCCGGTTCAAGGATCGCATACATCATAGTTTCATTAATATGTAAGATTCTATTCATTTTTTTACCAAAATCCACAATAATACCTCCCTGCTCTGGTATAGTAAGACCACCCACGTTATTTCCTGTAATATACGGCACAATTGGGATTTGATTTACATTACAGTATTTAACTAATTCTATTAATTGATTATTATGCTCTGGAATAACCACAAAGTTGGGCATATGAGGTTCACATTCGGTCATATCATAACAATAAGGATATAAATCAACTTGTTTGGATGTAACATTTTCTGAACCAAAAATCTCTACAAGTTTCTTAAATACATCTTCCTTGCTAGCTTTTTCAAATATATTCCTCTCTTCTGTTTGAACCATTTCTTACTTCCTCATCTGGTTTTTTTATTTAATTCATAATAATTTTGGTTTTCTTGTTTGGCAACCCTCTGCAAACTTACCATAAAAATGTTATAAAATTTAGTCAATTTGGAACTATCTTGACCTATTTCTTCAATTTCCATATGCCCTTCCTCCATAGCAAAAAAAGGGTTTATTCTTTCATATGCCATATCTAACATCGCGTTAATATGCATTTTAACCTTTAAATCAGGAATTTCAGGTTCACCTCTTTGGAATGATATCTCATCTCCTTGAAAGATAACAGTTACAGGATAGAAAGGTTCTATATAAATAACCACCTTTTTATTCCAATCATGAACATGCTTATAAAACTCCTTTTCATCTTTTCTCTTTGAAAGAATATTATATAAGGAAATAGAAATCAAGTCTTCTGGTTCTTGTATTGAAATCATATTTATTTCCATCTGAATTTGTTTTTAATAAAATTATTTTCAATCTCAAATTATAAATAATTAAGTATTTTCAAAATAAATTGATTTCTAATATAAAAGAAAGTCCAAGTACTGTAATAAAAGATATTTCAAAATTAGGGGAATAAACCTCTCAACTCATGGGATTTAGCAACATTTGCAATGGCTATCATGTAAGCAGCATTCCTAAGTGAGCAATTTTGATCTTTTGATAGGTTCCAAACTTTTTCAAATGCTTCCAGTAGAATAGTTTTCATTTCTCTATTTACCCGTTCCAAATCCCAGAAATAAGCATGAATACTTTGAATATATTCGAAATACGATACAATTAAAGCTCCACTATTCGCTAAAATATCAGGGACAACAATGATTCCTTTCTCATTTAGAATTTTATCCGCTTTGGAGGTTACGGGTCCATCAGCACCCTCAAAAATGATTTTACAGTTAATATCATCTACATTTTTGCTTGTTATTTGATTTTCAATAGCAGCAGGTATTAGAATATCACATTTAATATTAAATATATCTGGAATCGTAATGTTTTTAATCCCATCTGCTTTAAAATCCTTAAATTGTTTTCCTTGCTGCTTCCATTTTAAAACCTTGTTTGTAATTTCTAGACCCTTTTCTGCATAAATTCCCCCAGTACTGTCAGTAACTGCCAGAACCTTACAACCTTGTTCATAAAGAATTTTTGCGATTACACTACCAACTTTACCAAATCCTTGTATAACAACCTTTAAAGACTTTAAAGTAAAGTTCAGTCTTTCAGATAATGCTTGTAAAATATAATACATACCTCTCCCTGCTGCTTCGTCCCGTCCTACAGTTCCACCTATTTCTAATGGCTTACCAACAGCTACACTGGGTACAGATCGCCCTTTTTGCATTGAATAAACATCCAT
>SMTZ1_10004493_pt1 | contig 14026 bp, 13 predicted proteins | sample DeeMarSWOR136_30_FD_25667 | JGI IMG/M metagenome (IMG submission 25667) | reverse complement strand
ATTTAATTAAAAAATTTAATTTTTCTTAAGAATTTATAAGTAATCAAAAAATTATTTTACTTGTTTTCTTTTTAATTGTTTCAATTTATTGTCCATTTCATCTAATTTTTTTAATATATCTCTCATAACAGGATTTCTAGTAGCATAATATTTTTGCTCTCCGCTAGTCAAACCGAGTTTATCATCTATAATTCCTGCTAACCATAGACCTATCAAAGCAGTTGGTATGAAAACAATTGCAGTATCGATTAAAGCCCAGTTTAATCTTTCAGCTAATGCATCTACGATTAAAAAAAGCCAACCAAGTATTCCAACTAGAACATATCCTCTATATACCTGAGCCTTTATTATCGCGAGCATATGTCTTTTGTTTCTCATTTTAATCGACATTAATTCTTATTATGGGAAAATAATTCTTAAAGATTTCAATCAATTTAATAAATCATCTTGTTATCTTATATTTGTGCCATTTTACAGTATCTAAGCTCATATCTTGAGTTAATGGGGGGCCTTCATAATCATCTAAAGTCATTGGTTTGATGTCTGGAGTTGTTATTTTAGCTAGTTCAAACATGCTTAATTTTTTGTCTCCAACTAAATGAACTATGCCTGTTAATTCCTTATCGACAACTTCTTTTATAGCTTTAGCTAAGTCATCTGCAAAAAGATATGTTCCCCACCTATCTGTAAAGGCCCTTTCATAAGGCCATTTTTTTCTAGGAACAAGATTTCCTCTTATTATAAGCTTTTTTTTCAAGGAACTAAATCTAACTACCATTTCACCAAGTAGTTTAGTTAGAGAATAAAAATTTTTTGGGGATGGTAATGACTCCTCGGTGAAAGGTGCCTCTTTTGGGTCACCTGAAAAAACACATGGGGTAGACATATAAACAAAATATACGTCAGGATTGTAATCCATACATGCATCTATAAGGTTTTTTGTTCCTAAAATATTTGTTTTCCATGCTAAATCCCTGTTTTCTTCACATTTCATTACAGTGATCAACGCTGCTAGATGTATAATTCTGTCTGGTTTATGTTTGGCAATATAATCAAAAATTTTTTCTCTATCGATTATATCCAACTCTTTATGTGTTGGAGTTAAAGCCTGCGGGAAGAGTTTAGATACTTCACTTCCTAAGTTTCCATGGGCGCCAGTAATGAATGTTATAATCATTTTCTCACTTTTTTATACCACTAGCGATAATATTACGTGGATTTTGGTTCTTGTCTAATTTATATATGTTTTCGTTCCGTCTAATTCCAATAATCCTTTCTAATATACCTCTGCCTGGGAATGAGATAAATTTTTTGGATTGTCCGAAAAATTCTACATTAGAAAAGTTTTTACTGAACAAACTAATAAATTCGTCCTTGGTAAAATTAGAGATATGAAATTTGTTTTTAGGTAATGGAAAACCAAAATTTGGTGTAGACATAATAACTGTTCCTCCGACTTTGAGAACTCTTTTGATTTCCTTTAAGAATAAATCATATTTTCTTACATGCTCTATTGTTTCAAAGGAAATGACTATATCAAAGAAATTGTCGGGATATCCAAGCTTTTTCGCGTCCATTTGGTAAAATCTTAAATTTTTGGCAGAATAGTTTTTTTTTGCATATTTTAAGGCATCCTGGGACATATCTACCCCCACAATCGTTTTTGCATATTTTGATAGGATAAAAGAGCCATATCCCGATCCACATGCAACATCAAGAACAGTTTTGTTTTTAACAAATTTTCTAGCGAAAAAGTATCTTTTCCAATGTTGCTCTAGGGTTTCTGAGGAAGTTTTTCCTGGTAATATAAATGGTAGTTTTTCTTCCATTTTCTCACTTTCCAGGAATCACTCCAAGAGTGTAAACTCTCTTCATCAATTCTTTGTTCTCAAACAGGAATTTATGATTACTGTAGATGGTATCTTTATAATTTTTCCAGAAACCAAAGTTATATGCAGTTTCTATCTCAACACAAGCATCTTTTATATTTCTTCTAGTTTTCCAACCTGAGTCTAACAGTTTTTGACAATTTACATGGTAATCTCTTCTATCAACTATATTTTTAGTAACAGTATAATCCACCTTAAAAATCTCACATATTTTTGTTGCAACGTCTATAATCTTGAAGTTATCGAATGCTACATTGAACACATCTTTACCCGACCGATTCAAAAATTTAGCAAAAACATCAGCCGCATCCCTAACATGTAAAAATGGTCTCCATTGGTCGCCACCAAAAACTGTAATCTTCTCTCTTATTATTGCTTTGGCTATAAAGAGGTTAATGGCTAGATCAAATCTCATTCTATAACTTAAGCCAAACAAAGTACCTAGTCTAAATATGGAATAATCACAACCTGATTTTTTTATTGCTTCCTCAGATTTTAATTTTGTTCTTCCATAGAGGCTTATAGGATTAACTGTCTTATCATCTTCAGAAGATATTTTCTTGGGACTTGTGCCATAGACAGAACAAGTAGATGAAAAAATCAATTTTTTACCTAATTGAGAACATAAATTAGCTATATTTTTAGTTGCCTCAAAGTTAATTTCTATAGTCTCTTTAGGATCTAAGTTACAGGCAGCATCTCCAACAATCGATGCTAGATGAATAATTACATCATTGTTTTTTATTTGATCAGAAGTGATATTTCTGATATCTTTATGAATTATTTTAACGGGAATATCTTTTAGAGAATTAAAACCGTAAAAACCGGCATCTAAAACTGTTACTTTATGTTTTTTTTGTATTAGATCTCTCACCAACCAAGATCCAAGATAACCTGCACCTCCAGTTATCAGAACTTTCATCTTGGTTTTACCTCCCATATATCTTTCCCGAATTTAAACGGATCAATTCTCTCATCTTTATGTTCTTTCATGATTTTATCAGAGAAACCAATTAGTATAGTATCGTCTTCTAAAGCTTTCCAGCCGTTCCAAACACCAGCAGGAACTATTAGTAATTGTGGGTTTTTAGAAGATAGTATAATTGTTTGTTGTTTATCGTTTTTATCAGAAGATAAAACAAATTTTACTGATCCCTTTAAGACGAAAAAATATTTTTTCTCATCAAAATTTTTATGAAATGCTCTAATTGTACTTTTATCAAAATTACTAACTACATAACATCTCTTTATTTTTATGTCCTCGTCAAATAATTGAACTAAATATCCTCTATCATCAACGAATGATTTTAGATCAATTACTTTAACTCCTTCAACCATTTTTACCACCACGTTTTTTTCATTTTAATTTCATCTTCTTTCATTTTTAAAACTGAAACGGTTTTTTTCGCCGCTCCGAGATAATAAGGACATTTCCAGTTTTTTTCCTTTTTTATCATCATATCTACACAATCTACTATATCTTTGTTATTCAAACCAGATACTAAATTTGAACCAACATACTCGGTCTCTGGTCTCTCAGTACTGATTCTAAAAGTTACACAAGGTACTTTAAACCAACAACCATCCTCCTGCACAGTTCCAGAATCTGTTATTAAACATAATGTATTTTTTTCAAGTTTAGAGAAATCAAAGAAACCCAAATAATCCATTATTCTCACTCCATCAGGAATTTTAAACTTGAATCTTTTAATAGCGGCCTGTGTTCTGGGGTGAGTAGGTAATATTACAGGTAATAAGTATTTTTCATGAATAGTTTTTAATGCTTTGAGTATAGAACTCAAGTATGTTTTATCTTCTACATTTTCTGGTCTATGGGCTGTAGCTAAAAAATATTCTTTCTTTTTTAATTTCAGTTCATCAAGTATATTAGAACCGTCAATCTCTTTTTTGTATTTTTCAAGAACTTCAACTATTAGTTTACTCGTTATAAATATCTTATTTTCTGATACTCCTTCTTTAATTAAATTATTGTAAGATAAAGTTGTGGGTGTAAAAAAGATATCTGATATAGAATCCACCATTCTTCTGTTTTTTTCTTCTGGCATTCTCCAATCATAAGATCTCATCCCAGCTTCTAAATGAGCAACTTTTATGTTTAACTTGCTTGCTGCTATCGCAGATAAACATGGATTTGCATCCGAGAACGACAATACTAAATCTGGTTTTTCTTTGATAAAAATTTCTTCTGACTTTCTTATAGTTTCCCCGGTTTGGTAACCCTGTGTTCCAGAACCAATCTCTAAGTGGTAATTTGGGTCTCTAAGTCCTAATTCCTCGAAAAAAATCTTATCCATGTTATAAGAATAATGTTGGCCTGTGTGAATCAAGATAAAATTATCTTTTAACCATTCATCTAACATTTTTATCAAAATAGAGTTAGTGATAAAATCTGGTCTTATTCCAAGACAATAAGCTATTTTCATTTAAATCATCTACTCTTTATTAAACGTCCAAAAAAACCGCCTGTTTTTTCGATAACATTTCTAAAAATCCATTCCATAATTTCATGTTCTATTGGGAAGAAGAAATTTTTCTTAGATAATCGGTAGTGGGCTATCCTACTTATTAACGGTATGTTATAATCGGCTGTTAGGTGGAGGTATTTTGAATAATTTCTAATAAGTAAAAAGGTACGTCTATCTGCCCAATCTAACCAACTCAACTCCAATTCTCCTGTCCATCTATCCATCTTTTCCCAATTATCCATAGGTGGCTTGAATCCATTTTTTACTGCCAAGTCATACAAAGGTGTTTTTAGATATGGAAGGAAAGGCCCTACTGTAAATAAACTCCTATCATCAATTTCATGCAATTCGACAATGAGATCTATGGTCATCTGTGTCTCTTCCCAAGTCTCAGTTGGGATGCCCAAAATAAATGAATGTTTTGGGTGAAAATCTGGAATTGTTTTAAGTATCTTTGCACTTCTTATAGTATCTTTTACTGTGACCCCCTTATTCATGAGTTTAAGACATCTATCACTTCCAGACTCTGTGCCAAATAATAAACATTTTACATCCGTTTCTTTGAGTTTTTCCCCAAGCTTTTCATTAACATAATCTAACCTCAATTCTGCCCCCCAAGGCAATTTTATTTTATTTATGATTTCAAATACTCTCTTCCTATTGACAAAAAAATTATCATCATAAAATAAAACCCCATCAACATCGTGTTCGGCTTTCAATCGCTCTATGTCAGATATGACAAATTCTTTAGAATGACATCGCCAAACCCTCTTGTTTAAAATAAGATTATAACAGAAGGCACAATTATGTGGGCAGCCTCTTGATGATACATATACCAAAACCTTTTTACAATCCCATAGAGTCTGTGGTTGAAGATAATCTTTGATTTTTATTAGATTCCAGTCCGCTTTATAGGCATCCAAATCTCTAATAAGTTCTCTCTCCTCAGTCAGTATGATTTTTTCTCCTCTTTTATATCCTATTCCTTTTATTTCTTTCAAATCTTTTTTTTCCTTCAATGCATTGGCAAGTTCTGCAGAAGATTCTTCTCCTTCACCCCTAATTACTATGTCTATACTTTTTTCCTTGAGGCAATAAATTGGGAAAATGCTTGGATGGGGCCCACCCCAAACTATAGGAACATCACTTATTTTCTTTATTTCTCTCGATAGTTGGAGTGAAAATTTTACTTGATTGCCAGTAACTACAGAAAATCCTACAAAAATTGGATTTTTTTTAACTATTTTTTTTGCATATTTTGTAATTTCATCGGGTATTAGATGAAAGATTTGGACATCATAACCATGCATTTTTAAAGAATTCCCAACATACAGTAAGCCAATTGGCGGAATTGCTTTCCTGTCAACTGGTAAACTGATTATTACTAATGCTATCATTTCCATAACCTCAACATTTCTATCAACGGGTTGTTTACTTTTATCGAATAATTATCAACAATCGTTTTTCTTGCTTTACTTCCCATCTTTTTCCTCAACTTGACATCTCTTATTAGTTTTTCTAATTTGTTTTCCCATTCTTCTTTATTATTAGCCAAAAACCCATTTTTTCCATCTTCTATAATATATAGAATTTCTCCTACTGGCGAACTTACTGTCGGTAATCCCGTTGCCATATATTCCAAGAGTTTACCTGGAACAGCCCCACGCTGTAATTCGTTATCTTGACAAGGCATGACTCCTATATCAAACTCTAAAAGTTCTTCTGGAACTTTGGACGGATCTATAAAACCTGTAAAATCTGTCTTGAATCTAGAATTGATTACATCAATTGCATCAAGATCGCCAATCACTTTGAATTTGATGTCATATTTCTTGCATAGATTTTCTATCGGTTCTAAAACGATTTTTAGATTTTCAAATAAAGCGTGTCCTAACCAACCAATCACGATTGGATTACTTTCCTTATGTTCTTTAATTTTAAATCTGTTTACATTTGCAAATGTTGGCATCAAGCAGACATTATCATTGTATTCGTAGGCAAGCTTTTCCAAGAAACGACTCACTACTATAACCATATCCGCCTCTTTCATTGCCCTTATAATTCTATCTTTTGCTTCGGGAAAATAATCATCTATATGAAAAATAACTTTCTTACCAAAAAATTTAGAAAATTTCATTAGGAGATAATCTATGTAAGTAAGTTTTTTTTGAAAAAATATCACGTCGTACTTCCAAAATATAAGAGGAAAATAAAAATATCTGTCTTTATTTCCAAACTTCCCTATTTTATCTTTTTTGATTAGAATGTCAGCATTTATTCCTTGTTTTCTCAAATAATCTACTCTTTCATGTACATGAATTCTAGTACCACCAACAGTTTTATCCCCTGCTGGAAAAAATAATATTTTAGTTTTCATTCAATCACATTTCTTCAATTATCTCTCTCCATACTTCTTTTTTAGTTTTTGGTAATTCTACTAAATTTTAAAACAATAATAGTCATATAACTATTTTAATTGTAAATATTAATCAAATTTAAATTTATTTAACTAAAGGTAATAAAATATGAAATTGAGTGATAATATTGACAAAGGAAATAACTATTGAGATTAAAAGTCCTGAATTGATCCTTATCTTAATAGTTTTATTGGGAATTTTTGTATTAGAATTACAAGTGACATTTAATACACCAATTACTTTTGGAGATGAAGGTTTCCATACTAGAATGGCACAATATATTGCCGAAGAAAGAGAATATCCACTATATAGTTATTTTATTGGGTCAAAATTACTTTTAACTGGTTTTACAGCACCCCCACTATGGAATATTTTAGAAGGTGGTTTTCTTTTTGTATTTGGATTCCATGAGAGTATAATTAAATTTTTAACACCATTTATTGCTTTCTTGACTGGTCTTGTTGTTTTCATTTTGACAAAAAAAATCTTTAATAAAAATGTTGCCTTTATAGCCACTATAATAACGATAACTATACCTTCATTCGTAACTTATTCTGTTCTTTTTTATAAGGATGCTTTATTCACATTATTTCTCTCTATGTTCTATTTGTTATTCATTTTAGCTATAAAAAATGACAGTAAGAAATATTGGATTCTTTCAGCTATATATGGTGGTTTTACCCTTTTAACAAAAAATTCTGGAATTTTTGTATTCCCCTTTATAATTTTGGCTTTTTTATACCAGTTATACAAAGAGAAAAAATTTTATGGATTATTTAAAAAATATCTATTTTTATTTCTTATTATCATCTTAATTCAAAGCACGTTTTTTCTAAGAATTTTTTACTATTACAATAATCCTTTTTGTGGCTTGCCATATTTAGGAAATCTTTTCGACAGGAATAATTGTCATATTAGGGATTTTAAAGGAAACTATAGTTTTGCAGGAAGGACTGAAGAAGTTGGAACAGAAATGGGAGTTTTAAAAATGGGAGTCATGAACTATCTGAATTTTGCCTATGGTAACATTTATTTTGTAATTCTTGGTTTATGTGCAGGATTAATCATATTAATTTCAAAGAGAACAGATATAAACATTTTAATATTATTAATTTTACTTACACTTTTACCGGTATTTTATTATTCTATGCCAAGAGCGGAAGATGCAGCAAGGTATATGTTAGGGTGGGTTGCTATAATATCAATAGTTATAGCAAAATACTTTGAAGAGATATATAATTTTATCAAAAAATATCAAAAATACGTGGCTCTGGTTGTTTTTGTTATCGTGATGGTATTGAGTTTCCAGGTTTTGAGGGAAAAATTAGATACGATGGTAACGGTAAAACAATTTTCTCCTTTGTTTTTCGAAGCGTGTGATTGGATAAAAGAAAACACTCAAGAAGATTCCTTAATTTTTACAGTGTGGGCGTATAGGGCCGTATACAACTGTCAAAGAAATGTAATGTATAATTTGGCAGATATCTCAATGAGTAAGGATGTAAACTACACACTATCAACTGCAAATCAGCTTGGAATAACTCACATTTTTATTCAGAAATTTAGTTTAAGTAATGAAGTTTTGGGAGAAAAATATTCGATTGATTTTATACAACTTTTAGAAGATAATCCTGATCATTTCAAAAAAGTTTATGAAAATGGGATGTCTTTGCAACAATGTTTGCAACAGGGTGGGTGTGATGGAAATATTGTATATGAAATTATTTTTTGAGTCCTTTATTTTCGGTGAAATCAGAAATGGATAAAATAATTTTTCTTAAAATTGGGATTCTTTTTGCAAAATATTTTAAAATTCTTATATCCTCCTTCCTGTAAAATTTCATAAAAAGTAAAATAACTAGATAGAAAATTCCGATGAAAGGTAGAATTAAAGAAAGTAAAAAAATATCATGAACAAACGTTCTAAGAAAAATAGTTACTAGCGCTATTATTAAAGAAGAAAGTGAGATTTTAAAAACATCTTTAATGAAAAAATTGATTTTTAGATATTTTCTCATACAAATGAAACTGAGTAGAAATCGAAGAAACATTGCTATAAGAAATGAAAAAGAAAGTCCTAGAGCAGAAAAATAATTTGTTAATATTATTGAAGTAGCTAAAAAACATAGTGAAGAGACTATTGTAATATTTCTGTGTTGTATTGGTTTTCCTATGGCATATAAATTGGGGAGAAAAACGTTCCCGATGCCAAGAAATATAGCGGCTGTAACTAGTATGGGGAAATATTGAGTAGAAGGTAAAAACTCGGGCTTTGAAAATAATAGAATGGCGTATCTAGAAAATAATACCAATAGTAAGGATGCTGGTATAATTAAGAATAAACCATATCTCAAAACTAGACCTATAAGATATCCCTGTTTTTTTCTTGTTTTTTTGTCAATAGATAAAGAAGATATTATTGGAAAAAGAGCAGAATTCATAGTGTACATTATCACTCCTATAATAGAAGTTATAGTAAAGGAAATGGTGAAAATGCCTGTTATTTCAAAATTTTTTAGAACTGTTAAAATAATATATTGTCCATTTGTAGTTAAAGCATTGGCTATATTAGAAACCAATGCTGGAAATGAATAAAAAAATAATTTTTTATAAGAAAATTTTGTTTTTTCAGTAAAATATTCGGATTTAAATCTAAAAAATATTATAAAAAAATAACCCAATGAAAAGGCGATAAGGGGAGCAAAAAAGGATAATCCGATGAAAATTAATACGGCAGTTAAAATTATTCTAATTATAATCTGAAAAGAATCTGTAATGAATAACAATTTCATATTCTGTAAACCGTATAATATCGAACCCAAAAAATTGTATAGGGGAAAAATTATAATAGAAAAAATTATTATTAAAAAAACATAATTTGGTATTTTCAAAAAAATGGGTAATCGATAAGACAGTAATGAAAAAATTATAAATAATAAAAACAAAGAAACTGACAATAATTTACTTGAATTTTTTATTAGAGAGTAAACATTTTTTATGCCTCTACTTTTCCTAATTTCTGGTATCATTTTTTGTAATGCATTTGTTATTCCTAGTGTAGAAACCCATGTAACTAAAATAACAAAATTAATAGATGTTGAAACAATACCAAGTTCATATGGATTTAATGTTTTGCCCAAAATTGCCCAAAAAAAGAATGAAAAAAAGGCCAAAGCAAACCAATCAAGAAATAGGTAAGTAGTATTTGAAATTAACCTTTCTCCTATACTATCTTTTTGTTTTTTTGATACCAAAACTAATCCACCATATCAAACAGTGAAAACAATTAAAACTTTGTATCTTGAAGATAAATTAATGGGAAATAAAATAAAAAACGTATTTGGCTTGATATTAATTGTATGGACGAGTATTTTAGTTCTATTCATTTTTTTAAAGGGATATGAATTTGATGAGTCAACACACTCTTTAGTTGGTATTTTTATCAAAGATCTGATAATTGATTGGATAAAAAATCCAACTTTTTCTTTTCAAAAAATCTATAACTATGCTGTAAGTTATCTTGTTTACTATCCAAAGATATCTCTACACTATCCGCCTCTTCCTCAAATATTTTTTGCCATCTCATATATGTTTTTTGAAGAAAGTATAGTTGCAAGCAGAATAATTACATTGATTTTTTCGATATCGTCAATTATTCTGATATATTATATTACATTGGATATTTACAAAAAAAAAGAACCGGCAATAATATCGTGCTTAATTCTAATAACCTCTCCGATAATAATCTTATTCTCAACAAGGGCTGTACAGGAAATATTCTTTTTCTTTTTCTTTACGTCTGCAATTTTTTCTTATATAAAACTTTTTAAAAAAAGTTCAATTAAACAATATGTATTTTGTATTATTCTAACTGTTGCATGTGTTTTAACTAAATGGCACGCTGTGACTATTTTACCTGTGATATTTTTATATACACTTTTTTTCTATAAGAAAAAAACCGAAGCAATGTTAATTTGTATAATTTTTACTTTAATCATTCTTGCTCCATACTATTTATTTCTTTATAAAATTGGTATAATTTTTCTTCCATTTGAGTCAAATATATATGGAGCACCAGAAGCACCACAATGGTACCAAATTAGTGGGTGGCTATATTATGTTAAAACTTTAATATTCGAGAGTTTTTTTCCATTAATAGGAATATTTTTATTGATATCTAGTTTTTACTATATCAGAAAAAAAGAGAAATTATGGGATTTATTCCTGATTTGGATAATAGCAGTTTATATAATTATGACGTTTGTAATGAACAAAGCATCTCATTATATAATAAATATTATACCTGCATTAGTAATTCCATCTTCATTTGTTGTTTATAAATATATAACAAAAAAAAGAACTCATACTATAGTTTTTATTTTAATTCTGATAGTGCAATTCGTATATTCACTATATTTAATCTCTTATGGAGTAAAAAATGTACAAGAAATAACTCAAATATTAGAAAGGGAAGGAAATATTGGAATTATAACGGATAGAGGCTCAGAATCACCATTCATATTTGAAATGGCTAGAAAGGATCGTTTCAATCGTCAAGTTTTTAGACCATGTTTGTTTTTAGATAGTAATAGAACATCTAATGAAATCATCGAAAATTACAATGTAAGATATATGTTAATAATGTGGGAAGAACTTAACATAGAAGAACTTCATAATATAGCAAATGAAATTAATGAATCGTCTTCGGTAATTGAAAAATTCGATAATTATGTAGTCTATGAATATGATCAAAATATAGAACATAATGAAACAATTTGTAACTACATATGTTCTAACAAGCAAATAGTTTGCTCAAAATTTAAAAAACCTAGTGATGCTCTTAAATAAAAATTCAAACCATAAAATTAGACTCAATCTGACATAAGAAATTCCTATTTTTGGTAATTTAAAAAATAAAAATGAAAGAGAAGAAAATGATCCAAATTTAGATTTTCTTTTTACTCTGCTTTCTTGCCAGCTAACTGGTATTTGACCTATTTTAAATCCGTTTATATGTGCTTTCAAAACAATTTCAGATGTAATTTCAAACCCGTCTGAGGTGGGTTTCACAGTTTTTATAATTTTCTTTCTATATGCTTTGAATGCGTTAGAAATATCGTTTATTTTTAGATTAAACAAAAGTGAGAATACATTGTTGTAAATTCTATTAACTGCGAGTTTAATGAATGGATAATCATTAAGTGAAGAATCAGAAACAAACCTCGAACCACATACTACATCATATCCATCTTCGATTTTTTTTGTGAATTTTATTATATCGTTTGGGTTGTCTGACATATCACCCATAAATGGAATGATTATTTCACCAGTAGCAATATTAAATCCAGTCTTTAATGCGGACCCTAAACCTGTTGGACCTGGTTTTAGACGGATTTTGTGAATAACTCTAATTCTTCTATTTCTTTTGCATAAAGAATCTAAAATTTTCTCAGTTGAATCGTTGCTATTATCGTCAACAACAATTATTTCATAAAAATATTTTTTCATCGCTTTTATTACACTCTTGATAGTTTTCTCTATTATTTGTTCTTCATTGTGAACAGGGATAATTATTGAAACTTTTAACGACATTTAACGGCCTTTAAAACTATATCTTCTTTCCAAGAGACTGGTAATATCTTATCGATCAATTTTCTTAAATTTCTGAGCCATCTGCCCCTTTCAGCCATATTAACACCTAAAATTTTCTCTAATTTAAAACCATTAGAGTTAAAAACTTCTTTTAATGCTCTATAAGGGAATAATCTAGGATGATCGTAAATTGGTTTTGTTTTGAAAAATTTTGGAACTCCATAAGTTCTAGTTGGATAGGGAGTGTAGTTTGTCGGAGCAAATCCAAATAGAATTAGTATTCTATTTTGCCAAGCATTCAAATTTGGAGTAGTTAATATAATTTCACCTCTATATTTCAAAGTCCTCTTTATCTCAGATAAAAATTTATCTGGATTAATCAAATGTTCCAAAACTTCTCTAGCAAAAATTAGATCAAACGTTTTTTCTTTAAATGGTAAAAATTGTGCATCTGCGAGAATTACTTTGCTCTTTTCTTTTGGCAGTGTTTTTGAATCTATATTTATACAAAAAATATTTGCATCTTGAATGTTTTCTTTGAGAAAATAATAAGAACCTCTTTCTCCACCAACATCTAAAACTTTTCGATAGTTTTTAGAAAAAAGTTTTTTTATTATTTTTTTATTTTCCATAAACGATCAACCAATCCATATACATCTAAAATATTTTTGGTCATTATATCTTTGTTAAAAGTGTTTTTAACTTTCTTGAAAGCATTTTTTCCTAATTTTTTTCTAACATCTTCATTTTTGAGAAGATAGATAATTGCATCCACAAGTTCTTTTACATCCTTTGGTTTGACAATTATACCGGTTTCATTGCTTGTATTAACAAATGATACGCCACTTCCTGGTATATTGGTTGAAATTACTGGTTTTTGACAAGCCATTGCTTCCAATTGAACTATTCCAAATGCCTCAGCTTTGTATGTAGAAGGTAAAATGAAAATGTCACATAGATTATAATATATTGGCAAATCTTGACTAGAAACTTCTCCTAAAAATTGGATATTGTCACTAATATCTAAAAAATTAACAAGTGATTTTAAATTTTCTCTTTGTGGTCCCTCGCCAATAATAAACAATTTAATTTCAGGGAATTTTTGTGTGACTTTTTTCATCGCATAAATTAGATAAGGTAAACCTTTGTATGGAACCAATCTGCCAACAAACAATAAGATTTTTTTACCAAGATGTTTTTTCTTTAATTTATGAAATTTTTGATTTTTTTTAACATTCAACTTGAACGAACTTATATCAATACCGAGCGGGACTGTGACTATCTTTTTCTTGAATTTTTTAATTATTGGTGAACCTTCAACGTAATTTGGAGTTGTAACAATAATTTTTTTAGCTCTTTTTAATATCTTAGTTAGAATTAATTTCGTATATAAAAAATTTAGAATCTTCTTCAAAAATCCAAATTTTATTATATCACTATGGTATGTTACTATCAAATTTTTAGTTTTTTTGAATAGAACTAACAACGATGTAAATGGGTTTGGTAAATGTATATGAACTATGTCATAGTCTAAATTTGATTTAAACAACAGATCTGGGCTGACTGGGGCGTTAAAAATTTCAAAAAATTTAGGAAATTTTATAATTTTTGCACCATTTATTTTTTTCAGTTCAAATTTTTT
>SMTZ1_10020674_pt1 | contig 14034 bp, 13 predicted proteins | sample DeeMarSWOR136_30_FD_25667 | JGI IMG/M metagenome (IMG submission 25667) | reverse complement strand
CGGAACCAAGACTTTTTAATCAACGTAGTCGGCTCAATCGCTGGCACATTCGCTGTTATAGTTGCTGGTTTTGTAGCTTGGCGTTTTTTGAAAAAGAAATATGAAACAGCTGGAGCGCATACAAGTGAACCTTCAAATGTATAAAGCACTTCTACTTGTCGTCACTGCAGTTTTAGCATTGTTTGTGGCTTCGCCTGCACTTCAACGGCTTCTGGTTTATCATCAAACAGAATTTTTCACTGAAATGTGGCTTCTCGGTCCAGAGCATATGGCTAAAAATTTCCCCGTCAACATAACAACAAACAAAAGCTACAACATTTACATAGGAATCGCGAACCAGCTGGGTTCATGCGCTTACTACTCGATTGAGGTAAAGTTCCGAAACCAAACTCAATCAGTAGCCGACACCTTTAACCGTACCCCAAGCAGTTTACCGTCGCTTTACAGCATTTCAGCCTTTGTGGCGGATAAAGAAACTTGGGAGTCACCCATAGCATTTTCGTTTGATTACGCGTACAGCGAGAACACTGCCAACGCGTCGCTTTCAAAGGTCAACGTCAATAACATACTGTTCAACGGAACCAAATTAGATCTTGAAGGGTTCTCCGCGACCTGGGACCCCGAAAGCAGTGGTTTTTTCGGATACTTGTTCTTTGAACTTTGGATCTACAACGATACAACAGGCGGCTTTCAATATCATGAACTTTATACGTCTTTAAAGTTTAACATGATGGTTCAAGCTGATTGAGTTATTCCAAAGGACTGTCTCAAACAAGGAGTTAAAAAAATTGACACGATCAGGCGAGCTGTTTGAGCAAGCGAAAAAGCTGATGCCTGGTGGCGTGAACAGCCCTGTCAGAGCGTTTCAGCCGTATCCATTCTTCACCGCACGCGCACAAGGCTCAAGCTTATTCGATGTTGACGGCAAAGAGTACATAGACTACTGCTTAGGTTATGGACCGTTGCTCTTGGGTCATGCACATCCTAAGATAGTTGAAGCCGTTAAGGCGCAACTGGAAAATGGTTCGCTGTTTGGAACCCCGACAGAACAGGAAGTAGAACTGGCTGACTTAATATGTAAGATAGTTCCGTCAGCAGAAATGGTTCGCCTAGTTAGCACGGGCGGCGAAGCCACAATGAGCGCGATAAGAGCGGCACGAGGATACACGGGAAAGAAAAAAATCATAAAGTTTGAAGGCTGCTATCATGGCGCTCACGATTACGTTTTAGTGAAAGCAGGTTCTGGCGCAACAACTTTCGGTATGCCTACCTCTCTTGGGATTCCGGAAGAAACGACCCGAAACACAATCATTGTGCCGTTTAATGATGCGGAGAAATTTGAAAATGCAGTTAAAGAGAACCGAGAGGAGTTGGCCGCTGTAATTGTTGAACCCGTCATCGGCAACATAGGCTTAGTTCTTCCAAAAACAGGATTCTTGGAAACGCTTAGAGACTTAACTGAAGATTATGGAATAGTCTTAATTTTTGATGAGGTCATTACGGGATTCAGACTGGCGCTTGGAGGCGCTCAAGAATATTATGGCGTGACGCCTGACATGACAACGCTTGGGAAAGTTTTGGGTGGCGGGTTCCCGATTGCGGCTTTTGTGGGCAAAGAAGAGATTATGAAGATGATTGCGCCTGCTGGTAAAGTGTATCAGGCAGGGACCTACAGCGGAAACCCCGTAAGCGTCACTGCCGCGTTGGCTACTTTAAACTTCTTACGCGGCAGCGGAAAAGGGTTCTACGCCAAAATGGAGAGGAATTGCGAGGCAATTGTCGCTCCTCTAAAGAAGATTGTAAGTGAGTGTAACTTGAAAGTGCAGATCAACCATTTAGCGTCTATGTTTCAACTATTCTTCACAGAAACACCAGTCTATGATTATACAAAGGTGAAAACATCAGACACCGCCACATTTATGCGGTATCACGCGAAGTTGCTGAAGAAAGGCATTTTTATTCCTCCATCGCAGTTTGAAACCTGCTTCCTTTCAAGTGCACATTCACGTCAAAACATAGAGAAAATGATTTCAATTGCAACGACTATATTAAGCGAGAGAGCAAATTATAAAAGCTAAAGTTTGCGTTGCTTTAACTCAATTGACAACGATATGGCAAACAGGATGTCAATTGCTTCTATTATGCATATCCATTTATGCGGTTTTCACAGAAAAACATAACATTTAGCTAGGAGACGTGATTTAAATGCAGGTGTCACCGCTAAAGTTGAACCATGCAATACAAGTAGGCGATGGCGTCTTCGACATCACTATACAAGCTGTGGCAAATAATGGTATTCGTGTGTGTAGTGGCGATGTTTTCGTGGTGACATCAAAGATTGTGTCTTATGAGCAATCTAGAATGGTTAGGCTAAGTGATGTTACGCCGTCCGATGTTGCAAGCGCTTATGCCAAGCAGTACGGCATTAGTGCAGAGCTTATGGAATTGATTCTGCAGGAAGCTGATGTAATTTATGGTGGAGTAGATGTGGCACTTTGGCCAAAAAATCTGCGTTCATGGATTAATCAATTCAGGCTTAAGCTAACGCAACATTATTCCCAAGAAGCTGGTGCCCTCGTAACTGACAGCAGTTGCATGCCCATGAGAATCGGAACCGTCGGCGTGGCATTGGCTGCATCCGGATTTAAACCAGCAATAGACTATCGTGACCTCAGTGATCTTTATGACAGGACAATCATCATCACACAGCCTGGAAAATATGCGTTGGAAAAGACTAGATCCTTGTGAAATTGAGTAGAGTTTACTCCCTTAGAACCACCAACTAAGTAACTTACTTTCCTAAAGTTGCATAATATCAAAGTGAGTGTGTTTCAAATGCCTAAGAAATTGCTTTCAATAAGTCCAGATGGAAAGGAATTTCCAATTCCCACAAAACAGGATTATATTCATGAGTATAGTCGCATAGAGAAACTAGTGAGATTTCAGCGGAAAGAGGGGAAGGAGATTGTCGTTGTAAATGGGCTCGGATTCGTCGGTCTGGTGATGGCCGCTGTAGTAGCTGATTCTGTTGATGAAAAAGGCAACGCCAGAAAGTTCGTTATCGGGATGCAGAGGCCTTCAATCCGAAGCTACTGGAAGATACCAACCATCAATAGAGGTCTCTGTCCAGTTAGATCTGAGGATCCTAAGGTGAATGTTCTATTGAAGAAGTGTGTTCTTGAGCGAAAGAACATGATTGCCACTTTTACCTACGATGTATTGAAGCTAGCCGATGTAGTGATCGTCGACATTCAGTGCGATTATCGGAAGAACGAGCTCGGGAACGTAGAGAATGGGCATGCAGATATGATAACCTTTGAGGAAGCGATAGGCATTATTGCAGATCATATCGATCCGAACTGTCTTGTACTAATCGAGACAACTGTGGCCCCTGGAACTACTGAGCAGGTCGCATATCCAATAATCAAGAAAAGGTTCAAAAAAAGAGGGATTGACACCGAACCACTGCTTGCTCACAGCTATGAGCGGGTCATGCCTGGAAAGGAATATGTACGGTCAGTTCGCGACTTTTGGCGGGTCTGTTCAGGGATTAATGAGGAATCGAAGAGGAGAGTTGAGAAGTTTCTCAGCGAAGTTATCCACACTAAAGAATTTCCTTTAACCGTTCTGGACAAACCAATCGAATCAGAGACCGCTAAAATCATAGAGAACTCGTACAGGGCGACTATACTTGCATTTATGAACGAGTGGTCCATTTTTGCCGAACGCAATGGCATAGATTTGAAGAAAGTAATTGCCGCAATCAAAGTAAGGCCAACGCATTCAAACATAATGTTTCCAGGTCCAGGAATTGGAGGTTATTGTTTACCAAAAGATGGTGGACTTGGTATATGGTCTCACAATCACATCCACGGATGGGAGGATGAGATTTTCAAAATCACACCAATGGCCATAAATATTAACGATACTCGCGCCTTACACGTAGCGGTGTTGGTCAGAGATGCTTTAAGAAACATGGGAAGACCCATAGCTGCTGCTGACATCCTTCTACTGGGAGCTTCGTATAGGGAGGACGTGGGTGATACTAGATACAGCGGATCAGAATTGATTGTAAGAAAGCTCACAGAAATGGGTGCAGACATAAACGTCCACGATCCTTATGTAGACCACTGGTGGGAACTGGAGAAGCAAGATGAGTACCCCCATCCAGATTATTCACGGAAGCGGTTCTTCGATAGACAGGACAAGCTCTCGGAATTGAGGATGAAGAAGGATATGTGGGCGTCGATGAACAACGTAGATGCTATTATCCTAGCAGTAAGGCATAAGCCATATTTGGATCTCGATCCCGAAGAGGTCGTCAAATCTGTGGGAAAACCATGTGCAATAATAGATTGTTTCACAATCCTCAACGACGATCAGATACGGAAATACTTCGAATTGGGCTGCGAAGTGAAGGGGATGGGGAGAGGCCATATCGAGAGCATAAAGAAAGTCGTTATGAAGAGAAAGATGAATTAAATCAACAATCATCAAAGGATTGTGCGCACTTTTAAACTGCTGCATTTATAGTCGCTATGAATAAGGAGCATCATGAATGAAGGTTAGAGGAATGCATTTGACAAGCCGAATTAAGAAATCAAAGCCTATGATTCGACTCGTTAGACCCCTGGCGCGCTAGGCTTCTTCGAAAGTTAAGCCTGGCAGACCAAGTTTGACCTATGTGTGAGCATAGCGTGCGCTACTGAAAACTAGATCCACCCAAACATCGAATATGCAACTTGGACGGTTAGAAAATGATTGCGATGCTTCTCACACTGGCGATTTCAGCTGGGGCTCTTTTTTTCGCGGTCTATTGCCTGTATTATTTTCGCGTATTGAAGATCAAAGGAAGCCAAGATTACACTAGCCTAATCAATCAATTGTTGGCTGGAGCCACAAATCTGACCGATATGCCCAAGGTCACCGTGCTGATTCCAGCTCGAAACGAAGAGTCCGCAATACCACGCAAGCTTCATAACCTCGCTGAGTTGAACTATGACAAAGACAAAATGGACATTGTGATCGTTGACGACTACTCCGACGATCGGACCTGCCAATACTCCTTAGATGCCCTTAACAGATATGGGTTGCGAGGAAAAGTCGTAAAGAATAATCATTCAGGAGCGAATGCAGCCTACAATACAGGAATGCTCGAAGCAAAAGGCGATTATGTGCTAGTAACCGATGCCGATGTGACGATCGAGAAGGATTCTCTGAAGAAGGCTTTAGCTATTATAACAAACGTAAGCAACGTCGGGGCAGTTACAGCTCAAAGCAAAACGATTTCGGATTGTGAGACGGTTGCCACAGCGCTGGATACGACCTACCACAGTTTCGTTCGCAGCTATCTGATTGCTGAAAGTGCAATCTATTCGACATTTCCTGGATTCGGCGGTTTTCTTCTCTTAAGAAAAGAAGCCTTTTCGCCAATTCCCATAGACTACGGGGCCAAAGATTGTAACATAGCCTTCTCGACTGTGAAGAAAGGGTACAGGTACATCTACGGACCGAACATTCTCTTCTACGAGACAATATGCGAGAAACTTGGAGTTCAGAGAAAGCAGAAAACGCGAAGGGCAGCTAGGCTAGCCCAGTCACTTCTGTTGAATTACGATATTGCGTTCAAAAAGGAATATGGGCGATTTGGGAAATTGATATTCCCATTGCGGTTTTTTATGCTAATAATATGCCCAGTTCTCGGATTCATTGCGTTCTCGGCGATCATTCTTTCGATTTTTCTCCTCTCAACTATTCTCGGCCTTCTGTTTTTGACTATCTTTTTCTTGGTCATTTTCTCTGGGACAAGGACAAACAATTCGATTCTCCGTTTGTTTTCAAGCTTTGTTTTTCATCAATTTTACATGTTACTGGGTCTCATCTTGTCTCCTAAAAAAATGAGCGTCTGGTCTCTCCGAAAAAAACCAATCTCTGGAATCAACAGCGCGCACGGAAAAAAAGGATAGTGTTAGACATGGGAATAATGAATTTATCCGAGAAAGAAATCATAGAACGAATTGGTAAAGGAAACATGACTGCCGCTCTTGTAGGTCTCGGTAGGAAAGGTTTGCCTACGGCATATATGTTCGTGAACGCCGGAATGAAGGTTAGCGCGCGCTCCTAAAAATACTAAATATAAACAGGTGAAATCAATGCGAAAAATTAAGGTTGCAATCATAGGATGCGGAAACATCGCTCAGCAGGTTCACATTCCGAACTACATACAGAATCCAAAATCAGAGCTTGTCGCCTTGTGTGATCCCAGGAAAGATGTATTGGCAAGAACCGCAGAAAAATACGGAATCAAACACACGTTTGAAAACTACCAGGAAATGCTAGGCAGCGGGCTTGCAGAGGCGGTGAGTGTCTGTGTCCCAACAAGGTTGCATTCCAAGGTCGTGATCGATGCTGCAGACGCCGGTGTGCACGTACTATGCGAGAAGCCAATAGCCTCGAGCCTAGAAGAAGCAAACAAGATGTTGGAGGCGGTCGCCGATAGCGGCATCAAATTTACTGTAGGTTTCAACCTGAGATTCTTGCCGAACCACGTAAAAGTTAAGGAGTATGTGCAAAAAGGAAGAATCGGCGAGCCGATTTTTGTACGCGCCCACCTAATTACCACAGGTCCTTTTGCGAAATCCGGTGACTCTTATGCGGTTGAGATGGAAAAGAGGATTGGCTGTCTCTTCGATATAGGAGCCCACCTTGCAGACCTAATGTTGTGGATGTTTGGGCAACCATCATACGTTTCTGCCTATTTGTCAACGCACATGCAAGGAGCAAGGGTTGATGACTCAGCTCTAACTTCAATAAGGTTTAAATCTAATATTATCGGAGAGATATCTGTTGCGTGGGCTCCGATCTTCAACTATGGTTCAATGGAGACGTGCAGAATGATACAAATAACTGGAACAAGGGGTATTCTTGAATCTGATATCTACGGTCCATCTTTTCAATTCTACAGCATCGATTCTTTGTCATGCAAAATCAAGGGAAGAATGAAGCTGACACCGAAGAAGTTCGATCCGAATATTCCGAATGAAGCTTTGACATGGTCTTACATGAAGGAAATTGATGATTTTCTTGAAGCAGTCAGGTCAGGAAAGACTCCAGAGGTGTCGGGGGAAGAAGCGCGAGAATCGCTTAAACTGATTCTTGCTGCGTATGAGTCAAGTGCGTCCAAGTCTGTCGTTCAGTTAGGTTGAGATGAAAAAATGGGGTCATTAGTTGCTATTGTTGCAGCTAACCATAGAACAGTTGGAAGTGCTACTCGAAAGTCGATCGACTTAATAAATGGTCTTGGCGACTTGGGAGACCGTAGAAACATTCTAATCAAGCCCAATCTTTGCAGGCCTTCCTCTTCGCAATCAGGATGCACGACCGACGTGGAAGTCGTTGAAGCCGTTATAGCCGAGATAAACAGGATTTCGAATTCTAACATTCAGGTAGTGGAGACAAACAACTTCATTGCAAGCGCCGATGAAACTTTCAGAACTCTTGGCTACACCGATTTGGAAAAGAGGTTTTCCAACGTAAAATGCATAAATCTTTCAAAAGACGAAAAAATGAGATTAACCATGAAGGGGAAAATCTTCAGGACGCTTCAAGTCCCTGAGACCGCAGTCCTTTCCGACTATACGGTTTTCTCCTCTCCCGAGAGCGAAGACAGACATATCATGGATTCATGCATGAAGCTCTGGTAGATCTAAACACGATCTACAAGCCTGATCTGTCAATTATTGACGGTGTGATGGGAATGCAAGGGTTTGGTCCTGTAGGCGGAAAACCTAAAAAATTAGGCGTTATAATTTCCAGCAAAGACCCCGTTGCAGCTGATGCCGTTGCTGCAGAAATCATAGGGATTAAGCCTTCAAAGATCAAGTACCTTAAGTGCGCAGAGAAGAGCGGCATCGGAACTATCAGGGACATCGAAGTAGTCGGGTGCAACATAGACGAAGTGAAGACAAAGTGCGACTTTATACCTCTGAGACTGTATTTGCTTGGCAAGATTTCTTTGAACCTCCAACGCTTTTCTAGGCGGCTAGTTGGTTTTGGCAAACTGCTTAGTCTAGGAAGAAGTGCAATGGCAACAATCGGATATTCAGAGTTGAGAAGCAGGGCATCCATATATGAACTGTTAGGAATGGCGAAAGATATGCTCTTCAAATTTCAGGACTAGAGTCTATGTATTTTCCACAATCAAGCTAAAAAAAGGCTGGCATTCTTGAGAATTGTGCTATTCGGGTCTCAACTTTTCAATATCTCCAACCACGCCCTTTGCTTTCCAAAGATGGGGTGTGACGTCTACATGATTCCCTTGATTCCTTCAGGGAAAAGTCTTTCATTTGAGAATAACCGAGAACTAATGGAGGAATTAGGGCGAAGAGGCGTTCATGTTATGCCAGTTTTTTTGAGCACCTCCGATTCTCGCTTTCGCAACTTTCTGAATCCTGCTGCTCTTTTCCGAGACAGCAAGAACATTTTTCAAGCCTTGAGAGCATTGGATCCGGATGCAGTAGTAGGGTTCTATATTTTGCATGCAGTTCCTCTCGCCATTTTCAAGAGACTCTTCAAATACGTTCTCTCTGTAGTTGCCACGGGTGGCGACATAAACCTACACAGCGGACAACCATACAGCACGATTCGCAAGTTCATCTACAGACAGAGTGATTTGGTCTTTGCTGTCTCTACCAATCTCCAAGGAAAAATGCGCAGAGAATGGGGACAACAACCGATTTTGTTGCATACAGGGATCGATCCATCTTTTTTCAGGAACCTTGAGTCGAAAGATACTCTTCGCCCGAAATGGAAACTGGAGAAAGATGATCTCGTTGTTCTCACCGTCTGCAATCTTGTGAAGCACAAAGGAGTGCATGTCTTAATCGATGCAATAGGCGATCTGCAGAAGCGCATGCCCAATTCCAGAATACGTTTGCTCGTTGTGGGCGAGGGTCCAGAAGAGAGAAACCTGAAAAGGCAGTCTTCGAATCTTGGTCTAGGCGAGAACGCTATTTTTCTAGGCTCCAGAACAAGAAACGAGTTGCTGGAACTTTATAATACTGCAGATTTGTTCGTGTTGGCAAGCTATTCAGAAGGTCTACCGTTCGTCTTGTTGGAGGCTATGGCATGTGAGACTATGTGTATTTCTACTCCAGTCGGAGACATTGGAAAAGTGATTCGAACGGGCTACAATGGCTTTTTAGTTAAAACTGGTGATCCAGCGAATCTCGCCGATAGGATGGAGGAAGCTCTTTCTCTTAATGAGGCGAAGAGGTTAGCCATGTCCATTCAGGCACGCGAAACTGTTGAGAAGGATTTCGATCTGCGAAGAATAATGTTGACAATGGTTCAAACTTTGTGGACACGGACCAAAGGCGCGAGCTAAGAAATGAATGGTCTCTTAGTAGCTACTTCATGAGACTCCAACGTGGCGAAAGTTATGATCAAAGAATATTGGGGTAAAAGATCATGCTTACAAGCAAATGCTAATCAACATTTAAAGATGATAGCTTCTAATGACGAGCAACTCAAGAAATTGCCTAGACGATTGGGTTTAAATGGGCGAAAAAAAGCATACCTGCAAAAACGGGAAGAGCTGAAGAGGCTCGCGATCCTTTCTCAATTCTGCCATCTGGTAAGTTTTACTCTGAAAAAACCAAGAACCCAACTTCAATGCGGAGCCTTGATCACGTCAATAGACATTGATGTTGGGAGTAGCCAACTTGGAGAGAAAAACAGGGGAAGAAATGATTCCAACGTTAATGACTATCTACCTGAACGGTACGTGGGAGAAATGGAAGAGAAAGCTGTTCCCTCTTTGGCTAAATTCTTTGACGAACTGGCAATACCCGTGACTTTTGCCGTTCGTGGACAGCTGACTGAGGTGGAGAATTCGATTATGGAACCTATTTTAGATTCGCCGATAGAACACGAAATCGCGGCACACGGATATTACCACCGAAGTTTCACCAGTCTCTCCAAGGCTGAAGCCAAAAAAGAACTACAATTGATTTCAATTGGATTTCAGAAGCTAGGACTAAGACCGACGAGCTTCGTGTTCCCCAAGAATCTCGTCAGTCACTTGGATCTGCTGGAGAGATTCAAGTACGAGAGTTTCAGAGACGAAGGTGGTCTGCGAAAAGATGGCATGTTTATTCGCAGGAAGGGGCAACTCTACGATGTACATCCTGGATTCTATCTAGGTGCTGTGTATAATCCAATTTTTCTCACAAAGATAATCGACATTGCGGTGACGCGCAGGCTTCCTTTTCACATATGGTTTCATCCTCATGACATTTTTGAAGGCGGATCGGTCGAAAAAAAAATCAGACGAGTATTTTTTCCACTTTATAATTATGCAAAAAGAAAAGAAAGAGAAGGAACTCTGAAATTCGAAACAATGCAATCAATAATCAACGAAATAAAAAATGCACGCAGCTAGCACTTGCATCAAGAAAGGTGAAAGCACGACCAAGTTATGCATCAAAATCTTGGATTTTTCGATCATTCGGTTCCAAAACGAGAAGATAGTCGATCGGCAAGATGGGATTTAGCAACGTATTGTACGCGCGCGCTCTTTTGGAATTCAGGCATAGGGATCGATTCACTTTGAAAGGAAATTCTCCTCATGTCACGAAAAGCAGAATAGCTATTATGACTTTTCAAGTCCTCGATTTGTTTCTTGCTAAAACAGCATATGTCAAATTGAGTGAAAATCTTGCAAAACGCGGAAATACTGTAGATTTCTTCGGAATAACCTCTAAAAGAGTGAAGAAAACATGTGATGAATCAGGAACTCATGTAGTTGCCTTTCCTATGAAACTGTTTCCTTTTTTGACACACATCTTATACGTAACTTTGCTTGTTTTGATAATGCCTTTTTATATTATTTCTCAAAGGCCAGATTTCGTAATCTTGGAAGCAAAGTTTGGCTGCTTGGCCCCTGCCCTTGTATCAAGGCTCTTTCCTCGGCGACTCAGACCAAGAATGATTTTGGATATCCGAGGCACACCCGTTGGAGTACGTAACTTTCGAAGATACCTTACAGCTTTAGGCTTTATTGCCTCAGTGTCTGTGGCGGGAAGAATTTTCGATGGGATAACAGCAGCTAGCGACAAAATGAGCAAGGAGATTTGTTCAAGATTCAGATTTAATATGAAGATGACCCATGTTTGGCATAATGGCGTGGACGTAAATCTATTTCGACCCAAGATGCTCGAAAGAGAGAAAATGAGGAACCAGTTCGGTCTGTCCGGAAAATTCGTGGTCTTCTATCATGGTTCATTCAGGGTGAATGGCGGAATTGCTGAGACTATCAAAAGCATTGGAATAATAGCAAAGGACTATCCTGATGTGTCGCTTTTCCTGCTTGGAGACGGTTTGGAACTGAAGACGTTTGAGAGCCTGATTAAAGAAGACAAAATCGAGGATAAGGTCATCATACATCGGTCTGTGGATTATGCTGATGTGCCCAGCTACATTGAATTGGCCGATATTGGGATAGTACCGCTGCCGGATATACCTGATTGGAAGTATCAAAATCCTTTGAAGCTTATTGAGTATCTGGCCATGGGAAAGACAGTAATAGTGTCTAATATTCCTGCCAATCGACAATTAGTCGGTGAAAAAGAATGCGGAATCTATCTTTCTTCAGTGACTCCGAAGGCAATTGTCGGAGCGATTTCATACGCCTACATCAACAAAGAAAAACTTGATGAGTGGGGGGCGACTGGTAGGCTTTTAGTGGAAGAAGAGTACGACTGGAGAATAGTTGCGCAGTCGGTGGAAAGCTATCTGAATGAACTTGTCGGATGATGTCAACAATTATTGGGCATAGCTAGGATCACATTTATGCGCTCCTATATAGCCAGTTGAAATTTTTTTATCCTTCTGGTGCGATGAGGTTGGAAAAATCACAATGATGCAAGGCTCAAGGTCGATTGCAACAACTAGAAGCAATATTTCTGACAACATGATCACTGCAAGAAACACAGTTCATTTACTCCTCGCTTTCTTCGCGAGTGTCAACCAAACAAAAGAGGTTATCATTCTAACGTATCATTCGGTTGGATCAAACGATGATTTCTACACTGTGACCCCTGAGGCTTTTAGCCGACAGATGGAATACTTGAGAAACAACTATTCAATAGTTCCTTTATCTGAAGTAGTGGATTTCGCCAAGGGTACCAAAGAGATGCCGAGAAGGTCCGTGTCAATTACCTTCGACGATGGATACCGAGATTTCTATTCAAACGTCTATCCATACTTCCGAAAATATGAGTTACCAGCGACAGTCTTCGTTACTACAGGCTATGTTGGCAAGGAATGGGCATTCAATGAATATGGCTTGGAAATGCTCACATGGGACGAGATAGAAGAGATTAGCATAAACAATATTGAAATTGGAGCCCATACGGTTACTCATCCAAGCCTTAAAAAGGAAAATCGCTGGAAAGCAGAATATGAGATAATCGAGTCGAAAAGAGAGATAGAAACGCGCTTGAAGAAAAGAGTTAGATTCTTCTCCTATCCTTTCGGAAGGTATACTGATCAAGTATCGGAAATTTTAAAGAACTCGGATTTTGAGGCTGCGGTCGGCGGGCGAGGAACAGTTCATAAAGGCTCATGCCTTTTTCCATTAAATAGAGTTCAGATTGATCGCTCAGTCTCCTTCCTTCAGTTTAAAGCTCGATTGACAAAGGCAGTGGATTGGTCAAGAAATATCGAACAGGCTGTCAGAACACTACTTGGAAAACGTTAAGTCTCAGGCGCTTTCAACTAGCGCATATTGCTTAGCACATGATTATAATGTTGCTTGGCCGATCAACCCAACAAAACTCCAATCACAATAGGATTATGCGTGAAGAACTCTGAAAAGACAACAAAGCGCAGCTACAGAGCGGTCAGGGAATAAAACAGGTACTTGAAGACATCAACCAATAAGCCAATTACATTTTCAGAGAGATAGACGCAGGCAAGAAGCGTATTCGGTTAGATTTCCCAGAGAGGAAAGGCAATGGATTCAGATACTACTCTTTCATAGGCGAAGACGCAATTCAAGAGATTCGCAAATGGCGAGTTATACGTAAGCAATGGCTTGACGAACTTGGTAAGGAAAGCCAGTACCTGTTCATTACCAATAGAGGAACCCCTTTAACTTGCAAATGCTATCATAATCTCTTTCGGCTTATCATGAAGAATCATGGTCTATATAAGATCCCATACTCGGTTCGACGGCATGGTTTTCGAAAGTTCTTTGAGCAAGAGGCAAGCCCTCCAGAACGCGGGATCAGTAGAAGCTAGAAGATAATACCAATAATATTATAAAGTTACCTCGATTATATGAGGTATGCGAACATCTCAACTATAAACAAGGTAATAACCTTGAAATTTAGGGCAAATAGATATGTGGTCTTAGTAATCACGCTAGTAATTTTAATGGGAACTCCTGCAAGTGCATTTGGTCAAGATTTAAATGTAAATGACCTTCCTGCCAATAGCACAGAGGCTTTGACTCTACGCCCGAATGCGAAAGGCACATATAGCACTTGGAGTGAAGTGCCCAATAATGGTTTTATTTTTGGTGACCAGTTTGAGCAAGGTGACTTCTCGGCTTGGACTACAACTTATAGCTCGGGTGGTTTGGGTACGGTGGAGTCAGCGGGCAATTATGATGGAGGGTATGTTGAAAAGGCAGTTTTGGGGTCAGCCTCGACAGCGTGGGCTTTTGTAAGGAAGAATGTCACATCTTTTAATCCTATGTATGCGAGGGCGTACATCAAGTTTACGTCGTTGCCGTCAGCGGCTGGTTATGCCACCACGTTTCTTTGGATAAACGATGTTGCGGCCGCTAATGCCTACATGTGCGGTGTAGGCATTCAGAACGATGGAATAGGAGTGAGATGGTACATGATGTATTTTCTTACGCCAGGTGGCTATAGGCAGCAAGTAATGGGTGGGTCTTATGGTGAGCCGGAGGTTGACACTTGGTATTGTATTGAGGTTATGGCAAAAACTGGGGCTTCCGGTGGTGGG
>SMTZ1_10004486_pt1 | contig 14036 bp, 10 predicted proteins | sample DeeMarSWOR136_30_FD_25667 | JGI IMG/M metagenome (IMG submission 25667) | reverse complement strand
TAGCCTCCATTTCATCTGATGTTTTCTGTTCGTTCATGGGGTCGCATTCAAATCCGGAGGTCATGCTGACTAAGTGCCGCACAGTTATGCTTTCCTTGCGGGCATCGCGGTTGGCAATAGTGCGGTCCGAAAAAAATGACAGTATCGGCTGGTCGAGTTCAAGCTTGCCCTCGTCGGCCGCGATACCGATGAGGGTCGTCATAACACTCTTGGTGACTGAAGCCAGGTCGTGATAATACGAGCCGTCGTAGGGATAGAAGTAGGCATCGAGGAAGATCGAGCCGCCTCGGACAATCAAGATGCTGTGGATGCTGGTACCGTTCTCTTTGATTGCCTGCAGCCCTTCCGCTAGCTTGGCAGAGTCAAATCCCTGAGCCTCGGGCGTACTGCTTTGCCATCCGGTGGTAGGCCAGTAGGCCGGTTCCGGAACAGCGTATTCGGCTGGTCGTAGCACCTGCCAAGCATATATGCCAGCAAAGACGACTGCCACTGTGACTACTGCCAAAACGACAAGCCGCATTGGTGTAAATATTCCTAGTTTACGATGTAGACTCTGCTTCATTGGATGCCTCTGTGGACGCCTTCTATCAAACCTTACAGCTACATTCCTTCTACCAGTAAAATGACTGCCCCACAGGCACTACGCCGATTATAGCACAGTTTGCACAATAGTAATTGAATCTCTATCTATTTATATCTACAGTAGTTACAGTAATGTACTTGGTTAAAGGCGTAAGTAACAAAAAAGTATTTTGTAGAATCCTCTCCCTCGTAATAAAACAGAGCTACACTTTACCATATTGTTGATATTTGGTAGTAAAAACAATAAAATCAGGGTGTCGGTTGACCTAGTGTCTTGACACCCTGATTCTTTTCAAAAAACTCCCGGAAGGGTTGGGCTTCTGAAGTTGGTAGGCCGTGCAGGTCTCGAACCTGCGACACCCTGATTAAAAGTCAGCATGCTACATTCGTTGCTGTTAACAATTCCCTGACTATATACATGCCTGGCCTAAGATACTTAACCAAACCGGAGTTCAGGGGCAGGTACCAGGAATATTGAATTGACATATAGCATCATCCATTCTAGAATCCATTTTAGATTGGGAGAGATGACTAACCTGCCATTATACACGATAGGTGTGGTCGCCGAATTACTGGGTGTTCATCCCGAAACCATCCGTGTTTGGGAGAGATACGGTGTAATCAAACCGCAAAGGAGAAGCGGCCGTCGATTCTATTCAGAGACCGACTTGAAAAAGTTGCAGTTCGTTAAAAGACTAATAGCAGATGACCTGAATTTGCCAGCAGTGTGTCATTACCTTCGACTTTACCCCTGCTGGCAAATGGATGGTTGTCCAGGTTGTATGCATGGTTCTAGACTCGTTGCGTGTGCAAAGCCATGCTGGAGAGAAGAGGGGATTTACTGCCAAGTATCTGGCGACGAGGATACATGCCTAAACTGCGAATTTCAAAAATAGAAGCAGTTTGAATAAATAGCATTAGACCGGGGCAACCGTAAGTTCTAATCCAGTGTACCCAATAATAGACGTTTAACCTATCTCCATGCTGACCGTGTTGTTACTTTAACACACACATTTAAAAGGCTAATGGTTATGGATTCCTCCTTCTTATTCTATACACAATCAGCTTATTTATTGATAGATGTTTAATCTTTTTACCCTTTCTCAAGACAAAACCATCTCTATTTATCTCCTGTAACTCTTTCTAATAATGGTTCGTAACTTCAATAGAGAAGTTTAATTGACTTCAAAGCCACCATTGAACTATCATAACGGCGAATGAGGTAAAGATTGGTGTGGGTATAGGAATTCGATGATGGAATAATGAGATCAGTACGGACCAACCTGTAGGTTATGAAAAGTATTCCTAGGAGGTAGTAATGAGTGATGATTATATCTTAACTGGCATTGCTGGTGCCGATAAGATTCTTGGGGAGAAGGGAATACCCAGGGGTCAAAGCATCTTGGTGGCTGGAGGACCCGGTAGCGGGAAGACCACCTTTGCTATCCAGTTTCTTTATAAAGGAGCTGTAGAATACAACGAGCCCGGAATCTACATATCACTGGATGAAGACCCTGATGATGTGAAAAGGAACATGTCGAAATTCGGCTGGGACCTTGGCAAGCTCGAGCAGGATAACAAAATTGCCTTCATAAATGTTTCACCAGTTCGTGTTGCATCATCAGATAAGGCCGGACTTATCCAGTTAGGTATGAAGGAATTCAAGCTGATTAAGTTGTTGGAAGCTATTAGAGAAGGCATAGATAAGGTTCGGGCTAAGAGAGTGGTCATTGATCCCATTACAATATTTACGCTGCAGTATCCTGATGAAGTTGAGCGTATATATGCTATGAGAGACCTGATAGCTGATTTCAGGAAGACCGGGTGCACCAATTTGTTAATCTCCGAGCTAAGAGGTACGGGATTAGAAAGAGAACACCAATTTGAAGAGTACCTGGCTCAAGGGGTCATCCTGCTTCGCACAGTTATTAAAGACGATAGATTAACCCGGATGTTTCAGGTAGAGAAAATGCGTGGACTGGAGGTTGACAATCAGCCACGCCCATATAACATTACCAATAGTGGTATAGAGATATATCCCACTTTGACAGTGTTCAAGTAGGGAGGTTAGCGATGTCCCTAGCCAAAATACAAGAACCTCCAGATAAGGGCATAATCTTATTAGCTGGCGCGCCGGGAACAGGGAAAACCACCTTTTGCCATCAGGTTGCTATCAATAGTATGGTGGCAGATAGGCCGGTCATTTTCGTTACCACCGAACAAAGTCCCACGGATGTCACAGGTCAGTTACAAGGAATGGGTATGGACCGACCAATAGGCTTGAACTTTGTCGATGCCTTCACCGAGACAGTTGGCCTTACGGTCACCCGGCGGTCTGACACCATATATGCTAACTGTGTCGACCTAAACAGTCTAAGTATCGCTATCACCAGATTGCAGGAGAGGATAGGGAAGACCGGCACACTGCTCGTTTTTGATTCACTTACCTCTCCTTACCTTTTCAGTGGACTGGAGGTAGTGAAGTTTATGAGGTTGTTTCTATCCAGGTTCTCTTCCGAGGGTAATCCAGTGCTAGTTCTCCTAGATGAAGGCTGTGGCAAGGAAGAAGACATGGTAGCTATACAGAGCACCGCTGATGGCATAATAAGAATGGAGGTAAAAGAGGGCTCAAGGATTATAAGTGTGGTGAAGTATCCTAATGTGGAACCAACAGTTATTGAGGTTCCTATTGAGGCCGGGGCAACCATAAAATCGGCATTTGACAAATTCAAGTCAACTGTGCTCTCGAATCCAGGTCGAATGAGGGAGTGGACACGAAGCATGTCCGGGCAATCTGGAGCGGCAATGAGAAAGGAGGTCGGTGACTACGTCAATTTGTTCTGGCCGAGTTTTGCCCACTGGAGTACCATGCTCTGGGACCCCAAAGGGTTCCCCAAGATGATATACGAGTTGAACAAGGAGGACGCCGCCTTCGCTGCCACGAGAGAGATGCTCTCGTTTTCTCCCCGGCCTCTGTTTTTTCTAGCACAGTTTTTCTTGACAATGCAAACTCTGGGGCTCTTTCCCAAGGATTTCAGTAAGGTAGAAGATATGAAAAAGTTCTGCAGAGGAGCCGGGGGAGGGCCGTGGGGGAGAATGGCCCGGTGGGAGCGAAGCGGGACTATCGAGTATCTTGTAGACATCTCTCAGAACGATGAGCACTACTTTCGAGTATATGAGAGCTCGGATTGCTGGGCATTCGATAATGTTGGTGCGGCAATGGCCTGGCATCTCCCCCCTCACATGGCCGGTCAACTCGAAGGATTTGAGAAGAACGGGAGCGAATGGAATGCGGTTGAGACGAAGTGTATCGGGCTGGGCGACCCTTACTGTGAATTTAAACTGGTTCCGGGTGAAATCAGTGAACTTGAGTCCTCTCTCGAGAAAGACGCCCTGGTTGTGGAGAGGATACATGAGCAATTGATGGAGCGCCTCAGGGCGTTTCTGCTGGAAGGAAAAGACCTTGTCAGCAGACCGGGGTTTGACAGCGATGTCAACCTCCACCCGCTTATACACGGTTTTGGCTTTCCTTATGTGAACCTGGCTGGGGAAAGATACCGAATGGCGTTAAGGATGGGAGGTGCCAGGGCAGGAAAGAAAATCGGCGAGTGTCTGATGGAAGCTGGGTTGATTGAGGATGAGGCAGTGAAACGTGTTTTTACCTTCCTGGAATACTGTAAGGTGGGAAAGGTAACTATGGATGAAACGATAAGGATCAGGGAGAACTGCGAGAGTTTCTCTACATCGCTATTTACAATTACCGAGCAGCCATCATGCTTTTTTACTACCGGTTTTATTAACGGGCTCTTCTCAGCTGTTAGGAACCAGCATGTCAGAGAAGTAAAATGTATCGCTGCTGGAAGCCCGTACTGCGAATGGGAAATCATATAAGCCAGGTTAAATCCATATCAGAGGTTTGTGGAATACAGAACGTAAAAGGTGAAGTGTCATGAAACTTATACCAGCTTTAGAAACAGGTGTTGTGTGGAATGCCTGGATTTTCACCACTGCTGTTTTCGGAGGTATTTGAGGAGGTGGTGAGATGGAGAAAAGAGGACTGTCATTGGCTGAAATCCAGGATGTACCTAAGGGCAACCTTATTCTGCTGGCCGGTCACCCTGGAGCAGGAAAATCCACGTTCTGCCACCAGGCTATCCTGAATGAACTGGCTATCGAAAGACCGGTTATTTACGTTACCACGGAGCATGGCCCTTCTGAGGTTACGGATATACTCAAAGAAAAGGGTATGGGCGAACCTCCGCCCGGAGCACTCAATTTCGTAGATGCCTTTGGCGAGACCGTAGGAGCGGCTACTCAGGAACGTCCCGACACTATAAGTGCCAACTGTGAGGACCTGAACAGCATAAGCATGGCTATTACCAAGCTTCAGGAAAGAGTTGGAAACCACAACATTTTTCTTGCCTTCGATTCACTTACCTCTCCATACCTTTTTAATGAGAAGGAGATATTCCGATTCCTACGGCTCTATATGGCCAAGTTTGCTTCTGAGGGGAACTCGGTTTTAGCTCTAATGGATGAGGGTTGCGGCAAGGAAGAAGACATTGGAGCAATGATGAGCGTCGCCGATGGCATCCTTAAAATGGAGACGCAGGAACATTCAAGAGTTGTAAACGTGGTGAAACATCCAAGACTTGGGACGGCAAGGATCGATATTCCCCTGGAGCCGAGAGAGTCTTAGGGTAAGCCTAAGATTGAATGGGATCCGGTCGTTCTTAAAAAATTCCTTATGTCGTTCTATTTTGGAATCACGAAAATGAGAAGCGAGTGCGGAGACTTCGTGAATCTCTTCTGGCCTAATCTTACGCATTGGAGCTGCATGCTTTGGGATCCTAAAGGGTTTCCGACAATGTTGTATGAGATGAACAAATACGAGGTTTCCTCGGCAGAAGATTCCTTACGGGATTTTCCACGGACTTTTAAGCTCTTTTTCAACAGTCTTTCACTCGCCCAGCTACTCCATATACTGCCGAAGAATTACAGTAAAGTTAAAGACCAGAAAATGCTGTTCAAGATAATGTTGGAGCGTAATGTGAAAAGAGAGCGCAGTGGTATTCTGGAATACCTCGCTGACATATCTAAAACAGATGAACACTACTTCAGAGTACACGAGAATTCAGACTGCGTTGTACTTGGAAATATCGGCATACCGGTAGCTTCTCATATACCACCTTTACTCGCGGGCCATAGTGAGATGCCTGAAAAAGGCGTTCAGGAATGGAGCGCCATAGAGACTAGATGTATAGGGTTGGGAGACCCCTATTGTGAAATCAAGCTTGCAAAGGGTGAAATCCCGGAGCTAAAGCAGTCCCTGGAGAAAGACAACATATTAGTTGGGGAAATACACGAACGGCTGGTCGAAAAGGTGGCGGGTTTTATTTTAGAAGGTAAACCTCTGGTGGAAAGACCACGATTGGGCAGCGAGGTGCATATGCATATGGTATTACACGGCATGGGTTACCTTAACCTGGTGGGCGAAAAATACCGGAGAGCGCAGATGATGGGTGGTGCCAGGTCAGCCAAGATTATTGGAGAGCGCCTGATGGAGGCAGGTCTGAGTGAAGATGAAACGATAAAGCGTGTTATCAGTTTTATGAACTACTGCAAGGTAGGAAAGGTCACGCTAGGAGAAACGGTAAGAATTAGAGAAAACTGCGAGAGTTTTCGCGCTACAATCATGAAGCACGTAAAGCAGCCTTCCTGCTTCTTCACCACTGGTTTTCTGAACGGGCTCTTCTCAGCAGTTAAAAACAAGCATGTCAGGGAAATCAGGTGCGTGGCTGCTGGTGACCCGTACTGCGAGTGGGAAATCATATAAGGTGGCCGAAATGCTGATTTTAGATTTAGAACACGGAATGCAAAAGGTAAAGTGTCGTGATGCTTATAACAACTTTCGAAATGGATGTGTGGAATACCCGGGGATTTTCACTACTGCTGTTGTCGGAGGTATTTGAGGAGGTGGTGATATGGACGAAAGAGGATTATCCTTAGCCGAAATTCAGGAATTACCTAAGGACAGCCTGACCCTGCTGGTTGGGCCTCCGGGTACCGGAAAATCAGCCTTCTGCCATCAGATAGTGCTCAACGGCATTGCTGCGGAAAAACCCGTCATTTTCATAACCACCGAACGAAGCTCTCCTGCTGTCGTTGAGTTGTTAAGAGATAAAGGTATGGGGGAGACCACCCCGGAAGCTTTAGGCTTCGTCGATGCCTTCGCCCAGACGGTGGGATTGGCAGTTCCAGAACGACCGGACACCATCGGCGCCAGTTGCGCGGACTTGAATAGCATAAGCATGGCCGCCACCAGGTTGCAGGAGAGACTGGGGCGGAAAAATATAATGCTTGCCTTTGACTCGCTCACATCTCCATACCTGTTCAGCGGTGCCGAGGTTACCAAGTTCATGAGGCTGTTTCTATCGAGGTTCGCTGCCGAGGGTAACTCGGTAGTCGCCCTGATGGACGAGGGCTGCGGCAAGGAGGAAGACCTGGGTGCCATGATGAGCGTGGCTGACGGCATCATCAGGATGGAAGTAAAGGAGAACTCAAGAATCATTAACGTGGTAAAACACTCCAAGATGGAACCAACCAGGATTGAAACCCCAATGACCTGGAGCCCAGCGGTTAACTCCGGGAGATGGGAGCCCAGGGTAGTGAAAGGTCAGGTAATAGCTGCCATTATTGGCCCTGGGAAGGCCATTAGAACGGAGGTGCAAGACGACTTTATTAATGTGTTCTGGAGGAACCTTGCCTGCTGGAGTGGCATGCTCTGGGACCCAAAGAGATTCCCGACAATGGCATATGAACTAATAAAGGAAGGTACGGTTAAGGGGTGGGGAGAGTATATCTCACTCCTTCCCTGGTATATGAAGCTCATGTTCAAATTGTTCATGCCCAAGAACTTTAGTGAAGTTAAAGATGCAAAAAGATCCACATCACGCATGTTTAAGTCGCTCCAAAAATGGGGTTACGGTACTTTTCAGTATTTAGAGGACGTATCCAGGAAGGATGAGCACTATTTCAGGATATATGAAGGCAGTAGCTGCTGGGGTTTTGACAATGTTGGGGCAGGATTGGCCTTCCACGGATGCGGTGTGTCAGCGGGAACATTAACGATGCTGGAAAATAAAGGACGGGACTGGAATATTGTGGAAACGAAATGCGTAGGGCGGGGAGACCCTTACTGTGAATTTAAGGCCGTACCAGGCTCGATTAGCGAGCTTAAAGGCTACCTAGAAGCCGTAGACAGTGCCGTTGTCGCTAAGGTTCACGACTGCCTGATGGAGCAGCTCGTTGGGTTTCTGGTGCAGGGCAAGCCCCTACCCGAGCGACCTACCGCGGGAAACGGAATCTTCATTAAGGAGATGCTTCATGTCACCTCACTGGCTCTGTTCAATGAGAGGTACCGCATGGCTCTACGGATGGGCGGCGCCAAGGCCGGGAAAGAGGTTGGCGAGCACCTTATGGAAGCCGGGGTAACAGGTGATGAAGCTGTGAAGCGTGTCATCGGTTTCATGGAGTACTGCAAGGTGGGCAAGATTAACTCAGATGAGACCATAAGGATGTGGGAGAACTGTGAGAGCTTCGGGATGGAAACCGGACAGCCTTCATGTAACTTCACCACCGGCTTCTTGAACGGTCTTTTCTCGGCAGTTAAGAACAAGCATGTCAAGGAGATAAAGTGCGCTGGAGCTGGAGACCCCTACTGTGAGTGGGAAATCATATAAGGTGGCCGAAATGCTGATTTTAGATTTAGAACACGGAATGCAAAAGGTAAAGTGTCGTGATGCTTATACCGGCTTTGGAAATAGGTGTGTGTAATTTCTGGATTTCCATTACTGATGTTGTCGGAAGAGTTTAAGGAGGTGGTGAGATGGAGAAAAGAGGATTGTCATTAGCTGAAATACAGGACGTGCCTCAGGGCAACCTTATTCTGCTGGCCGGCCATCCTGGAGCAGGAAAATCCACATTCTGCCACCAGATGGTGCTTAATAATGTAGCTACGGAATGTCCCATCATATTTATTACAACCGAGCAAAGCCCCTCTAGCATATTAGGGCGCCTAAAAGAAAAGGGTATGGGTGAGCCTGCACCGGGGATTTTAAACTTCGTTGATGCCTTCGGCCAGACAGTTGGGCTGGAGCTTGTAGAACGGCCCGACACGGTTTCTGCCACCTGTGTGGACCTGAACAGCATAAGCATGGCTACAACAAAATTACAGGAGAGAATCGGGAAAAAGGGGATACTACTCGCTTTCGATTCACTTACCTCGCCATACCTTTTTAGCGGTGTCGAGGTTACTAAATTCATGAGGCTATTTCTTTCAAAGTTTGCTGCTGAAGGGAACTCGGTAGTAGCTCTGGTGGACGAAGGCTGTGGTAAGGAGGAAGAGCTGGGAGCCATGATGAGCGTCGCCGACGGCATCATCAAGATGGAAATAAAAGAAGACTCGAGGACCATAAATGTAGTCAAACACCCGAAGGTAAGGCCGACCAGAATCGAAGCCCCCTTGGGGCGCATAGAACCTGGACGGATCGGAATTAAATCCTTATTCGATAACAACCTCTTTGATGTTAGTGCCATGAGGCAGTTTATTAAAGCCTGGATGCATGGAGATGAAGCCACGTTGAGAAGGGAGTCCGGCGATTACGTCAACCTGTTCTGGCCGAATCTTGCTCAGTGGAGCGGTATGCTCTGGGATCCGAAGAGGTTTCCGAAGCTGAAATATGATTTAAATAAGGAGGACTCTTCAACAACACAGGAAATGGTCCGGTTTTTCCCCTGGCACCGGAGACTCCTCCAGAAACTTATGCCCAAGAACTTCAGCAAGGTCAAAAACATGAGAAAAATGATAAAGCGTTACGCACCTTACCTACAGCAAGAGGGAAGCGGCATTGTCGAATACCTTGAAGACATCTCTAAGACTGACGAGCATTACTTCAGAGTATACGAGAGCTTTGATTGTTGTGCCTTCCAAAATGTAGGTTTTGCCATGGCGGCATACCTGCCTTCAAACACGGCAGGGGGGTGTGAAGGAGCAGCGAAGGAGGAAAGGGAATGGAACGCCATTGAGACAAAATGTATCGGACTTGGCGACCCCTACTGTGAATTCAAGGTGGTACCTGGCGAAATAGCAGAGCTAAGGGATTCACAGGAAGCTGCCGACAGCACAATTATTGAGAAGATACATGACCGCCTTATGGATAGACTCATGGGGTTCATGCTTGATGGGAAGCCCCTCGTGGATAGACCCAGGTTAGGGAGTGATATCCACCTGCATGCGGTCGGGCATGCCTTCAGTTTCCCCTATGCCGCCGGCGAGAGATACCAGATGGCGTTGAGGATGGGCGGCACCAAGGTGGGTAAAGAGGTTGGCGAACACCTGATGGAGGCGGGATTAGGTGAGGACGAAGCAGTGCAGCGTGTTATCAACTTCCTGAAACACTGCAAGGTGGGGAAGGTTGCAGCCGGTGAAACGATAAAGATAGAAGAAAATTGCGAGAGCTTCTATATGAAGCTGATGAAGCTTAAGTCCCAGGAACCTTCCTGCTTCTTCACGACAGGTTTCTTAAATGGCGTTTTATCAGTAGTGAAGAACAAGCGTGTCAGAGAAACAAAATGCATTGGTGCTGGCGACCCGTATTGCGAGTGGGAGATTATATAATCGGTTACGATGGGAGGGGGAAATATGGAAAAACGAGGGTTGTTATTATCCGAAGTCCAGGAAATACCGAAGGAGAGCTTGATTCTTCTTACAGGTCCCCCGGGAGCTGGGAAGTCAACGTTTTGCCATCAGGTAGTCCTCAATGGCCTGGCCATGGAAAGACCAGTTCTGTATGTAACTACCGAGCACGGTCCTTCTGAAGTCGCAGGCCTTCTAAAAAAAAGAGGCATGGGCGGGATTCCATCCGGTGCCCTTAGTTTCGTTGATGCCTTCGGTGAAACTGTCGGGGTGACGACGCTGGAGCGCCCCGATACTATAAGCGCTAACTGTGAAGACCTGAACAGCATAAGCATGGCTATCGCCAAGCTGCAGGAGAAAATTGGCAGGAAGGAAATACTCCTGTCTTTTGATTCCCTGACGTCTCCCTATCTTTTTAACAAGGAGGAGTCTTTCAGGTTCATGAGGCTCTGCCTGGCGAAGTTTGCCTCCGAGGGGAACTCGGTGTTGGCCTTGATGGATGAGGGTTGCGGCAAGGAAGAGGACTTGGGAGCTATGATGAGCGTCGCCGATGGTATCATTCGTATGGAAATAATAGACCACTCTAGGACTATAAATGTGTTGAAGCATCCCATGGTGCGGCCGACAAGAATGGACATCCCCGTAGAAGCCGAACCAACAATAAAATTAGAATTGCGTATCGATCCCACCGTGATGGCTCAGTTTGTGAAAGCCTTATTAAAAGGTGATGAAGCAGTGATCAGAAAGGAGGTCGGGGACTTCGTCAACTTGTTCTGGCCGAACCTGGCTCACTGGAGCGGCATGCTCTGGGACCCGAAGGGTTTTCCGAAGTTGATATATGATTTAAATAAAGAGGATGGCGCCAATAGAGAAAACCTGAAATATTTCCCCTGGTATTTCAGGCTTATGCTCAGAGTGCTGATACCCAAGAGCCTCAGCAGGGTAAAGGACATGAAAAAACTTGTCAGCAGGTGGCCGATGGCCACATCTGAGCGTAGCGGTATCTTGGAATACCTTGAGGATATTTCCAAGACTGACGAACACTATACTAGAGTGTATGAAAACTCCGACTGCCTGGGTCTGGAGGATATAGGCGCTACTATAGCTTCACATATCCCACCAATGTTCGCCGGCTGCTGTATGTCATCAGAGATGGGGAAGAGAGACTGGAATGCGATTGAAACAAAGTGTATTGGGTTGGGTGACCCTTACTGCGAGTTTAAGGTAGTACCCGGGGAAATTGAGGAGCTAAAGGGCTCTTTAGAAAAGGAGGGTTCAGTCGTCGAACGTATACACGATCGATTGATGGAAAATCTCGCAGTATTTTTAGTCAGGCAGGAACCTCTTGCAGAAAGACCAAGGTTAGGTAGCGATGTCCACATTCATGTAGCCTGCCATGCTATGGGGTTCCCCCACCTGGGTGAGAGATACCGGATGGCGCAAAGAATGGGTGGCGCCAGGTCGGGAAAGATAATCGGTGAGCGTCTGTTAGAGGCCGGTCTTAAAGAAGACGAAGCAGTAAGGCGTGTGATTGACTTTATGAACTACTGTAAGGTGGGAAAGGTTACTTTGGGTGAGACGGTAAGGATAAGGGAGAACTGCGAAAGCATACGGACCAAACTATTTACGCATATAAAGGAGCCGTCGTGCTACTTCACCACCGGTTTCCTGAATGGCCTTTTTTCGGCAGTAAAAAACCAGCATGTACGGGAAACTAAATGTATTGTTGCCGGTGACCCGTATTGCGAGTGGGAAATTATATAGCAAGTAATACCTAACTATACCGGAATGGCCAGTCCTATGGCATAGGTAGCCACTGAAGCTAGTGTCCCTATAGCCATCATCTCGATCCCGCTCCGAATCCAGCTTTGCCTGCTAAAGGTGGCTTTACTGGCTCCAACTATGAAGAGGCAGCCTATGCTGGCAATTGCTGCCGTTATCACCGCCGGGTTTACCTCCATAAAAGTAAAGGGCAGGATGGGAATAAGAGATACAAGGGCGAATGATAGTCCAGTAAAAAGAGCCGCTTTGGTTGGAGGCCATGATTCTTCAGAGGTCAAGCCAACCTCCTCTCCAATGGTATAGGATTGTCTTGACTCAACTTGACTGGCTACCCTGTCCGCCACAGCCTCCGCCTCTTGCCTTTTGAATCCCCTTACCTGGTAGAACCTGACTAGTTTCTCCTTATCCTCTTCAGGTGTACTCTTTCTTTTTATCCCTTTTCTGTCACTTTCCTTCTCGGTCACCTCTTTTTCTGATTTAGATGACAAATAAGCACCAGCTCCCATTGAAATAGCCCCGGCAACCGCCCCGGCGATACCGGCAATAAGAATGGGGTGGCTTTCAGTAATGGCCCCATAGACCCCTGCAACCAGTGCCAATATTGACACCAGACCGTCATTGGCCCCAAAGATGATGTCTCTTACGCCACCACCACTTCCCATCTCCCAACCTTCCATACCCAATACCTCTTTTTTCATCTTCTCTATATGAAGACGCTCATCAGAGGCCACTCTGGTCCATTCCTCAGAGATGGTCAGGTCACCAATAGTCGCTGCCTGGATGGCGAAGTCTTCAACTGCCTCGTCTTCGGCAATGATAGCCCATTCAAAGAAGCCTCGGGTACCCAGAATACCCATCATTAGGCTAACCTTTTGATTTAAGAAAGATACTTTGCCAGATTGGTTTCCATCATCTGCCAGCTGGTCGATTCTTTCTGCCCAAGATTGGGCGTCACTGAACTCACTAGCGCTGATTTCCGCCAGGAGTTGTCTGGTCCTTTCGTCAACCGCTTTCTTAATAAGCTTTTGATAACCCACAGACTGCATGAGTTTGTAGGTAAGGACTTTTTTACCTGACTCAAGCAACACATTTGTTTCCTTGGCTGTCATTTTGGCTATACCCATTTTCTTTTGCTGTGGATTATATCATAATAATTGAAGTGTCACATTCAGCCTCTATAAAGCGGGGGGCAACGCCTATTTACCTCTGCCCTCTACTATTACGGTACCACATTCACGATGGGGATGACTTAGCCAGGATAATGAGTAGCCAGTAAAGCCAGGGCGGCTTTATCGCGCATGTACTATCAGGTGATAGCCAAACCTAAGAAAATCGCTGTTATCACTATTTATCAGGCTCAACCGCGCTGGACAGCTTTGGTTCCAGGGGATAGCCTGCATCAAGCCAGGCACCAAGGCCACCTTTCAAGGGATAGACATTCTTGAAACCGTGGTCAAACAGTATCTGCGCCGCACGGGCGCTGGACGCCTCATCAGGTCAGGTGCAGTAAGGAACTATCAGGCGATCATTGGGTAACTCATCAAGATACTGCTCGAGTTCACTGTAATGGATTCGTAGCGCCCCAGGCAATTTTACATCAGATGCCTCCCAATCTTGTGACCTTCGCGTATCGATAAACAGGATTGGTTCACCTTCGTCTATCCTTTCCTTTACCTCTTCGACGGTGATCCTGGACAGTTTGCAGCCTGCTAGAGTAACTGCTACTGCCGTGAACAATATAGCTACCATTACGGTGAATACCAGATTCTTCATTGTTACATCTTTTGCTTTAAGCACAACACGTTTTAAAGTAAAGGCGGCTTAGTTCTGCATAAAGCCCCTACGCCCCCAGGATCTCCTTATGCCTCAGCGCCCTCTCCGGTAACGTGCCCCCCTTAGACGATACCGGGTATAATCTCACAATAAGGGGGAACAAATGGCTAAAAAGGGATACACACCGGAACAAATCATTAAT